>Ga0265300_10000602_pt1 | contig 38003 bp, 28 predicted proteins | sample AusTroGonzalo_MG_FD_193482 | JGI IMG/M metagenome (GOLD analysis project Ga0265300, IMG submission 193482) | Bovine rumen microbial communities from tropical cattle in Woodstock, Queensland, Australia - Gonzalo_03 | ecosystem: Host-associated > Mammals > Digestive system > Stomach > Rumen ...
ACGGAAGGCCATTTACGTGGTGTCGAGGTGGCGCGTAAGATAATGGAAAATGCCGTTGAACTGGGCATAAAGTATCTTACTCTCTACACATTCTCCACAGAGAACTGGAACCGTCCGGAGCAGGAGATAAGCGCCCTCATGGGTCTTTTGTTCAAGAACATTGAAGAGGATGTCTTTATCAGGAACCAGGTAAGTTTCCGCGTTATCGGTGATATGGAAAGACTGCCCGAGCCGATACAGGTAAAGCTGAAAGAATGTATTGACCATACCAGGAATTTTGACCGCTCCTGTATAGTACTCGCCTTGAGTTATTCATCACGCTGGGAGATAACCCGTGCTGCCAGGATTCTGGCAGAGAAAGCCGCCAAGGGTGAAATCAATCCTTCAGATATAGATGAATCCATGGTATCAGGCGCTCTGAACACAAACTTCATGCCTGATCCGGACCTGCTTATACGTACAGGCGGAGAGATAAGACTGAGTAACTATCTGTTGTGGCAGTCAGCCTACACTGAACTCTATTTCTGCGATACTTATTGGCCCGATTTCAATATGGAGGAACTGTGCAAGGCCATCTACGAATATCAGCAGCGTGAACGCCGTTTTGGAAAGACGGGTGCTCAGATTGCTGAACAGAACAGTAAATGAAGATGAAACTGAAATCAGTATATACTTTGGCTCTGCTGTTGCTTATGCTGCCTTGTGTGCAGGTAAAGGCACAGACTGATGCCGTTGCGGAACAGGAGAATCCGGTTATCCTTTACTCCGGAACTCCCAAGAGGTACGAGATTGCCGATATCGTTGTGACCGGCATTGAGGAGAACAATCACAAGACCCTTATCAAACTGTCCGGCCTGTCTGTAGGACAACGAGTTGCAGTACCGGGTCCCGACATAACACAGGCCATGAAGAGTCTCTGGAGGACAGGACTGTTTGCCAATGTCAAGATCAGTGCACAGAAGATACAGGGAGACAGGATATGGCTGGAGATGTACATTGAGCAGAACCCCAAGATCAAGGAGGTGGTGTTCCATGGTGTACGCAAGGGTGAGGCATCGGAACTGGAGGATAAGATAGGTCTGTTCCCCGGCAGCCAGATAAGCCAGAATATCCTGGACCGTTCTGAGAAACTGATACGCAAGTACTTTGACGAGAAGGGTTTCAAGGATGCCGATGTACGTGTACAGCAGCGTTCCGAGGCCGATGAAGACGGTCTGGCCTATGTGGATGTCTATATAGACAAGAAGGACAAGGTAAAGGTACGCACCATCCATCTGGAGGGCAATGAGGCTCTGACGGACAAGAATATCAAGAAGATCATGAAGAAAACCAATGAGAAGGGAAAACTCCGTGAATTCTTCCGTACCAAGAAGTTCGTCAATGAAGAGTACATAGCCGATAAGGAGAAAATCTACGAAAGATACGGTGAGTTGGGTTACCGTGATGCCTATATAGTGTTTGACAGCATATCCACAAACCCCGAAGACAATACAGTTGACGTATGGCTCAAGTTTGACGAGGGTGAAAAGTATTATATCCGCAATGTCAACTGGGTGGGCAATACGGTGTACAACAGCGAGCAGCTCTCTACGATGCTGGGTATGAAGCGCGGTGACGTTTATAACCAGAAAAAACTGCAGGAGCGTACCCGTGACGATGAAGATGCCATAGGTAAGATGTACTACAACAATGGTTATGTCATGCTGCAGCTCAATCCCGTCGAGGCAAATGTGGTTGGTGACTCGATTGACCTTGAAATCCGTATCGCCGAGGGTCCTCAGGCTTCAATCAATCGTGTCATAATTCATGGTAATGACCGCGTTTACGAGAATGTGGTAAGACGTGAACTCTATACCCGTCCCGGTGACATATTCTCATATGATGCCTTGGAGCGTTCTTACCGTTCCATCGCTCAAATGGGACATTTTGAGCCGACTGCCATAAATCCCAGGATTGAACCTGACCAGTCTAACGGTACAGTGGATATTGACTGGGAACTTGAATCAAAGGGAAATGACCAGGTTGAACTCTCGTTCGGTTGGGGCCAGACAGGCGTAATAGGACGCGCAGCCCTCAAGTTCACCAATTTCAGTATGCGTAACCTGTTCACCAAGAATGGCAATTACCGTCATCTGCTGCCCCAGGGCGATGGTCAGACATTCTCCATCAGTGCCCAGACCAACGGACGTTTCTATCAGTCTTACAGCGTGTCGTTCCTGGAGCCCTGGCTTGGCGGAAGCAGACCCAATTCGCTCTCACTTGGCGTGTTCTACTCCAAGCAGACCGATATAAGCAGTAACTACTACAACTCTGCGTATTACCAGAACATGTACAACTACATGTACGGTTACGGCAACTATTACGGCAACTACGGAGGCGGTTACTATAACAACTACGAGTCATATTACGATCCTGACAAATACATAACCATGCTGGGCGCAAGCGTAGGTATGGGACGTCGTCTGCATTGGCCCGATGACTACTTCACCATATACACGGAACTCTCATACACCCGTTACAAGATGAAGCAGTGGAGTTACTTCCTTATCAACAACGGAACCTGCAACAACATCAATCTGGGCTTTACCCTGAGCAGGAATACTGTCAACAACCCGCTGTTCCCAAGTACCGGATCTGAGTTCTCGGCATCAGTATACTTTACTCCTCCTTATTCTCTGTTTGACGGAGTTGATTACGAGAATCTGGCTGCAGACAAGACATCGGCCACATATCAGGATGAACTGCGTCAGAAACACAAATGGATAGAGTATAACAAGTGGAAATTCAGGTCACGCACCTATACTTCATTAACAAACGGCGTCAAGAAACGTCTGGTTCTTATGACACGCTTTGACTTTGGTCTGTTAGGACATTACAACAGGTTTAAGAAGTCACCGTTTGAGACATTCTTCATGGGTGGTGACGGTATGAGTGGCGGATCATACACATACGCAACCGAGATAGTAGGTCTGCGTGGTTATGAAAACGGCTCGCTCACTCCTTACTCGGACGGTTATGCGTATACCAGGATGGGAGCTGAACTCAGATACCCGCTGCTTATGGAGAACTCCACAATGATCTATGCGCTTGCATTCGTCGAGGGCGGTAACGCATGGGACAGCGTAGGCAAGTTCAATCCGTTTGACCTGAAACGTTCTGCCGGTGCAGGTGTGAGAATCATACTTCCCATGGTCGGTCTGATGGGTATTGACTGGGCTTACGGCTTTGATCCTATCATGGGTACCACTCGTTACGGAGGCAGTCAGGTACACTTCATCCTGGGTCAGGAGTTTTAACCTGACATGAGAATGAGGTATATTATAGTTAGAAACAACACGATAAAAATAAAAAGGTTATGAAAAAGACATTATCAATTGCAGCAATGTTGCTGTTTGTTTGCATCGGTGCAGGTGCGCAGAAATTCGCCCTGGTGGACATGGAGTATATTCTTAACAGGATTCCCGCATATGAGCGCGCAAACGAGCAGCTCAACCAGTTCTCCAAACGCTGGCAGGCCGAGGTGGAGGCTCTGAACCTGGAGGCTCAGACCTTATACAAGAACTACCAGAATGAGTCTCTTTTCCTTTCAGAGGAGCAGAAAGCCAAGAAAGAGGAGGAGATTGTAGCCAAGGAGAAACAGGCCAGTGACCTTAAGCGTCAGTATTTTGGCCCGGACGGTGAACTCTACAAGAAGCAGGAGAGCCTTATGGCACCCATACAGGATGAGATTTATGAGGCAATCAAGCAGATCAGTGAGTCTGACGGTTATCAGGTTGTGGTAGACCGTTCATCGGCCACCAGCATGATTTATGCCTCACCCAAGATAGATATCAGCAATGAGGTGCTCAAGAAGCTGGGATATTCAAACTAATTGTTTACCTTTGCTCACCTTATAATTATTCACTTAGAACAAAAAAGAAATCAATATGAAGAAGACTATCATTGTAGCACTCATGGCACTTCTGCCCCTTGGTGCTTTTGCCCAGAAGTTCGGACACATCAATTCATCAGATATCATTCCTCTGATGACAGAATATAAGACAGCACAGACAGAACTCCAGACCCTGCAGAAACAGTATGAGGAGGAGCTGGACTACATGAATACCGAGTACTCAAAGAAGATTGAGGATTACGACAAGAATCATGAGACTCTTCCTGAGAACATACGTACCCGCCGCGAGCAGGAGATCATGGAGAGCCAGCAGAAGATGCAGCAGTACTACCAGGACTGCCAGGTTAACCTGGAGAAGAAGTCACAGGAGCTCATGGGCGACATAAACAGCAAACTGCTCAAAGCTATCCAGACTGTAGGCGAGGAGGGTGCTTACGTATGCATATTTGACATCTCAGGCGGTGTGGTTCCTTTTGTAAGCTCCACTCTTACCACCGATGTCACTGAGGCTGTAAAGGCCAAGCTTGGCATTAAGTAAAAAACTACGGATATACGGATAAGGGGAACCGGCGTCAGCCCGATTCCCCTTATTGGTTGAAAATCATTGCTGAACCTGATATGAGAAAACTGAACACTTTATTGACCGTTGCTTTCATACTCTTCTGTGCGCATTCATTTGCCCAGGACGGAAAGTACGGTTATATCGATTTCAACGGCACATTGAAACTCATGCCCGAGTATCTTGAGGCCGAAATCAACCTACAGAAAACACAGTCAGACTATCGTGAGGAGATAGAGCGCTCCAAGCGGGAGTTTGAAAGACAGTATATAGAATTCATGCTTGAGCAGGACCAGTTGTCACCCTCAATTGTGGCCAAACGCCAGAAAGAGCTGCAGCTGCTGATGGACAACAATGCCCAGTTCCGTGACAAGGTACAGTCTGATCTTGAGTCCATGAGGTCTGAATTGCTTGTTCCGCTCAAAAAGAAACTGATGGAGGCAATAGCCACAGTATGCACGGAACAGACATTGGATTATGTTGTTGATACCGGTACAGGTACATATCTCTATATCAATCCGGATAAGGGAGTGGATATATCCCAGGCAGTCTATAAACTGGTAGGAGTTGAGATTGTTCCGGAAAAGATAGCAGAGCAGGGAGAGCCTGTATTGAATGTCAAGGCTGAGGATGATAATAAAACCACGGGAAAGAAATGAGTAAGACCGTTCTATCTGAAAAGCCGGGTCCCATCGGAGTTTTTGACTCCGGTTACGGTGGGTTGACCATCCTGAAACATATACGTGGCGCTATGCCCGATTATGATTTCATGTATTTGGGCGATAATGCCCGAACCCCCTATGGTACCAGATCCTTTCAGGTAGTATACGAGTTTACCCTTCAGTGTGTCACCAAACTCTTTGAGATGGGTTGTCAGCTTGTGATCCTGGCGTGTAACACTGCATCGGCCAAGGCCTTGAGGACAATCCAGCAGATAGACCTGCCACGTCTGGATGCCACCCGCAGAGTGCTTGGAATAATTCGCCCTACGGTCGAATCCATCGGTGAATTGAGCAAATCGCGTCATGTGGGTCTGCTGGCTACTCCCGGAACGGTCAAGTCTCTCTCATATCCTCTTGAGATATCAAAACTCTATCCCGATATCACCGTTACCGGTGAATCCTGCCCCATATGGGTCCCGCTGGTAGAGACCGGAGAGTCCCAGTCTGACGGTGCCGATTATTTTGTAAAGCGTCACATAGACAACCTGTTGGCAAAGGACAGTGATATAGATACCATCATTCTGGGTTGTACCCATTATCCTCTGCTGCTGGACAAGATACGCAAGTATGTTCCGGAAACGGTCAGGATAGTGTCTCAGGGAGAATATGTGGCTTCATCGCTTAAGAATTATCTGGAACGTCATCCGGAGATGGATGCACGTTGCACCAAGGGCGATACCTGTGTGTACTATACTACGGAATCTGTTGAGACATTCCTTCCCAACGCCTCAATATTCCTGAACTCGGCTATTGACGCCAAGTCAATCACTCTCTGATTCCCTGATGAAACGTCGGGCTATAGGTCCGATAGGTCTTACTGAAAGGAAACTTACCACCAGTACGGTTACCAGTACCAGCAGTATGTCTGCCGTACGTATGCTTACCGGGTATGCATCCACTATGAAATTACCGGTGGAACCTAATGAAATGAATCCGAACTTCTGCTGAAGCACCACTGCTATTATTCCCAATACCAGTCCGGATACGGCTCCTATCAGGGAGATGAATACTCCGTTTGTTATGAAAATCCTCTCAATGGTCTTTCTGTCAGCACCCATGCTTGAGAGCAGTTTGGAATCCTGCTGTTTCTCAACCATGAGCATTATCAGCGAGCCTATGATGTTGAAACAGGCAATCAGCAGAATGAATGTGAGGAACAGGTATGAAATGAATTTCTCAAGTTTGAAAACCTTGAATACGTCCTCCTGCTGATGAAGTCTGTCCTGAACCTTGAAGTCTTGACCCAGAATGGCCTCCAGCTCCCTTATGGCTTTTCTCTGTGAAGTTCCCTCCACTGTCTTTATCTCCAGGGCCGATGCCTCTCCGGTCCTGTCTGTAAGTTTCTGCGCCAGCTCCAGCGAGATGATAACATAGTTGTCATCGTATTTCTCCTGGTCAACCTTGAATACCACTCCCGGTGAATAGATGCTTGCCTGATTGAATGATGTGGCGGGGTTTGAAAGGCTGATACGTCCCTCTTTCTTGGGAACATACAACTTGAGAGGATAGGAGGGACTCACTCCGCAGTCCATTCTGCTTACAAGTCCTATTCCCATGATTCCGTAGTTGCAAACCGCATCCTCAAGCATGAATATTCCTTTTCCCCTGAGCAGGTTCTCAATTCCCACCAGGTCATGGTAGCTCTCTTCCACTCCCTTGATCATGGCAATCTGCTGTTTGCTCTTATAACTTATGAGTGCCTGTTCTTCAAGAGTGAACGTATATACATCGATGAAATCAAGATTTTGGGCTTTTCTGATACGTTCATCGTCAATGCTGAAGAACTTACCTGTAGCGGGTACTATTTTCAGTTCGGGGTCAAAGTCCCTGAACAGGGACTCCACCAGGTCATGGAACCCGTTAAATACCGACAAGGTACAAATGAGTGCAAATGAAGCGAGCATGATGCCGGCTACCGATATTGCCGATATCACGTTTATCACGTTATGACTCTTCTTGGCAAAGAGGTAACGCCGGGCTATGTAGAACGGAAAGTTCACTTCTTGAGCAGTTCGTCTATGTGGGCCATGTAATCAATGGTCTTGTCCAGGAAGAAACGGAGTTCAGGAATGATGCGGAGCTGATGTCTCACCCTCTGACCGAAATCGTATCTTATATCCTTGACATTTGCGTTGATGTTCTTTACTGTCTCCTCGCCCTTCTCTGAAGGGAAAACGCTCAGGTAGACGCTGGCAATGCTCAGGTCACTGCTTATCTTTACCTCGCTCACGGTTATCATCAGACCTCTGGTAAGCTTGGTCTGTATGAGCAGCAACTCGCTGAGTTCCTTCTGTATCAGCCTTGCAATTTTCTGTTGTCTAGTACTATCCATATGTCGTATTATTTCTTCCTTATTATCGTCAGTCCGTCCCGCAAGGGAATAATTGCCACCTCTGTGCGCTTATCGGCCTGAACCATATCGTTGAACCTCTTTACACCGGCTGTCTGGGGGTCCTTGTCATAACTCTCATCCACCACATGCCCGTCCCACAGGGTGTTGTCGGCTATCATGTATCCGCCGGGTTTGAGATAATCCATAAGTACGTTGTAATACTCAGGATACTGGGTCTTTTCACCGTCCAGGAAAATCATGTCGAATTCCAATCCCATCTGTGGAACCAGTTTGAGAGCATCGCCTATATGCAGTATTATACGGTCGCATAGTGGTGACCGGTCAAATCCCTGACGGATAAAATCCTCCAATTCATCGTCAATTTCAACCGTGTGGATAACTCCGTCATCCGGTAGACCCTCTGCCATGCATAAAGTGGCGTATCCGGTAAAGGTGCCAACTTCAAGTACCTGCCTGGGGCGCATCATGGTCACCAGCATCTTGAGCAGGCGGCCTTGGATATGACCTGATGCCATGCGCGGATTAAGGAGCTTGAGATTTGTCTGGCGGTAGATGTCGCGGAGCAGGTCGCTCTCCGGATCTATGTGAGCGGAGATATACTCTTCAAGCATCTCCTCGCCTGTATATCCGATTCCTTGTCCGGTTGTTGACATATTATTCGTATCTTTGGTGTGAAAGAAAGAACAGTGCAAAGTTAATCGGTTTTTCTGACAATATGAAAACTGAAATGGACCATAGGACTGTACCGGCCCGTGAGGCTATGCTCAAGCGTTACCGTCAGTATCTTCTACTGGAGAAATCACTCTCTTCAAATACATTGGAGGCCTATATGGACGATGCCTCCAAACTGTTGGGTTACGTAGATGACTGCGGTATTGACCTTGGTGCGGTAACTCTTGATGACCTGCATGGGTTTGCGGCTGCCATGGGTGACCTTGGTATTGCTCCCAGGTCACAGGCCCGTATTATCTCCGGAATCAAGTCCCTGTTCAGGTTTCTGAGTCTTGACGGATACCGTGACGATGACCCCAGCGAACTGCTTGAGGCTCCCAAGATAGGACGTCACCTCCCCGATGTACTTACGGTGCAGGAGATAGACAGTATCATTGCAAAAATAGACCTTTCCACTCCAGAGGGACACCGAAACAGGGCTATGTTGGAGACTCTTTACAGTTGTGGGCTGCGCGTATCGGAACTCTGCTCGCTCAAGATGGAGGACCTGTATCTTGAAGAGGGATTCATACGTGTAACCGGCAAGGGCAGCAAGCAGCGACTGGTTCCTATATCCGACAGGGCAATACATGAAATAGGGAACTGGCTTAAGGATCGCTGTCATGTGGATATAAAACCGGGTTCAGAGTCTTTTCTTTTTGTCAGCAAGCGCCGCGGGCGTCAGCTTACCAGGATCATGGTGTTCGATATTATTAAGGACCTGACTGCAAAGGCAGGAATAACAAAGACTGTCAGCCCCCATACATTCCGTCACTCTTTCGCCACCCATCTTCTGGAAGGCGGGGCGAATCTGAGGGCTATACAATGCATGCTCGGACATGAGAAAATCTCCACTACTGAAATATATACGCATATAGACCGTAGCCGCCTCAGAGAGGAGATTGTGGCCCATCATCCTCGCAATTTGTAGGATTTTTTGTGTTTTTTTTACAAAAAGGGCCTTTCCATGAAAAATAATCGCCTGCAAAGGTTGTAGCTCACATTCTTTTTTGTAGTTTTGCGCGTATATGCATTAAAGGCAAAAATGTTTAACCAACAATTAATAACAAAAACTATGTCAAAATCATTTCGTTTTGTGCTTTTCTGCGCAGGTATTATGATGTTTGCCAGCTGCAAGAAATTCCAGGCTAAGGAGGAGTATTTCATCGTAGATCCTAATCCTCTGGTTGCAGAAGGTGGTATGGTCAATTACACCGTAACAGGAACATTCCCCAAGAAGACCTTCATTAAGAAGGTAGAGTGCGTTGCTACTCCCGAGCTTCGTTGGGAAGGTGGTTCTGTAAAGGGCGAGCCTGTAACTCTCCAGGGTGAGAAGGTTCAGGGTAACGGCCAGGTTATCGAGTGGAAAGAGGGTGGTTCATTCACCTACAACGGCAGCTTCAAGTACCAGCCTGAGATGGCCAAGTCTGAGCTCTATGTAACATTTGAGGCAACCAAGAAGGGCAAACCCGTTGAGGTAGCTCCCGTTAAGATTGCTGATGGTGTCATTGCAACAGGTGAGCTCTACTCAGAGACCGCTAAGGGTGCCAACACCGCAGGTTCAAAGGATGCTTTCCAGCGTATCATCAAGCAGGCTCAGGATGCCAACATCATGTTCGTAATCCAGCAGGCTAACGTACGTTCATCAGAGACCAACAGCGACGCTGTCAAGGCCCTCAAGGAGTCTCTCAAGAACTTTGCTGCCGATACCAAGAACTACGCTATCGACAACGTAAAGATTTCTGCTTACGCTTCACCTGATGGTGGTGTCAAGCTGAATGACAAGCTGGCTGCTCAGCGTGAGAAGAACGCTGCCAACTACGCTAAGAATGAGGTTAAGAAGGCTAAGGCTAACGCTGCTATCGAGTCAGAGTACACCGCTCAGGACTGGGCCGGTTTCCAGGAGCTGGTTCAGAAGTCAAACCTGCAGGACAAGGACCTTATCCTCCGTGTTCTTTCAATGTATAACGATCCCGAGAAGCGTGAGGCTGAGATCAAGAACCTCTCAGCTGTTTACAAGGATCTTGCTGCTGACATTCTCCCGCAGCTGCGTCGTGCCCGCCTGACTCTGAACTATCAGATCATCGGCCGCTCAGATGAGGAGATCCAGGAGGCTTACAAGACCGATGCTTCTGTACTGAGCGTTGAGGAGCTGCTTTACGCTGCTACACTGACTCAGGACAAGGCTGAGAAGAAGGCTATCTACACCACCGCTTCTAAGAACTATCCTAACGACTACCGTGCATTCAACAACCTCGGTGAGATCGCTTTCCAGGATGGTGACTTCGCTACCGCTGAGGCTAACTTCAAGAAGGCTCTTTCTCTGAACGCAAACGCTCCTGAGGTTAACACCAACATGGGTCTGCTGCTTCTGTCACAGAACAAGCCTGCTGATGCTCAGACATACCTTGCTAAGGGTCAGGGTGCTGAGAACAACGAGGCTCTCGGAAACCTGTACATCGCTCAGGGTCAGTACGAGCGCGCTCTGTCAGCTCTTAAGGGCAGCAACACCAACGGTGAGGCTCTGGCTATGATCATGACTAAGGATTATGCCGGTGCTCAGAAGGTTCTTGCCAACGTTAAGAACGCTGATGGTAACACTGCTTATCTGGCTGCTATCGCTGCTGCACGTACTAACGATGCTGCTGCTGTTGCTCAGAACCTCAAGAAGGCCGTTAGCCTTGATTCTTCACTCAAGGAGAAGGCTCAGAAGGATCTTGAGTTCGCAAAGTACCAGGATGCTGTAGAAGCTCTCTAAGAAACAAAAATAGTTTTCGCGTGAACACATGCCGGAAGATGAACTGACGGCGCTGCTCACTCTAAACAGAATAGACGGACTGGGATGTATAGGTGCCAAATACCTGTATGAACAGTTAGGCAGCGCGCAGGAGATCTTCAGGAATCGCGAACATCTAAAAGATATCATACCCGGAATCGATACGCATATCATTGGTGCGTTATCCGATTCCGGGTATGATTCTTTTATCCGTGAAGAACTTGAATTCATAGAAAAACACGGTATAAGATGTATCACTCCTGCAGACCATGAATATCCTGCACGAATGCTTGACTGCAACGATGCTCCCCTTGTTCTGTTTTCACTGGGTAACGTCAATTACAATGCTGCCAGGATGGTTGCCATTGTAGGCACAAGAAAGGCTACTGATTACGGCCGCTGTATGTGCCATACCTTTGTAAAAGAGTTACATGAGTTATGCCCCGATGTCACGATAGTGAGCGGATTGGCATATGGTATAGATATTGAGTCTCACAAAGCCGCTCTTGAGGTGGGTTGTCCTACCATAGGTGTGCTGGCCCACGGACTGGATATGATTTATCCCGGCGCTCACCGTCCTGTCGCCAAACAGATGCTTTCAGATGGAGGGCTGGTGACTGAGTTCATGACACGGACCGCTCCGCTGGGACATAATTTCGTACGGCGTAACCGTATTATTGCGGGATTGTCGGACGCAGTGGTGGTTGTCGAGTCTGCCGCCAAGAGCGGATCCCTTATAACAGCTGAGATTGCCTGTAGTTACAGCCGTGAATGTTTTGCATTCCCCGGCAGTGTGGGTGATCCCTATTCGGTGGGTTGTAATGAGCTTATCAGGGACAATCATGCTGCTCTTATAACATCGGCCATGGATTTTGCCAATGCCATGAATTGGAATGACCATGGACAAAAGGGCAGGCCCATACAGAAAGAACTGTTTCCGGAGCTTACTGATGATGAGAGCAGGGTTTATGAGAGGGTTAGGCTCAAGGCTCAGGGAGTATTTATCAGTACGCTCATGAGTGAATTGAACATACCTTTCCCTAAACTGTCATCCATACTGTTCAGCCTGGAGATGAAAGGTCTTGTAAAACAGGCTCCCGGATCACTCTGCAAACCTTGCTAGGGAGTGATCCGGGAGCATATCTGTTGAATGGCAGGTTATACCTTGCGCAATGAATCCTTGAACTGTGAAGGTGTCATTCCGGTTTCCTGCTTGAATACAGTACTGAAATACTGGCTCTCAGAGAATCCGGTCTCCTCGGCTATCGTACCCACGGACTTGTTGGTCTTGGATAGCATCTCCTTGGCTACGTCAATCCTGATGCGGCGTATGTATTTGTTGGTAGATGCACCTACCAGGTTGTTCATCTTATTGAACAGGGTGGTACGGGATACATTCATGTGCTCTACAATCATATCCACACCCAGCATGGTGTTGGCCAGGTTCTCACGTATAAAGCGGTTGAGCTTGAGTACGAACTGCTCATCGGCTGCACTGAATGTCTGGTCCTCAGATATGGCTGTAAAGAACGATGTAGCGTATTGACGCTTGATCTCAAAGCGGTTCTTGAGCTGGCTCCTGATAATCTTGTACAGAAGTTTGGAGTCAAACGGTTTGGGAAGGAATGAGTCAGCACCCATCTTGTATCCCATATCCTGGTTCTTGGGATCGCTTCGGGATGTGAGCAGAATAACCGGAATACTACTTAATTCCAGATCGGTCTTTATTGTCTTACAGAGCTCGAATCCGTTCATCCTAGGCATCATGATGTCACTGACCACTACGTTCGGCATACGCTGACGTATAAGTTCCAGGGCCTCCTTACCGTCATGTGCAGTATAGATGGTCTTGAACAGAGGTGAGTATTCGTCCTTGATGAAGGTAAGGATATCATCCTGGTCGTCCACAATAAGCAGGGTCATGCTCTTGGTGTCAAAATTGACCTCATCTGATTGTGAAGACTCATCGATAGAGTCAAAATCAGTATTTTCGGCCATTACAGGAATCTGGGGTTTGGCAGTCTGTAGGGTATGGACTTTTTCTGTCAGGTTTTCCGGAATCTCTATGGTGAATGTTGATCCCGGACCGTTATTCTTCTCTGCCCTGATGGTTCCGTCCAGGAGTTCTATCATCAGTTTGGCGTATGAAAGGCCCAGACCATAGCCCGGAGTGTTCTCATTCTCCCTATAGTAGCGTTTGAACAGTTCCTCAGGCTTGCAGGTGAATCCGCGTCCCTCATCGTGGAAACTGATCCATATCCTGCCCTTGTCACGTCCGGTCTTTACGGTAATGGTACCGGTGTCGCTGTATTTGATGGCATTGGTCATGATGTTGTTCACTGCAACCTCCACCATCTTGGGATCCATATCCACCATACCCAACTGTTCCATGGGAATGAATTGAGTCTTGAGTCCTTTGGCGTAACAGTCAATCTTAAAGTCTTCAATTATCTTGCCCAGCCAGTCATTCAGGTCAACCTTCTCTATCACGATATCGCTCTTGCTGATATCATTGGTGCCCTTGTCAAGGATCATATTTACCATCTCCGTCATTTTCTGGACCTGATTGAATATACGTTCCAGACGATCATAATCGATACCTTTGACAGCTTTCTCCTCAAGCATGTCCTTGACAGGATTGTATATCAGAGAGAGTGGCGTACGCAGTTCGTGAGCCAGATTGGACAGCAGTGATATCTTTTCATCCTTATGCTTGTTTTCCTGAGCGTTCATGGCACGGTCCATATCAATCTGCTTTAGACTGATACCAACCTTGGATATGGTTATGCTTATGGATGCTATGATGGCAATGATGAGCAGATATGCAGGGAGAGTCATTATGAACGGACGTGCCACGTTGTAGGAGAATATCTCCTGTGGTTCACTCCAACCCTGGATGGTGTGCTGGCTGACAGTGAGGGTAAACGTTCCGTGAGTGTACTTGGGGATAGAGTATACTGTACTTTCTGTTGCCTCTTCTGTTATGGGATAGGGGCGTCCCTTCTTGTACAGAGTGTACTTAAGGTTGACAGGATGTGTGGGGTCAAACTGGTTTACAGCTACGTGTACATCCAGAAGTGAGAACCGGTTGGGTATATTCAGCGGCTTGACGCTGTTGCCCGATGAGTTGGTCTCATGAATGGTCCCGTCCAGAACAATCTTGGTCAAAGCCACCGGATAGGGATCACTTTTAAATTTGATATTGGGATCCTCCGGATTGATTACCATCAGTCCCGATGTGTGCGGAAAGTATACCAATCCCTTATCGGACAACAGATTGAAACTGGAAAGGAAATTGAGCATGGTACCGCAGTCGCTGCCGTAGTATGAATAGGGTTCCTTGAGATCCTTGTCATTGGTGTCATACATGAGCATCATGGCCCTGTCTGTAGTAATCCACAAACGGTCATGTTTGTCTATGGCCATTGAAAGGAACACCCCTTCATCCTGGTTCTCAAGAATGTGTGATATCTTGTTCACCCTGGGATCATAGCTTATGAGTTCATTGGGAGAGCAGGCCCATATGATACCGCGTGAATCCTCCTCGACATGTGCTATGGAACTGTGCGGATTGTCCTGATCCTGGAAAATAAGTCTTGCCAGCAGGGTCCTGTAGTCAACCTCATAGATACAGCCGTTGCAGGCTACGGTTGCATGTGAGGGGCGCACCTTTACATCCTCAACAAGACCTCTGTTCTCCTCACCGTTCATTTGCAGCTGGATCTCACGTACCTCACCAATCTGGTGACGGTATATGAGATGACGGCCGTTGCAGTTGAACAGCATTATATCTCCGTCAGGGGTGCTTATCACCTTAAGGTGGGACAGTCTGGAAGATGATACGTTGATTCCGGCTTGAGACAGGAAAGTGGCGGGTTTTAGGGTATTTGTTCTCTTGTTGAACATGAACATGCCGCGCGTGCGGTCTGCAATAAGCAGATTGTCCTTGTCAAACTGACATATGGCCGATAATCTCATTCCGTCAGTAGACTGTATACTGCTGAATTTTTCCTGATTCTCGTCATAACGGCAGAGGCCGAATCCGCCTGTTCCGAACCAGATGGTTCCGTCTTCATCCTGAAAAGCGGATATGGGTATTGAGGCGGCCTCAATGTCACTCTCGTTATTGGTGTTGCTCAGAACATGGAAGAATGAACGTTTCAGTGTGATGATTCCTTTATGCAGTGTACCCAGCATAATCAGGTTTTCCTTTGCGTCCACAAGTGTGCTGGTAACATGAAGGGGAGAAAGGACTCCGAACGGATAATCCTCTATCCTGCCATTCTTGCGGTTGAGTGAAAAAACTGATTGGGATGAGCAGACCAGCAGGTTACCGTCCGGCATCTCATCCATAGTGCTTATTTCATTTGACGGAAGCTGTGAGTTTGACTTGTCAAAGTGAGCTATCCTGTCAAATCCGGATTTTACGTAGTATCCGGTAATTCCTTTGTTCCTGTACGCAACCCAGAGAATGTCATTGGAATCAATGAATACTGCCCTGGTGATTATATCTTCACCCAGGTATTCCATTCGTGCAAGGTTACCCGTTATGACATTGAGAGTATAGAAACCTCTGTCATCCTCTACAAGCAGAAGTTGGTTGGGATCATTTGAAACCTTTAGGATCTTGGTGAAATGGAACTGGCGTTCTGTGGGGAACTGGGCTACTATCGATGTGGTGCAGTTTGACAGGTCATACATCATGAGAGCACTCAGGGGAGCGTTGTAGAAGTAGGCCGTATCACCTTTCATAAGGATATAGTCAGTCCTTATGGTGCGTCTGTCATATGTCACCAGATGTGTGGAGTCATTATCGGGATCAAAGTCTATGATATGGTTGGCCGTAGCAATAATGGCACGCCTTGTACATCCTATGGAAATAACGTCACCGGTGACTATGTTGTCTCCCTCAACCGTGAAATACTGGTACTGACGGACCGATCCGTTCGATACAAGGTTCGCTCCGTTTATCGTGCCAACCCAGAGACGGCCGTATGAATCTTTTGAGAAAGTCTTGACACCATTGCAGCTCAGACCTTTGTCTGTTCCTATCTGAACCTGCTGGACGTAACTGGCTTTTGCTGAAAGAAACGTGGCGGCCAGTGCCAGCGTTGTGATGAACCTTTTCATTACTTTTTTAAGTTATGACGTCCGCTAATGTAGTAAAAATGAGCAGAACCAAAGAAAATCATTATAAAAAACTACTCTTGACGCAAAGATGAAGCGGTTTTACCGGTTTCACGTTTGAAAACCTTGTCCATGGATTCAACACTTTCAAATCCGCATTCCAGGGCTATCGTTTCAAGTTCCTCATCGGTTCCGGAAATCTTGTCATTGGCCATTCCAATCCTTATTCTGAGCAGATAGCCTGCCATGTTGGTGTCAAGCAAACCCTCCATCTTTCTGAGCAAGGCCGTACGGCTTATTCCCATCTTTTCATGAATGACCTCATCAGTGAATCCGGGATTTGAGATCTCTGCGTCAATGAGTTCATTCAGAGAACGTATGAACTGCTCATCGGTCATGCTGAATGTCTGGTCAGGATTCATCTTGTAGAAGAATCTGAAATTGTACTGGCGCTTTATCTCAAACCGTCCTCCCAATTGACTGCGTATCATGGCGTATATCTGCTCATAATCATACGGCTTGCTGATATAGGCGTCGGCTCCCATCTTGTATCCCATGCTCTTGTTTCTTTCATCGGTACGTGATGTGAGCAGGATAACAGGAATATGACTGATATCGAGCGTGCTCTTTACGGTACGGCACAACTCAAAGCCGTCCATCTTGGGCATATCGGCCTCCGTAATAATCAGGTCAATATTGGTACGTCTTATAAAATTCATGGCCTCTACGCCGTTATGGGCGGTAATGACAAGGCGGAACAGACTTTCAAACTGATTTTTGAATGCCTCCCGTTCCTCATCTGCATCACTGATGTATATGATGGTCATGTTGTTGGTGTCAAAATCCTGAGCCATACCCTCCTGTTTCTCATTCTCCTGTTTCTGGGGTTCTGAACTCTGCGGTTTGGGTTCTTTAGCCTTGGTATTGCTCTGTTCCGGTACAGGATCTCCGTTCTTTCCTATTGAGGGCGGGAAATCCATGTAGAAAGTTGATCCCACTCCATCCTCATTCCTGACGGCAGACATATTACCGCCTATAAGACTGAGTTGCAGCCTTGCATACGGAAGTCCCAGGCCGTATCCGGGTATGGAACTGTCCACATTCTCGCGGTAGTAACGTTTGAACAGGTCTTCCGGGTCACATGAAAAACCGCGTCCCTGGTCCTTGACGGATACACGTATCATGCTGCCTACCTTTTCAGTGCTGACAGTTATCGTAGTACCTGTAGGACTGTATTTGATTGCGTTGTTGACCATGTTTGACAGTCCGGTCTCAATGATTCTCTTGTCAATGGATACGTTGCCTATGCTGTTGTCCATCATGAATTTGAGACTGAATCCTTTTCCGTAGCAATCAATGCGGTAGTCCTCGAGAAGGAAATTGATCCATTCGTTAAGGTTTACCTCCTCAATCAGGATATCGGCCTTGTTGACATCGGCACGGCTGCTGTCCAGGATCATGTTGACCATGACAGTCATCTTGTTTACCTGGTTGAATATGCGCTCCATACGCTCGTAATCTATTCCGTCAACGGATTTCTCCTGCAGGAAATCCTTGACCGGGTTGTAAATGAGTGAGAGCGGTGTACGCAGCTCATGCGCTATGTTTGAAAGGAATGCAATCTTGTCCTCGCGGTTCTTGATATCCTGGGCAGCCAGAGCTTTCTCCAAACGGTTCTTTTCAATACTGCTGGAGAATCTGGCGATGGAGTATCCGAACAGCAGAAGCAGCACCAGTGAGATAAGCACTCCGGGGACCGTGGCCATGAATACCTGTGGTATCCTGAATCGTATCAGCGTCTGCGGCTCGCTCAGTCCCTTGCGGTAGGCTTGTCTTATGACAAGTGAATATGTGCCGCTATCCAGTTTGGGGATTGTAATGGTTGTATTTGTAGTGCTGATTGACATTACAAGAAGGTTATCCCTGTAGATGTTGTACATGATCAGATGCGGATAGGTGGGGTTGAAAGAGTTGGCCGAGAACTCAAGTGTCAGTTCCCTGAATTTTGCAGGGAGTTTGATGGGGTTGTCTATCGAGCCTGCCAGTTCATTCTCATCATAATCCTTCTTTTCAGTACTTGCGCTGATGCATTTAATCTGGATAGGCGGCGTGTCATCCATCAGGGAGCCGTTGGTGTTTATGGTTACAAGACCGTTCGCATTCGGGAAAAGGACTATTCCCGACAGGGTGCATATTGCAAACTGTGTCAGGGAACGTGAACTTGGAACTCCATCCTCGACAGAGTACATGAGCAGTTCCTTGTTAGACGGGTCATAGAGATGTATGTATTCATTCGTCGTGTTGAACCATATGCGGTCTTTGCGGTCTACTGCCACATTCATGAATCTTCCGTTTCCCCAGGTGTTTATTATCAGGTCATCCTTGTTTGAACGCGGATCATAACGGTGCAGACCCTCCGGTTCAGTAAAATACAATTCTCCGCTGGAGCTGGCAGCCAGGGATGTGATCTTGTGTATGACCTTCTCCCTGTTGTAGTATATGCTTCTTGTCTGGGTCGTGTTGAAGTCTATCTCCAGTATCTCTCCCCGGCTGGTAGCGTAGATGGCATATTGTGATATGCAAAGGTTCTCAATTGACTTTACAGCCTGCTCGTCATGTCCTATCAGGGTAAGCTCCCGGATTATGTTCTCTGATTTCCGGTAGACGTAATGATGTGAGTTGCAGTTGAAAATGAAAATGTCTCCGCCGGGGACTGATGCCAGGAAGAGGTTTTTTGATTTAGCCTTTGATATCGGTCCAAGCACGGGATGGTCTGACAGGTCCCTGACAGTTCCTTTGATGCGGTTGAACAACAGCAGCCCTGAACCGGCATCCGCCATAAGGACGTTGTTATCGTCGAACCGGCACATGGAGTTGATGTTGTATTGTTTGGTACCGGGAATTATGCTTTTGTCATTTGTTATGGGGTCAATCCTGCATAATCCATTCTCCTGAGTTCCCAGAAGAACATTTCCGTCAGGCTCCTCATAAGCTGAAATGTAGCTCTCGTAGCTCATGATTCCGTCAGCCTCTTCATGCAGGGAGAAAAGCTGGTCTATGAATGTCTTTCTCATTGAGATGAGTCCAAAACCTGCGGTAGCATAGAGAGTCTCAATTTCCTGGGAGTTGACCAATGTACAGGTTACGTTCTTTAGACTGGGAATATAGGTTACAGAAGCTTTACCACTTATGATATTACTGCGGTCAATGACACATACGCCCTTTTCAGAATGGCATGTAAACAGGCTTCCGCTGGGAAGCGGAGTCATGTATGTGATGTCATTCGAGACCATGTAACTGTTAGCCGTGTTGTATTGGGCTATTTTCTCGTAATTGCTGCTTATATGGTAACCCTTTACTCCTTGTGAGGGTACGGAGAGCCATATGACGTTACTGTTGTCTATGCAGGTTGCCTTGGCAATGATGTGAGTATCCGTGCCTGGAACCTGATATAGTTTTCCTTCACGTCTGTCAAAGCAGTATAGTCCCAGGTCATCATCGGCCAGGTATATGTTATTGGGATCTGTTTCAGACCTCAGGATCCTGCAGAAAGAGTAGTCTTCATTTCCTTTGAATGAGGCTATCCTGGAGCACTCCATGTTCTGCATGTCATATGAATAGAGGCTGTGGGTCTCCTTGTCGTAAAAAGTGGCGGTCTCATCTTCCAACAGGAAATCCCGGGCGTTCAGAATGACGTCGTCATAACGTAAAGTCGTGGCGATGTCCTTTTTACGGTCATAATGGAGTATCCTGTCATCACATGCAATCAGCAGACTGTTGGTACAGACAATACTGCTTACATTTCCCAGTATTACCAGTCCGCCTTCTGTAGCCAGTTCCCTTATGTTGGTGACAGTACCGTTTGAAATAAGTGATATACCTACGTCAGAGCCAACCCATAGACGGCCCTGCCTATCCTTGGCAAGTACGTTCAGTGTCTGGCTCTCCAGTCCGTTTCCGATGGTCTTCTGGCTTATGGACACCCCATTGGCTGCCCATGAGAAGAGTGTGCAGAGGATAGCTGAAAGTGATAATATGATTCTTTTCATTCTGTGTGGCAACAGGTGTTTTTTTGTTACTACAAAACTAATAATTGATAGAATCATATCCGATTATTTATGCTACAAATGTTCCTGTATGACAGATTTTTAATGCATATGAATCAATTACGTACATAAAAAGAGCGTGCGGAATCTTATCCGCACGCTCCTTATAGCTGAAAGGCCCTGAATCAGAGATTCGGGTTGTATTTCTTCCACTCGCTTACTGCGGGCAGTACGCCAAGTGAGATAACCTCATCGCGCATAGCCTGCAGATGCTTGTAGCTGGCCTCGATGTCAGCCATCTCAGTTGCGGTACCCTTGACGTCAGTGTAGTGAACGCCGGTAGCGTCGATGGTTGAAGGCATAGCCATCATCACGTTCTGGAACTGTGAGTTGTTTACGTAGCAGCCAGCGGGCCACTCGAACTTCTCACCGCCCATAGCAGCACCGATCATTTCGATTGATACGAATGAGGGGCTCTGGAATGAAGAACGTCCGCGAAGCTCAATGATCTTGGCACCACCCTTGATAACATCCTGTTTCATCTGTGCCCACTGCTCATCGGTCAGAGCGGGAGTACCGATGATATCGGTCAGAGGCTTGCCGTCAACCTTGGCGGTTGATGCGAATACAGCCATCTGCTCACCGTGACCACCGTAGGTACGTGCTGTGGTAACCTTGTCCTGAGCGATGCCGAAGTGCTTGGCCAGTGCGCTCTGCAGACGTGTTGAGTCAAGAGCAGCCAGAGTGGTGATCTGTGAAGGTTTCAGACCTGAGTAAACCAGAGTAACCAGACCGGTGATATCGGCGGGATTGAAGATGATGACGCAGTGCTTGAGGTCAGGGCAGTATGTCTTGATGTCCTTACCCAGCTGCTCGGCTATCTTGGCGTTGCCAACCAGCAGATCCTCACGGGTCATACCGGCCTTACGGGGTGCACCACCTGATGAAACCATGTACTTGGCATCCTTGAAAGCCTCCTCAACCTTATCGGTGAAGGTGATGTTCACACCGGGGAATGCGCAGTGGCGGAGCTCCTCAACCACACCCTCCAGACCGGGCAGATAAACATCATAAAGACAGATGTTTGATGACAGTCCCATCATGATGGCAGTCTGTGCCATGTTAGATCCGATCATACCGGCTGCGCCAGAGATGACCAGTTTCTCATTTGTCAAAAACTTCATAGCTTTAAATGTATTTTGATTCGTGTTATTGTCTTGGACCGCAAAAGTAATCAATTAGTCTGATGATTGGTATTTTAATTCCAAAAACTTACACTAAATTAGCACACATCAAAAACAAATGCTACGATGGCTATCATAAAATCAGTTAGAGGTTTTACACCCAAGATAGGAAAAGACTGTTTTCTGGCCGATAACGCTGCTGTCATAGGTGACGTTGTCATAGGTGAAGGTTGCAGTATCTGGTTCGGAACGGTCCTGCGCGGAGATGTCAATTCCATCCGTATAGGTAACGGAACCAATATCCAGGACGGTTCTGTGATACATACATTATACCAGCGTTCAACCACCGTGATAGGTGACAATGTATCGGTAGGACACAACGTGACTATTCATGGTGCAGAGATTAAGGATAATGCCCTGATAGGCATGGGATCGGTGGTGCTGGACCATGCGGTAGTGGGCGAGGGCGCTATAGTGGCTGCCGGTTCGGTGGTACTTGGCAAGACTGTGATTCCGCCTCATACCCTTTGGGGTGGCGTACCGGCCAAGTATATCAAGGATGTGAATCCGGCTCAGGCTGAGGAGATGAATGTGCGGATTGCGCGGGATTACCATATGTATGCCTCCTGGTATACGGAGGAATAAAAACCATTCCATAAACATCCGGCCAATGAATTGGCTGGCTACCCTTATTATGTGCCTGACGGCACAATTAATTCAAACCGATTTCACCGAGGATGCGGTCAGAGGTGCCGCTGCTGCTGCGGACGTAGTCACCGGCAGCGCGTCCGGCTTTCTTGAGAGCTGACGGATTGCTGATGAACTTGTCTATCAGGATACGCAGGCTGTAGGCATCGGTAACCTCAAATCCGCCCTTAAGACGCTTAAGGTCCTGAGCCTCACGGAAACGCTGGTTGTTGGGACCGAACAGAACGGGGATATCAAACACGGCTGCCTCAAGCACATTGTGTATTCCCACTCCGAATCCGCCGCCGATATAGGCTATGTGGCCGTAGCGGTATATGGATGAGAGCATGCCGAAACAGTCAATTATCAGCGTGTCATATCCCTTGATGTTATCCAGTGTGGCCTGTGAGAGGCGTATGTAATCCCTTCCGTTAAGAAGAGCCTCGATTGACTGCAGATGCTCCTCATGAATCTCATGGGGTGCTATTATGAGTTTCCAGTCACGTTTGTGCAGGAAATAGGGTATGAACAGTTCCTCATCGGCCGGCCATGAACTGCCTGCTATGAAGGTGGGGTTACCGTTCACGAATTTCTCTATTATGGGGAACTGCTGTGATGCGGCTGCAACTTCAATTACACGGTCTGCGCGGGTATCGCCCACGATAGAGACATCGGTTATTCCTATGCTGTTGAGCAGGTCTTTTGAGTGTCTGTCCTGTACGAACAGGTGCTTGAAATAGGACAGAGCCCTGGCATATCCCTTTCCGTACCATTTGAAAAAGAGCTGCTTGTCACGGAAAATGGATGATATGCTGAATATCTCTATGCCGCGCTTGTGCAGTCCTCTAAGGAAATTGGGCCAGAACTCATATTTGATGAAGAATGCCTTCTCAATCCTGATGGCACCAAGGAATCTCTTTACGTTGATGGGGGTGTCAAATGGTATATAACATACTATATCGGCGCCCTTGTAGTCTTTTCTGACCTCATATCCTGAGGGTGAAAAGAAGGTAAGGAGAATCCTGCACTCGGGATGTTTGTTGTGTATCCTCTCGATTAACGGTCTGCCCTGCTCAAATTCTCCCAATGAAGATGCGTGAAACCACAGGTAGCTGGAATTGGGATCAACCTGTTCCCTTATGGTGTCAAGAATCCTGTTATGGCCTTTTATGAGCAGACGTGCTTTCTTGTTGAACAGTGATGCCAGTGCAACGAAAGCAGCGTACAGATATATACCGATTGTATAGATAATCATCTCAGGTTTGTGGTTCAAGCGAGTTCCGATATGGCCTTGCGGGCACGTCTCAGAGTCTCTTCACGTCCTATGAAATCCGTTATTGCAAATATCTGCGGTCCCATGGCGGCTCCTACCAGAGTAACGCGGAGCGCGTTCATGACCTTTCCGGTAGCGTATCCTTTTGAGGCGATCCACTCCATCACCTTGGGCTCAAGAGTCTCACCGTTCCAGTCAGGCTGTGATTCAAGGAAGTCGCAAAGTTCCGCCGTGGTCTTGGGAGCTTCATCCTTCCACCATTTCTTGAGAGACTTCTCATCATACTCAGCGGGAGCCTGGAAAAGGTAATTGCAGTTGTCCCACAGTTCACCGATAAAGTTCACGCGGTTCTTTACCAGTCCTACAGCGGTTTCCACACGCTCAATGGGAGCATTGATACCGTGTTTCTCAAGAATGGGGTTGAAGAGTTCAGCCACCTCACGGTCGCTTTTGAGCATTATGTATTCGTGGTTGAACCAAACGAGTTTCTGATAGTTGAAACGGGCGCCGGCCTTGCTGCACTTCTCAAGGTTGAACAGCTGGATCATCTCATCCATGGTCATGAGCTCACGGTCATCTCCCGGATTCCAGCCCAGCAGAGCCAGGAAATTGATGACAGCCTCCGGCAGATAATCTTTCTCACGGTAGCCCGATGATATCTCGCCGCTCTTGGGGTCGTGCCACTCCAGTGGGAATACGGGGAATCCCAGACGGTCACCGTCACGCTTGCTCAGTTTGCCGTTACCCTCGGGCTTAAGCAGAAGGGGCAGGTGTGCAAAACGCGGCATGGTATCCTCCCAACCGAAAGCGCGATAGAGAAGAACGTGCAGGGGAGCGGATGGTAGCCACTCTTCGCCACGGATTACATGGGTGACTTCCATCAGGTGGTCGTCAACTATGTTTGCCAGATGATAAGTGGGGAGCTGGTCGGCAGATTTGTAGAGAACCTTGTCATCCAGAACGGATGAGTTGATAGTAACCTTGCCACGGATAAGGTCATCCACCTCAACCTCCTGGTCAGGCTCAATCAGGAAACGCACTACATACTGGTTGCCGGCGTCAATGAGTGACTTAACCTCATCGGCAGGCAAGGTGAGTGAGTTGCGCATCTGGCCGCGGGTGGCGGCATCGTACTGGAAATTGGGTATCTCGGCACGCTTTGCCTCCAGTTCGGCGGGAGTATCGAAAGCAATGTATGCCTTGCCTGCCTCAAGCAGCTGGTCTACATACTTCTTGTAGATATCCCTGCGCTCTGACTGACGGTAAGGACCGTAGTTTCCGCCAAATGAAACACCCTCGTCAAACTTGATGCCAAGCCAGCGGAATGCTTCAAGAATATAATCCTCAGCACCCGGAACAAAGCGGTTGCTGTCAGTGTCTTCTATTCTGAAAATAAGGTCGCCCCCGTTTTTGCGGGCGAACAGGTAGTTGTAAAGTGCCGTGCGTACGCCTCCGATATGCAGAGGACCCGTAGGACTTGGTGCAAAACGCACTCTGACGCGACGGCTGCCTGTATTGTCTGTCATCTCTTTTGTTTTAGCGGTGCAAAATTAATCATTTTCTCACTAAAATGTCTTATTTTTACCAACCAACAAAAGAGCAGATTCTTAATGAATGATAAAAGACACCTTATAAAGAGTAACAGAAACCTTCTGATCATTCTGTCGGTTATTTCTGTGATTCTCACGGTCTATTCCATGCCGTCCAGCCATAAGGAAAAGTACTCATATACAGTAGGTAAGCCATGGACTTATAATGTTCTGATAGCTCCTTTCAGTTTTTCGATAGAGAAGGGCGACGATATGTGGGAGGATGAGGCCGACAGTGTCCGTTCATCATTCGCTCCCTATTTCAGCAGGAATGCCGGCGTGGGCGAGAATGCGTTGGCACAGTTTGACAGGTATTATGCCGACAGCCTGAGCAAGGTGGTTTGGGATAATTCGTATCAGGCCCTCCGCAGCCGGCTTGAAAAGGTGTATAGGGACGGTATAATATCTACTGACGATGAGGAGATCCTGGCAGGCAAGGAGCTGTTCAGGACATATGAAGGCAACACTTCATCATTTGTCCAGACCTCAAGCGTACGCAGTGTGCGTGACGCTTACCGTTATGTGACCGATGCCGATGTATACGTGCATGAACGTTACATCCTTCTGGAACATAATCTTGAAAATTTCATACAACCCAATCTGCAGTATGACCCTTCGCGCTCCGAGTCGGACCTGGCAGCCCAACTGAACGGCATATCACATTTCCGCGGAATGGTGGTTGCGGACCAGAAGATAATTGACCAGGGTGAGATTGTTGATGAGGAGAAGAGTCTGATCATCAAGTCCTATCTGGACATTGTGAATGAAAGGACGTCATCCAAGCGCTTCCAACTGCTTACATGGTCCGGTCGCGCTCTGTTCGTTGTAATCTGTTTCCTGGTGCTTTTTGTCTACCTGAGCCTGTACCGTATAGATGACATAGAGAGCCGTTCAATTCTCTATTTCCTGTTGGGTTCCATAACTCTGTTTACGGTATGCGTAGGCTTTTACAGCCAGTACTCCAACTGGAGCATATTCCTGTTCCCGTGTTCCATGCTTGCCATCATGCTGCGCATATTCCTGGATTCCCGTACGGCATTCACCGGCTATCTGGTATTCGTGCTCACCACGTCACTTACCATCAGCATGCCGTATGAGTATGTGCTGCTCCAGCTGATTGCGGGACTGACCGGAATATATTCCCTTAAGGAATTGTCCCAACGTTCCCAGATACTGCTTACCTGTCTGCTCATATTCGTATCATACAGTCTGGTGTGGTTTGCCCTGCAGATGACCCAATTGGAGAACATCCTTGATATCGATCTCTTGATTTTCCTCTATTTTGCAATCAACTGTATCGTGATCCTGCTGGTTTATCCGTTGCTTTTTGTGATAGAGAAACTGTTCGGCTTTACATCGAATGTGACCCTTATAGAGCTTTCAAACATCAATAACCCCCTGCTTAGAGAGCTGGCCGAGAAGGCTCCCGGTACTTTCCAGCACTCCATGCAGGTATCTACCCTTGCTGCCGAAGCTGCCCGTAGGCTTAAGGCCAATCCGGCACTTGTGCGTACAGCCGCACTATATCATGACATAGGCAAGATGGACAGTGCCCCGTTCTTTACCGAGAACCAGAGCGGCGTGAATCCTCATGACAATCTCTCCCCGCAGGAGAGTGCCCGCATCATAACCAGTCATGTGGATAAAGGTCTGGAACTGGCCGACAAGTATGGTCTGCCCCAGGCCATAAAAGGTTTCATCTCTACTCACCACGGTAAGGGTGTGGCCCGATATTTCTATATCAAGTACGCACAGGCCCATCCAGATATGGAACCCGATGAGAATGAGTTCAGTTATCCGGGTCCCAATCCTTACTCAAAGGAGACCGCGATACTGATGATGGCAGATGCAGTGGAGGCGGCTTCACGCAGTCTCAAGGAGTATACGGAAGAGAGTATTGGCGACCTTGTGGATAAGATAATCGATACGCAGGTTGAAGAGGGTTATTTCAAGAATTGTCCCATCAGTTCACTGGAGATCAACCGCATCAAAGAGACCTTCAAGGAGAAGCTGCGCACCATGTATCACACGCGTATCAGCTATCCCGAGCCTACTGCGGGTCTGAATCGAAAGAGAGAGTGACTCCTGTAAGGGAGTTTTCTGAGGCCGCCTTCGTGACGGCCTCGTTTATTTGTGCCCTGAGATAATCCGGTGCTGTCTTTAGGGCTGATTTGATAATGATACGGCGTATGTGGTGATACTGCACTCTCGATACGGGAGGGGCATCGGGTCCCAGTACGTTCTGCTGTCCGAACAGTCCAACCATGTAGCCGGCAAGTGCCGCGGCCGCCCTTTCCACGCAGTTTAGGTCGGTTCCCTTCACGGTTACGGACAGGAGTCTTGTATAGGGCGGATATCTGAATGCCTGACGTTCCTCCATCTGGATGTTGTAGTATCCGTTGTAATCGTTCAGGCGTACCATGTCAAGAACGGGGGCATCGGGCTGACGTGTCTGGATGATTACCTTTCCGGGTGTCTCCCTGCGTCCTGCACGCCCGGCAACCTGCGCCATGAGCTGGTATGCCCTTTCTGTCGCCCTGAAATCAGGATAGCTCATTATTGAATCCGCCTCAAGGATTCCCACCACGCTCACGTTGCCGAAATCAAGTCCCTTGGAGACCATCTGTGTGCCTATCAGAATGTCGGTACGACCCTCCTGGAAATCATTTATGATTGATTCATACCCTTCCTTAGCCGAATCCAGGTCAAGCCTTGACACACGTGCTCCGGGAAACATGTCGGATACCTGCTCCTCTATCTTCTCTGTACCGAATCCGCGTCCCCTCAATGCCCTGCCTCCGCATGAAGGGCAGGTGAGCGGGACCCTGTATTTGCGTCCGCAGTAATGACAGCTGGCTATATCGGAACTCTTATGGAAAGTGAGACTCACGTCACAGCAGTCACATTTCTGCACCCATCCGCAGTCAGGACATTCAACTGTTCCGGCATAACCGCGGCGGTTATGGAAAAGGATTACCTGCCTGCCGTTCTCCAGAGCCTCCCTCATGGATTCTGTCAGTTGGGGAGAGAACAGTCCTCTCATATATTTACGGCGTCTCAGATCTGCTGTATCAACAATCTCTATGTCGGGTAGTTTCATGCCCCTGAATCTCTCCGTAAGGGTAACCAGACCGTATTTGCCGCTCACGGCGTTGGAGTAGCTCTCCAGGGCGGGGGTGGCACTGCCCAGTAAGGTCTTGGCTCCGCTTATGGATGCCAGCATGATGGCTGTGTTGCGTCCCTGATAACGTGGTGCCGGATCCTCCTGCTTGTAGCTGGGCTCATGCTCCTCATCCACTATTACCAATCCCAGGTTCTGTATGGGCAGCATTACTGCCGACCTTGCTCCCAGAATCAGTTTATAGGGATTGGGTCCTGTCAGTCTGTTCCATGTCTCAACCCTTATGTTATCCGAGCAGCGGGAGTGGTATACGCACATATCGTCGCCGAAAACCTTCTGGAGCCGATGCATGATCTGTGTGGTCAGAGCAATCTCAGGCAACAGGTAGAGAACCTGTCTGCCCTTGTTTATACACTCCTTAATCAGGTGAATGTAAATCTCGGTCTTTCCGCTCGATGTCACTCCGTGCAGCAGGCACACGTTCTTACTCTTGAATGACTGCCTGATTGAATCTATGGCATTCTGTTGGGCAGGACTCAACTCAGGAGGTTCCTGGATTCTGCCCGAAAACTGAGGCAGACGTCCTGTCTCCAGTTCATAGAAACCGATAAGGCCGTTATCCAGCAGGCTGCGTATTGCTGCCGATGACTTGCCTCCGTCAGTAAGTGCCTTTTTTGATACCGGTCCCGGTGCTTCAGGATTCTCATTGTATCCTGACAGCTCCAGATATCTGCCCAGCACCTCTTTCTGCTTTACGGCAGTCTTACCCAGCAGTTCTGAAAGGTCTAAGGGGGTCTGTAAGGGGAGTTTTGGCCCCGGCTTTACGAATACCTCTATTCTGGGCTTAAACGGTTTGTCGTTCGCACTACTGTCAGGACGCAGTCCCACAGGTAATGTCGCCTTCATCACATCTCCTGGTGAACACATGCAATAGGATGTCATCCACTCCATGAGTCTGAGCTGTGGAGGCAGTACGGATGGCCTTTTGTCATCCAGGATACTCATGATTTCCTTTACTGCATGACCTGTCGGCTTTACATCATGTGTCTTTACTATGATACCTGTCAGCCTGCGGCCCTTGCCAAACGGCACATAGACCCTTGCCCCGGGCACAGCAGAGTGCCGGAGAGGTTCCGGAACCAGATAGGTGAACAGCTGGTTGAGCGGAACAGGCAGGATTATGTCGGCGTAAAGCGGCATACCGCAAAAATACAAAAAGACCGGCTCTTTTTGGGGAACCGGTCTCATAAGATTGTTTTCTGCTTATCAGAATGTCCAGGTAAGAGAGAACTGCAGTGTGCTTGACTTGATGTCAACGGGTTTATGGTCAATAGCTCCACCTACAGTGGGGTTCTCAGTGAACTTGTAAGCACCCTCCTTTGAAACGGGGATATTGTAGTTGATACCGGCCTGGATGTGGTTGATCAGTTTTACACCGGCACCTACGTTGATGCTCCATGTGCTCTTTTCAAGTGCGAAATTCTTGACATCATCACCGTCCTTGTACTCTCTGTCCAGGTCACCGATCTTGAAATCCAGCTGAGGACCGGCTGCAACATATACGGCTGCAAAGTTACCAAGTCCAAGAGAGTATTTCAGTGATACGGGGATTGCCAGTGACTGGTTCTTCATTGTCTCCTCATCAGATACCTCAAGTCCTTTCTGAGAATAGAGGAGTGAAGCGTCAATGCCGATACCTATGATAGGAATCTGGAGTTCTGCCATAGGTCCGATAAAGAAACCTGTGTAGCTGTCCTTACTTGTGGCGGACTCCTGGCTTACTGCTGTAATGTCATTGTTCACAAGGTTCAGACCACCGCGGATACCCCAGCTGAACTGAGCTGATGCGGGGATGAATGAAAGCAGTGCGAGACTGCAGATTACTAATGCTTTTTTCATATTCTTGATAAGTTGTTAGTTGCTTTATCTGGCCACAAAGTTAACACATTTTAAATAGAACAGTCAGGTATGCCCTATTATTTTGACAAACCTGACTGATACCTGATATCGTAGCTTGATGTCTTTGTCAGCGATGAACGGAAATCCTCTCTCCGCTTGATGATGACTGACGCGGTGCGCGCGGAGCCTTCTCCTTGGGCTGTTTGGGCTCTTTAGGCTGTTTGGCCTCCTTTGCAGGTTTCTTGTCCTGTGCGGCAGCCTTGGCGTTGGCAGTTGCAGGTGCAACATCATCACTCTCGCTCCAGAGTCCGTTCTGGAAGTCTGTGAGCTGCTTCTCAATGCGTGCCCTTTCAGCCTGCATGGCGGAATCAGTCTCGCAGTATTCGGAGAGCGGCTGGTTACGCAGGTTTGATGTCTTGTAGATGTCACCGTCATACTGGCGCATCACAAAGTAGTCGTCAAGTGACATGTTGCTGGTGTTGTTGTAGCTGCTGGTCATGACCTGAGTCTGTCCCAGATAGGGGCTTATCTCATCATAGTTGAGCCAGAACATGGGGTAGGCCGTGGGCTTCTCACCAAAATCACTCTGCATCAGGACCGGGCAGATTGCCGTCACCTTGGTCTTGTAGTTTGATAGCTGATCCAGATAGTTGCTCTCCTTGATATAGTACTTCTCGGGACACGGGATATCCGTGGGCTCTATCTTGTACTTGCCTTTGTCATCCTTGGTGTAATAGATGTAGAACTTGTCAAGCATGTTCTCAATATCCAGCTCGTTGTCAGCCGTGAACAGTTCGTTTCCGTCCAGACGGTACTCATAAGCCTTGATCTTACCGTCCAGGATAAGGTTCAGTACCAGTGTGAAGAAATTCACGCGATCACCCAGAGGCTGCTCCGGATAATAGAGAGCGGCATTCTTCTCCTTCTTGAGGTCAAGTTCACGATATATGTCACGTCTCCATGTCACTTCTGTAGGCATGGATGTCTGTGCTGTATATTGGGAGCGTGCACGCTCTGAGATAGTCACTGCTGTAGGACTCTTTTCAGCCTCCTTCTGGGCCTGCTGTTCCTGCAGGCGTCTGGCGGGCTGCGCATTTACGCTAACCGCTGCGGTTAATATCAATAGAAGAAATCCGATCTTTCTCATATTAATTCTCAATTTTCAATTATGTCACTTCGTTCCATGATTTTTGTCGTGACTCGGGATAGAAAACGAGTTTTCTCTCCTCTCGCTACTCCAAAAATTTTCAATTAGTTGAGTATAACCTCAAGTGAGGTTGTCAACTGTCTCTCAATACCATCAGGACCAATGGCCTTGACACGCTGGATATAGAAACGGCGTCCGCGTCCCAGCTGCTGGAATGTCTTCTTCTGACGATCCGAGAATCGGGGTCCGTCAGACAGCTCAGGTACGGCATTACCGTTGTTGTCAAAGAATGTGGTCTCAAAGCTCAGGACGCGGAATCCTATATTGAGCAATCCGTCATCGATAGCTGCAATGATACCGTCCGATGCCAGCAGGTTACGCTTAAGTATCGGGGTACCGCCACCGCGGTAACGCTGGGTGTTTCCGTTCTCATCCTTGTACTCTATGAACGGGGTAGGATCGGGCAGCTGACGTACGCGGAATTCATATTTACCCATACTCTGCTGGCGTCCCTCCTGATTGGCTGTAACTGCTATGACTACGTCCTGACCTACGTTGGCAGGCTTGCATATGAATCCGTTTCCGCTGCGTGTCAAAGTACCGCCTCCGTTCTCCAGACGGGCCGATATCATATTGCTGGGTACGCCAGGGACAGATATGCTTATAGGGTTGTCATAACCTGCATAAAGCACGTTCATCATTGTGGCCGATACGGTAGCCAGAGGTGAAACGACAGAGTAGTTCTGTACAAAGTCACGGCGTATCACTCCATTTCCTGAGTTCAGCTCCATGTAACCTGACAGGGTGTAGTCTCCTGTCTTGTTGGCGGGTACCTCATACCATCCGTCCTCTGAGTTTATCTTCTTGCCGTCAATATAGATGGCGGGGCGTGCGGTAGAGTCTACGGCAGCCATGATGATGCGTGCCTTGAAGTTGTTACCCTGTACCACATTCTGTGATGTGGGAATCACGTATGCGTTGATGGCGTTTACGCGAAGGTCACCTATATCGATGTTGTTGACCAGAGTGTGGAGAACCTCACCTTCAGCATAACGAACATCATTCTGGAGTTTGGTGAGCATCGTGATGGCGGCAGCCACCGGCATGTTCTCATAGTTGTACTCCTGCCAGTTCTTGCCAAGCGCTCCAACCTTAAGGGGAACGTCTGTGCTGAAGTTTTTGCTTATGATCTCTCTCTGGGTGGGGTCTGATACCATCTCCAGAATCTTTTCACGATAGTTGTTGATGGCGTCAAACAACATTCTGCCCTTGCCGCGCGTGGGGTGAAGCATTACCTGTGTGGCTGCCTCCAGATCCTCACGGTTGTGAATGTTCTCCACATCGGCATCCTTACCGTCGGCCTCAATGGCAATCAGGGTCTTGAGTTCATCGGCAAAATTGAACAGGGAGTCAGATATCTCCTTTACGTAGAGGGCCTTGCCGTACCATTCGCCCACCTTCTCGTGGTTGATTGAGTCAGCAACGGCAAACTCGCGGTAAGCCTGCTCATTCTGGATTGTGGCATTGGTCGTGCTCTTGGCCAGACTCTCCTCCACTATCTTGAAACCGTTCAGTACGTCCGATGACACGTTCATGGCAAGCATAGCCAGGAGGACGATGTACATGAGGTTGATCATCTTCTGACGGGCCGAAGGCGGTCTCTGTGTTGTCTTTCTCTTCATACCTTTTTACTTGGTTCCCATCTGGGAATTCACCTTCATTGCCTCAACCATTCGTGCATAGACGCGGTTAAGTTCCTCAATCTGTGCTACCATCTGGCGGGTCTGCTCGTTAACCTTCTCAATGTTCTCCATCTGAGTGCTTGCTGATTTAAGATGCATCTCATAGAAGGTGTTGATGCTTATGAGGTTGCGTGAAAGCTGCTCAATCTCCTCCGAGCTCTGCTCCATCTTCTCTGAATGGCGGCACATCTGCTCCATCTTGAGGGTGAGGTCATGCACGCGTGCAATGTAATCCTGTGTAATGTTCTCCACACCGTCTATGTTCAGTGAACTGTCACCGGCAACTGTCTGTGCCGATGCCTTTACGGCAGGTGATACAGCCTGCTGGGGCTGGACTGTCTGTACGGGAGCGCTGCCTGCATTACCGTTGATGATGATGTTGCCACGCAGACGGGGAGCGTCGTCCTCTTCATCCTCCTGACCGGGAATGTACGGTCTCTCAAATCCGGAGATGAAGAACACCAGAACCTCTGTGCCCATACCTATGAACAGCATGAGGTTGGCTCCCTTTATGTGTGTGAGTTTAAAGAGTGCACCCAGAATAACCACAGCGGCACCCCAGCTGTAGAGATAGTTCAGAAGGATTCTTCCCTTGGGTGAATCCAGATAGTCCTGTATCTTGGTCAGAAGACCTTTCTTCTCAGTATTTTCCATAATCAATTGTCTTTTCAAAATTATCTGCGGCCCTTTGCACTGGCGGCGGTACCTACCTGTGTGCGTACGCAACGGAATCCTATGTATGAGCGCTGCTCATTCTGATACTCGTATGTACGCCATGATGACTCAATGAACTTCTCGGGGTCCTTCCATGAACCGCCGCGAACGGCTTTCTTCTTCATATAGTATGGATCCTCAACAGCTGCGTTGTAGTAGAGTTCAGGATTCATGTCGTTCATCTGGAGAATACCGGCCTCGGTATAGGTGGTCGATGTCCATTCGGCTACGTTTCCGGCCATATCGTACAGGCCGTTCGAGTTGGGTTTGTATGATCCCACGCGTGTGGTAATCAGGCTTCCGTCCTTGGTGTAGTTACCGCGCTCGGGTTTGAAGTTGGCATAGAAGCAGCCGTCTTCATCCTTGGAACCTGTAGACTTCCACGGGTAGCGGTTGTTCTCGCGTCCGCGGGCTGCAAACTCCCACTCGGCCTCGGTGGGCAGGCGGTAGCGCTGTATGTATCGGGCCTGGGCACCCAGTCCTGCCAGCAGATACTCTGTACGCCAGGCGCAGAATGCGTTGGCCTGCTCCCAGCTTACACCTACCACGGGATAGTCGTCATAGTTGGGATGGTTAAAGTAGAGACGCATATAGGTCTCGTTGTTGGCGTTGGGGAAATCATTTACCCAGCAGGTTGTGTCAGGGAATATGTTTACGATATAGGTGTTCACAAAATCAAACAGGCTGGTAAGTTCCCTGTTGATGGTCTTGCGTACTATATTGCCGTTGTCGTCCACGTAGGCGGTATCCTTTGATATGATGACCTTCTCTTTTGATACCTCCTGGTCAGTGTTCCTGTTTCTGTCATTGGGATCAAGCTGATTCTTTCTGAGTGCAGCCTGGGTGTAGTCAAACAGTTCATACCTGTAGTTGAGCTGCTTTATGTCAAGCATCCTCTCTCCGGTAATGGGGTGTCTGTAGAATACACTCTCAATTGCTCTCTGCTGATCCTCGTTAGCCTTCTTCCATGGAATAGGCTTGTTCCAGTTAAGATGGGGTGTGACGGGTTCACCGTACTTGTCCTCGGTGATCATGAAAGTCTCATCACCTCCGTAAGCGGGATCGGCCAGACGCATACGGATGATAGAGTCGCGTACCCACTCCACAAACTGGCGGTACTTGGCGTTTGACACCTCCTTCTCATCCATCCAGAATGATTCAACCGATATCTCTTTTGTAGGAGCGTTTGAACCCCAAAGGCTGTCGTTACCCTCCTCGCCTATCTTGAGAGAACCTCTTTTTACGAGCACCATTCCGTAGGGCACCGGCTCACGCAGTGCAGCCTTGGAAGAACCGGTCACCTCGCCGCCGTTGCCACCTGCGTAACCGCTGCTGGTGCAGGACTGCATCAGGATCATAATGGCTGCAAAGCCGGTCGTAACAATGTTTTTCAGTCTCATTGTATATCTGTTATAAATACCTTACACTTTTATGTACGTTCTTTCCTTTCTTAAAGAAGTCCACATCGGTCTGCCACTTTACCATAAGGTCGTGACTGCCGTTAAGGGCACCCACACCTGAAGTGTAGAATTCGTATGCATAACCTATGAGAACGTCTCTGAGCTTGCCTCCCACCATTGTGGTGAACGATATTCCGGGACTGTAGGTGGCTCCTAAATATATCAGGGTCGCATCATACTGATAAGAACCTCTTACAGACAGATCCACCCTCGTAAAGTCCAGGTCGCTCTCCACAAGAAAGCATGGCTGTACCGATAATAACGGATTTCTGAGTCCTATATTGCATCCGCCGTTCAAATATAACGTCGGTTTGATGTCCATATATGCTGTCTTTCCCTTATCCTTACCGAATTCCACATGCGGAAAATTAAGATGCTGGGCCGATGCCCCCAGGTACCAGTCACCTCTTACATAAAGCACTCCGGCACCCAGGTCTCCTACCGTACCGCGCTCCTGTCCGGCGGGAAAGGCGGGGTCATTCTGGGTTTCCGCCTTGAGCTTTCCGCCGTTGAACTCCTCTGACATGACACCTCCCTGGACGCCTATGTTCATCCATCCCTTACCTATACCTATTTTATACGCGTAGTCAAAAAGGAGACGGCGGTTGGTGAACAGACCTATGGTCTCGTTGAACAGCCCCACACCAAACGCGTTGCGCTGCTTGCCGAACGGAAGTGCCGTATTTGCGCCTATGAACATGGAAACGGGGGCGTTCGTATACCCTCTCATCTGCATGGCAAGTGAACCCACCACGTTGAGTTTTGAGTCACGGTTCATTGCTGCAGGGTTATAGAAATTCTCCACTTCACTGAAATGGGTAAAGTGGGCATCTGTCTGGGAATATGTACTCGGACAGATAGCCAGACAGAACAGCATGGTAACAGAAACGATACGTTTCATCATGTTCATCAATTACAATAACGGCAAAAAAAGCTCATTATTTTTGTGCTTGTTGAAAAATTGTCTAATTTTGCGCCGCTTATTCCCTAAGAAAAGTAGAACTATATAAAAATAAAGAACTTAAAATGATCATTGTTCCCGTTAAGGAGGGTGAGAACATAGAGCGCGCCCTCAAGAAATTCAAGAGAAAGTATGAAAAGACCGGTGTGGTTAAAGAACTTCGCCGTCGTCAGCAGTTTGACAAACCGTCAGAGCTCAAGCGTCTCAAGATGGAGCACGCTATCTACGTACAGAAACTGCAGCAGGCCGAGGAGTAAAAAAACTCCCCAAGGCTTGTTTTTTGGTTTTTTCTTTTATATATTCGTCACTGAATCCGTTCAGCGACGAATTTTGTTATGTATATAGACCAGTTCGCGGATTATCTCAGGTTGGAGCGTAATTATTCGCCCAGGACCGTTGCCAGTTACCAAAGGGACCTTGTCCTTTTCCAGGGATTCCTTAAGGAGACTGACCCCGAACTTGATCTGCTTACTGCCGATAGGGATGTGGTGCGTCTCTGGGTTGTGGATATGATGGACAAAGGTGAAAAATCCACCACCGTAAACCGCAAGCTGAGCACCCTGCGTTCCTTTTACAGATTCCTTCGCATAAAGGGTGTCACGGACAAGTCTCCGGTTCAGGGCGTAAAGGGGCCCAAGAACAAGAAACCTCTGCCGCAGTTCGTCAAGGAGACCGATATGGACCGGCTCCTGGATGATCCGCAGATAGATTTGGGAGAGGGTTTCACAGGAATCCGTAACAAGACCGTGATAGCCGCCTTCTATGAGACGGGAATGCGTATGGCGGAGCTGATAGGACTGGATGACAGGGACATTGACTTTGGCTCGCGTACCATCAAGGTAACCGGAAAACGTGACAAGCAGCGTTTCATTCCTTTCGGGGATGACCTGGAACGCCGTCTTAAGGAATACCTTGAGGCCAGGACAGCTGAGTTTGGCGAGACTCACGGGGCTTTCTTCCTGAGCCCAAAAGGCGGGCGTATTCCGCGTCATCAGGTCTATCTGCTGGTAAAGGATGCTTTGGCCAAGGTATCGGACGTATCAAAAAAGAGCCCTCATGTCCTGCGTCACACCTTCGCCACCTCAATGCTCAACCATGATGCCGAGCTTGGGGCAGTAAAGGAGCTTCTGGGCCACAACAGTCTGCAGACTACAGAGATCTATGTGCATACCACATTCCAGGAACTGAAGGAAATATATAAACAGGCTCATCCAAGGGCTTAAAATAAAAATGACTATGGAAACTAAGATTAAGGCGTTGCATTTTACAGCAACAGAACAGCTTCAGGCGTTCATCGAGAAGAAGTGTGCTAAGTTGGAAAGAGTGCATGAGTTTATCCAGAATGTAGAAGTTACCCTGAAAGTAGTCAAGCCGGAGACTTCATTGAATAAAGAGGCCAGCATCAGTGTAACCATTCCTAACGGCGAGTTTTTTGCAGACAAAACATGTGATACTTTTGAGGAAGCAGTGGACGGTTGCCTCGACGCAATCACCAAACAACTCAAGAAAAACAAGGAAAAACTGCGTGAGAAGTAAAAAACACCTAGAAATTTTTGCTAGGAAGAAAATTTGAAATATCTTTGCACCCGCTCTTCGCTCAGCGCGAGGGGCGGGTTCTTTGAAACTATGCCGCTATGGCTCAATGGTAGAGCAACGCACTTGTAATGCGTAGGTTGTTGGTTCGATTCCGACTAGCGGCTCAAATTGCACTTAGAAAACTGCATTTGGGTGAATTCCAGAGTGGCCAAATGGGGCAGACTGTAAATCTGCTGTCTCTCGACTTCGGTGGTTCGAATCCATCTTCACCCACAAGGCAGGCCTTAGACGATGCCGGCTTGGCCGGTGCCTGCAGTACTTCCTAGAAACCACCTTATTATATAGGGAAAGGTCAGGAGGCGCGATCGTGACAAACCAAGTTGCGGGAATAGCTCAGTTGATAGAGCATTAGCCTTCCAAGCTGAGGGTCGCGGGTTTGAGTCCCGTTTCCCGCTCCAGATTTGTCGCTGTTATAGCTCAGCTGGTAGAGCGCATCCTTGGTAA
>Ga0265300_10000605_pt1 | contig 37946 bp, 57 predicted proteins | sample AusTroGonzalo_MG_FD_193482 | JGI IMG/M metagenome (GOLD analysis project Ga0265300, IMG submission 193482) | Bovine rumen microbial communities from tropical cattle in Woodstock, Queensland, Australia - Gonzalo_03 | ecosystem: Host-associated > Mammals > Digestive system > Stomach > Rumen ...
TAATGTCGTAAAATCTATCTTTTCTGGCTATACACGAGGCATCCAGTAAATCGGGAAGGCTTGGCCTAGTTTGTGGTATAGTCTGCGTTGATGCTCTGTATCAAGTGAATTGAAATCTCTAATCTCTGGGTCAACAATAGCAAGAGCATCCCATAGTATTTGAGGCATATGTAGGCCGTATTGGATGTGCTGGCCTTTAGCGTTCCATTGTTTCTGCTCTTGTTTGATACGCTCACAATCCGCATTAAACAGTTTGAAATCCCTACGAGCCGCATCGTTGTATTTAGACAGGAACTCATACATAGCGTGCCATCTATCTACCTGTGTACGAGCATCTAATGCTTTGGCGAAATCTGCCATTTTACGCTTGGTATTCATCCTAGCCTTCGCACGCTGGACTTCTTTCATAGCATCTTGTAGAGAAATATCTTCTTCCCATTCTGCTCTATTTTTATCAACAGTTTGTTCTGCTTCCATAAATACTCCTTTTATGCTTATTATACCACACTTCGCTAAAGATAGATTTTACGACATTAACAATCTTAACTGGAAGTTCAAAAACAATCACGCTTCCGGCAGGGCATTGGTTGGTATTTGCAGTCGCTAACATTCTAACGCAAAAAGATGGTTCTTTCGCATCTACTATTAAATGGTTAGGTATAAATAAAAACTTTCAAGGGTATAGGTATGCAGGGCAAAACAGAAATCAGTCCGAGTTCACTTTTATTACAGAGGTTACAATATCGGAACAAACTACATATACAGGAACAACCACAGGTGATGGCTGTGAGTTTTATCAGCAAAACTGGATTGCAATAAAATTAGGCTAAAGCGATAACTGTCAGATAAGAAGCGTTCCCACGAACTTTGGCCGCATCGTTATTCCACAATTTAATGACATCATTCTCTTGCACATCAAGAACGCAAGCACAAATTGTAGCAGTACAGTATGATGATGAGGCGAGATTAGCGATAGCACAAAATCCGGTGTCTGAATTATTCTTTTGTATTCTACACCATCCGTATGCTCCACCATTAGATGAGTAAAATGTTGAGGCGGTTACGAGGACTTTTGATACACCTGCACCAATTTTTACCGCATTATTTGATTTAGTCAATTTAGTACCTACTACGCCCTGTACAAAATCAAGAGCAATCTGTGAATTAGCAGATGCAGAACTATCTCCGTATGACCCACGGAGTGTAATCATACTTAATGTCGTAAAATCTATCTTTACTGACTTATGAAGTCATCGGCATCATAATGAGTAGAGAATGAGAAGCCTAATTCGCTCTGGCCTATCATATCTACACCTAATCCTCCAAGCGGAGTAAAGCCGGTTTCTACCGTGTGTGGATTGTTAGACTGGCCGATAAGCCCTGTGCCATACGCATCAGTTCCTATACCACCTACACTCAATACATCGGTAGCACGGAATAGCAGAATAGTACCCTTATACACTTTAGAGATGGGTACACCATTCTTGTATATCATCTTCTGGGTTTTACCATTCTGTACAATAGGCATTATGATTCCTTTATGAAGTAGAGCGTATCGGCATCTACCGTGCCAACATCTACGAGTGCTTGATAGTTGTCCTCTGAAATAACTTGATAACTAAAGTCTGGAGTATCTCCGGTTACAAAATACAATTCATTAGGCGATTTGGTAGCGGCATCATATTGAGCCTTTGTCATCTTGTTTATGATGAGCGATTTGACATTTGTATCAGTAGCCATAATCCTCCTTAATGTTGTCTAATTACAGCGGCATATTCTATTTTGTTTGAAAGAGCAGTATAAGCATCGCCGCCAGTAACAAAGCCGGTATTACCGCTTGCAATAGTTCCAGTATAATTGGTCTTTTTGGTTGCATCGCTTGTATTGTCCACACTTCCTAGCCCAACAGCGGCCTTATTTAGCGTTTGCCAAGTCTTATCGCCACGATAGTATTGCGATGAAGTACCGGCAGTAACTTTAGTTTCATAGCCTGCGAGAGCGGTGTTCAAGTCGCTTTGGGTTATTGAGTTTGATATTTTTGTTTTCTCGGTAGAAGTAACGAACTTGTGAGTAGATTCAGAATCATCAACTAAATCAGCATCCAATTTATTAGTAGTGGTGATTTCACTCTGCAACCCTGCTACAAGGTCTGCTACCGGTATTTCAATAGTGCTACCACTCTCAAGAGTAAGGATGATTTTCTTATTAGTAGAATCGTAACTACCGCCTACTACTACGGATTCAAGTGGAAGGTCAATGGTTTGTGCCGTGCCTAAACTATTGCCATCTTGGTCTTTTAATTGGGCAGTAACTACATATGTAGATGAGTTCATTGAAAGCGAGATTGCCGCCGCATATTTAGTGCTATTCGGTAACGCATTTACATCGCTTGCTGTTGTAGGTACTGTGATATTCACCTCGGTATTAGTCGCTTGGTTGGCCGAGAAAGTGCCTACTGAAGTGTTGTTTCTTTTGATAGTCAATACACCATCGTTAGCCTCTGAACTATCTCCTGATACGAGATATAGTTCGGTAGGCGATTTAGTTTCAAGAGCATCGTACTGCTCTTTAGTCATCTTGTTTAAGACAAGTTGCCTAACATTAGTATCGGTTGCCATTATGATTCCTCCACTACTTTAAGTTTATATTCGTTACCGTTTGAATCTACGGAGATTGCTGTTACTTTAGTTTCACCTATATATACACCCATATTAAAACTCCCTAAAAATTACATTTTGTTGTAAAGCCTTCCAGACATCATCGCCACATACCCAGCCTTGCGAACCTTCTGCTACAATACCTTTTACAGGCATATAGAACGGTGTCCAGATATATGTGGTGATACCTTCTACGACTTCTGTGCCGGTACATTCGTATTTGTTCCCTGTTTCTGTGTCAATGTAGATAGTTCCTACACGGCCTACCGTGTAAATATCAGGGCTACCTTGACCGGAAATAATCCAGCCAGATTCAGCGATACCGACAATTTTCAGGCCATCTTTAGTCCAAGCGTTCCGCATATGAGTTTCCCAATCCCTAACGCCCTTCATCAGTTGAGGATTCCCATATGCAACCACGCCTTCCGCTGTCTGTGCCTGCATCATATTTGTTCGCCAATCATTTGCCATTTTTATTTTTCTTGTTTAGATTTTCTAATTCTATTATACCACGACAGAAAAGATAGATTTTACGACATTAAGTGGTAACTATTCAACTACCGAAGTTGATACCGGGTTTACTTGGATAAATAACAAAAACATATACAAGAGGACATACGAGTTTGCGTATTCTGGTACAGGATTTAAGAAGTTCGGCGAGATACAAAATCTTGAGTACCTTATCAGTATAATAGGAACATTCTTTAGAACTGATGGTATTATCACAGATTGTCCTAGAGCAACAATACAATTTTACATAGATGATAATAAAAATCTTATGATAAATAATACAGGGAACGAGAGTGGCACTATGTATATGACATTACTTTACACAAAGACAAATTAAGCCAATACATAATTAGACCCATCTACCCGGAATAAACTTACATCCAAGATTTACCTGTTGGCCTGATGGAGCGTTTGTAGCACGAGTTATTTTGTCGCCTTTTTTGACAGGAAGAATACCTGTTACGCACGAAACAATAGTGTTCTGGTCGCCTACACCTTCTGCATAATCGTATAACGCATCTACTCCATTTATTCTAAAAGCAGCGTTCACGGTTGTATGAACGCCAGATTGCTTGTGCATCCACGGTGTCCAGTATAGCCTTACGAACCCTGTTTCTGGTACTGTTACTTCGTTTATAGCCGTACTACCAGATGGATACCAGAGGTTATCTTCTCCTTCATTTGCATAATCCGGAATCCACTTCTTTAATGTCGTAAAATCTATCTTGTCCGCCGTTACTGCTCCATTGTTTATTTTAGCGGTAGTTACAGCAGAGTTAGCGATATTCTCGGTAGTGATAACGCCGTTGATGATTTTGTCAATCATACCAGCGGTAAGGTTCTGCCTTACATCAGTACCAGCAGAGTGAGATTGAGCAGTAGTACCCTCTAAACCACGAGTACAACCGGTAAGGCCATAGCCTGATACACCGGTGAAGTGAATGATTTCGTGCTTGGTAGAGTTAGCATATTCAAGCACAAGCGTACCCTCGGTGATACTTGGTACAGTTTCTACATAGATAGTAGTGGCAACAGCATCACAAGCCTCACGAAGTTTTGTTACGAAGAAGTTTTGAAATTGTTCAGCCATAATTATTTTTCCTTTTTATTTTTAATCATACTTACTTATATTATATCATTAAACCGCCGCATATGGTTGTCCACCCATAGTACCGCTCATAGGTACTTTAGCGAAGTTAGCACGGCCAGCAGGGTTGTATCTCATCTTGCTTGGGCTAGGTACTTTAGCATATACCGGAGATGCTTGGAAAGTATTTTCAAAGATAGGAGCGTACGAGTAACCACCACCAGATGACCCACTACTTCGTTTGCCAGAAGAACCGGATTTGCTGTCTTTACCTATCTTATTCACGGCCTCAAGTTCATCAAGTGTCATATCATCATAACCTTCAATTCTACGCATCTGGTTAATGATGTAAAGCATCTGCTCATTATATGCAGTTGATTCCTCTTGGTACGCATCGTAGTTTTGCGACCAGAAGTTCTTATATTCTTGTGAAGATTTATACTCATCACCATACTTTGATTGTAGAGCGGTCTTTAATGACTGATACTCGGCCATTAGTGGGAACTGTAACGATAGTTGTAAAGCGAGTTCTTGGTCTTTAATTCCATCGTAGTTGCCGGAGATAAATGACATATAATCAGAATACCTGTCATTCCAATCGTTCCATTCCTGTACACGAGCAGTCTTACCGGAATCATCGTATTCAGATTCAGGTAGAGAAGCATAGTATTCCTTCTGGGCATTAAAGAACTCTTTCCAGAATGGGTCTTGTGTCATTATCTTTTTAAGAGCAGTATCTTCGCCGGTAGCAGTAGATTTGTATTGCAGGTATCTGCGAGTTTGCTCATCATCAAGTTGAGTGTAGGCTGGGTCAACCGGAGTACCGAAATCTTCACCACGCTTTAAGGCCATATTTTTCATCAAGTTCCATACTGTTAAATCAGGCTCACCATTAGGATTCTGTCCGTAAAGAACAGTCTTCCATTTTTCAGGGCTTACAAGATTATTCCCCATAGATGCGTAATACACATCAGCCGCATCAGGATTCTTCACACGGAGATTGTCAAGCAAAGCATTGTACGCACGGCCTTTCTCGTACCATTCTTGTGCAGTCTGTCTGTCGCCTGCTTCTAGTGCTTCTTGTACTTTACCGGAGTAGTCAGAGTTCTCATACTGGTTGAGTGGTCTATTGTAATCATTCTCATCCTTTAAGCCGAGGTCTAATGGGAACTCATTCAAGGCTTGATTGTACCGGATGAAGTCATTGAAGCCACCATCTGTATTGCCATCACCGTTGTAATCTTTGCCTCTCGCTTGGTTGATGATAGCAGACAATAGGTCTGGGTTCTTGTTATATTCACGAGCCTCTGAAGTTCTATTCATACCAGAAATTAAACCGTTAATCATATCTATCGGGTTGTCTGGTGATAGATACTGTACTCTACCTTGTTTATTCTCTGCATAACCACGCTCCAAAACATCCTTCGTGGAGTTAAGATTGCCGAATATACCATAGTCTTGGTCTAGCCTATTGCCAAGCGGTGTGAAGGTCTTTAATACATTATCTAATGCACGCTGGCCTGCATCACCTTTGAGGTTCTCGGTACTCTGCCCTTTGGCTTGTGCTATCTCATCCTGCCTTTGTTGGTTATATGCGTAAGCACCTAATGACAACATTGGAGAGATTTGGCCGAAGAAGTTGACTGCCTCATCCATAAAGGTCTTGTCTTCCTCATCTATACCGGAGTAATCAGCACCACCGATGTTGAACATACCGACAACAGAAGCGAGTGGTACGCCCATAGCCATAGCACTCAATGCTCTAGGAGCAAGGTCAAATGCGGCGTTACGGACAATCCTTTGCCCACGGTTCATATTAGCGTTCACACCAACATCATTAGAGCCGATAGCACCACGAGCGGCCTTTGTAGTCAAACGAGCGGAGGAATCAAAGTACATTAACATCGGCTTCATAACGGCAGAATCAGACTTAATATACTTGAATACTCTGTCCATTGGCAACATTCTCTGGTAGAAGTCTGATAACACACGGTTAGTAAGTTCAGTACCAGAAAGCGTTCTACCACCATTTTGTTGGGCAAACTTCTGGGAAGTGTAGTAGCGTTCAGCGTTCTGTAAGAAGGTAGCATCCTTCCAATCCTGCACAAATCCGTTCCATTGTGTAGCAGTATCAGCACCATCAAGAACCTTGCCGGCAGTCTTGGCGGCTTCTTTTAAGATATTCACTTGGTCTTTAGCAGTAGCGGCGTTCTCAAGCCTTGCTTGTATTTCAGCCCTTTGTGCCTTCGGTAGGGTGTTTAAGAACTGGTCGTAACTGCCACCGTTGCTCATACCATACTTGGCTTTAATAGCCTGTGCTTCAGATGGTCTGATAGAAGCCGCTCTTACCATACCATAGTCAGCCATAGAAGTTACAATTTCTGGAATCTCATTTAATGTAGTCTGTACTCTAGCACCACGGAACGATGAGTTCATAACTCTCTGGATGGCAGAACCAACCTTCTGGGCTACACTTTGCGTATAGCGGTCTTTCATCATAAAGCGTGAAGCATACTCATTCATCAAGGCTTTAGCCTTTTTATTAGTGAAGTTCACGGTAGTAGCGTAGTTAAGCATATTCTGCGACCACGCATCTTTAATCATAGAGCGGTTAGCAAGGTAAGTAGCCATCTCCGGTGAACCTGTATTCTCGGTGTAGTAACGAGTTAATTCAGCCCTACGCTTCAACACTTCTTGTTTGGCCTTATCGCCAAGATGTTTGTAACCAAGAATCATATTATCTACTTGCTCGGCAGAGTTCCTAGCAAGTGCGTTGATATTCTGCATATCTTCAAATCTAGCACCACCTTCGTTAGCACCCCATTGGCCTAGTGAACGCAGTTTCTCAAAATCGCTAAATCCTTTTGGAGCAATATCTATATTAGTCTTTTCTACTCCGAGGGCATCACCAGCCTCCGACAGTTTATCTACCGGTTTCATTGACTTAAAGTCTTTGTCAGAAATACCTTTATCTACTGATTCATCTACTTTATGGTTAAGTTCGTTTATTGCTTCGGCAGTCTTATCAGCGGCGGCTACCTTTTGTTCTTGTGAAGCATCTGGTTTAATAGCGTTCATCTGGTCTAATGCGGCGGCCTTAATCTGTAAGTCAGAGTTTTCGGCACGCATATGCCAGTCAACAAGAGCATTGTTTGAGTAGTCCATTCTATTAGATTCAGCCACAGCACCAGTACGAGCCTTCTCATAATACTTGTCATTAGAGCCAGTATCAAGCAATTCTCTTAATGACCTATTAGAATAGCCCTCGGCAGAATCAGCGAACTGTTGTGGTAGGTAAGCCCTTTCCATACTGCCTTCTACATCATTGACTGCTGGGTTGTATTCAAGCACGCTACGATAGATATTCATTTCCTCTGGTGTGAGGTTAGACAAATCAGCCTTGCCACCATCAGCGGCCTTATTCGCTTCTTGAATCTTCTGTTGCAACTCCGGTGTCATACCGAGTTTTTCATATTCGTTTAGAAGTTCTTGCCTTCTAGCCATATCTTGTTCTCGGTAGATGTTCTGGAACTCATCTTGATTCACTTCAGCACGAGCAGGTGCTTCCTCACGGACAAAGCCACGGTCAGCCATCGCCGCTTCTGTAAGTAAATCATTAAGAGCATCTGTTTCTTCCACACGAGTAGGTTGTTCCTCGCCTCGTGTGATAGATTCATCTATTGCTTGGCGAAAGGCCTCCTGCTCTAATCTGTTTCTCTCGCTTGTAATGTCTTGATAAGTGCGGTATTGGTTGCCATCAGCATCAACGCCTTTATATTTGCGTAATGCTTCAACAATGTCCTCATACATATATAGAGGCTCTTTAGTGCCATAGTCATAAGCGAGTGGTCTATTGCCCTCGGTGATGTCAAACATCTGGTCTGCTAGTGGGCGAGCATTGTCATACCCATTTTCAAACATTCTCTGTGCTAGCATATCGTTGATTTTAAGGCCAGTCTGGTAGTCATAGCCGGTTACATCCTCATTAGCACGGATGCTTAATAACTGATTGTAGCGTTCTTTAGCGGCCTCAATAGCACCTCTATCTCCTGATTCAAGTGCTTCAGCATATCTTTGGCGAGCAGAATCGTAAGCCCTCTCAATAGGGTCTTCACCCTCTGTACGAGCCATACCTTCGCCCATTTCAGTTTGCTTCGTGGTTGCTTCACTACGAGCCTCGCTTCCCATATTTTCAGGGGTAGTTTGCTTCATAGTTGCTTCAGAAGCCTGTGTTCCTTCTGCACCTTCTACGATATTAGATACATCTTCTGGATTAACTCTTTGGCCGGTGGCAGATTCTTGTTGTTGCTCTACTTGGCCGGCTTGTGCCTGTTGTATGTATTGGTTCTGAATCTGTTCCACCTTCTGCAAGTATTGGTCGTAGGAGATTTTGTTCTGTTGCAATTCATTCCTAATCGCTTCTACTTGCTGGTTATAAGTCTGGCGTTGTGATTCATTTAATATATCACGCAAGGTTTCCGTGTTCTGGTTTACTCTCTGCGAGTTCTCGGAGTTTCTAGCCATCTGTTCTGCGGTGATACGAGCGTTGGTTTCATCAGATACGGCTTTAGCATCTTGGTTAAGTTTGGTTTCATCAGCCTTGCTCATATCTTCAACTTTGCCATTCTCATCAACACGGCCAGTTTCTTGCTCTACTTTGCCTTCATTATCAACTGCGTTCTTCACGCCTTCTTGGAAGTCATCCAATCTCTGTTGAACTTTAGCGTTGTCCTCATCAGATAGTTTAGAGCGAATACTGCTGTCAAGTTCTACCTTACCGGTTTCTTGGTTGATACGGAACAAATCACGATTACCAGTCTGGCCTTCACGAATAGCACCGGTAACATCCATACCCAAGTCGCCGATGATATTGTTTACCAAGTCTTGTCCATAAGTCTTCCACGCATCGTTACCGTAACCATAGGCTCTGATACCAGTTTCACCAGCAGTTGTAGCCGCCGCCCACGGTAACTCTTTACCAGCATACTTGAGTAGTCCTTTGGCAATCTCGCCATAGTTTTTATTCTTCACGAGGTTCTGTAAGGTTTCACCACCAGAGAACTTGATATTCGGGCCGAGGCTTATTGTCTTGCCACCTATGTTGGCAGTACCTTTCATACCTGCGGCAGATAATGCTAGGTTAAATGCACCAACGCCAATGTCAGCAAGTTTCTGTTCGTTGGTTTGATTTCTGCGTTCTAGGTTGCCTTCTTCATTTAAGGCATAATCTCTGTCAGCATCAGTAGCGGCAGACAAGAGTTCGTGGCCTAGATTTGCACCAGCAGTTCCAAGACCGTACCAACCGCCAGTAGCGACATTGAGAGCAGTATTAGCAACCAGATTAGAACCTGTGTCAAGAAACCCGACAACACCGTTGTTGCCCTCCTCTCTCGTGGCTCTATTCTCACGAATCGCTCTGGATGTTTCATCACTACCAGTAATATCACCTAAAGCGTTAGTTAATGGCTCTGCTAAATCACCTGCTACACCGCCAGATGTGAACCAGTCGCCGATGGACTTAAAGAATGATTTATCACCTTTATCAACATCTGATACCATACCCTCATACATATCTGCATACTTATACATTGTGGAGAGGTTATTCATCATATAAGAATCGTTGTCTTTTTCAGCGACAGCATAGGCCTGCTTAATCTTGGTTTTCGCATCCTGTAAGTTCTGGTAAACATCCCATTTGTCATCTGAACTCAACTGGTTATATGCGTTCATAAAGGATTGTGAACTAGATAAAGCGTTCTCATCCTTGTCTTTAACCTTATTCAAAACATTGTTGATATGGTAGTTAGCAGTACCAGAAGCAGAATCACCTAATATATTTTTGTATGAACTTTTTGTAGCATTATACGCATCAACATAATCGTTGTAGAGATTATTTGTTCCGTTGTTAATGTCATCAAAATTACGCCTAGAAGCATCAGCCCTGCTCATTTGTTGGCTCTGTTCTTGCACTCGTTTTTGTGCTTCTTCGGCCTGTTTTCGGGCTTCTTCAGCGGCAACTGCGGCCTGTCTGTTAGCCTCGTTCTGTGCTGTTTCTGCGGCGGCTAATTGCTCTAATTGTGCCAGTCTATCGCTATCTCGTGTGCCAGATGTGTTATAAGCGATATTGTCCTGCTGGGATGCTTGTAGAGCAGTATTCTCTGGCTCTTGGGTATTAGTTTGTGCGACCTCTTGGGTATCAGAAAGCAAGTCCTTGCGTTTCTTGTATCCTTTGGTCTGCTTGAAAGCGTTTACAATATCGCTCATTTAGACCTCCTATTATTTGCTTACGCCAGTAGATTTATTCTGCTCAATTTCGTTTTTAACTTTGTTGGTAGTTTTCTTGGCTTCTTCAGCAATCTTTTCATCTGCTTGGAACTCGCCTGCACCAGTACCGGCATTAGTAGTATTTAGGAAGGATGTAAAGGCATCACGGATGTTACCGAAATCATAATCACCACCCAAGTTGCTCATCTCACGAGAGAATACAGAGTTTGGTTTGTAGATGTCGCTTTGCCCACGGAAACTGTTTAGACCCTTGTTGAGTGAGTTTTCAGACTTACGGATGGTTTCAAGGTTATCAGAGTTAGCCTCGGTATTAGCGAGAGTATCAAAGTCTGTCATAAAGTTGTTGTATGAAGTACGAGCATCGGTTCTTGCTTGGTTTGCTTTAGCACCCAAGTTACCGAGTTCAGTTTCATATTCACGCTTCAATTCGTTCTGTGAGTTCTGATGCTCTTTCTCGGCATCCATTTCACGATAGCCACGGAGAGAAGAATCATAACCACCGATAGCGGCGAATGATGCGGCAATCTCCGGTAGTGCCTGCTCAAGAGTGTCCAAGAGTTCAGCAGAATCAGCATCGTAGGTTTCTTTTCTACGGCTTGATTCCTCTTTGTAGGTCTTGTCAATGTTACCGAGAATCTCATTTAAGATAGCCTCAAACTCGCCTCGGCGACCCATCATATTATTTTTTATGCCAGAGGCTTCGTTTGCCCTTTGTGCTTGGCGTGCTTTCTCTGCCGCAAGTTGTGCATTATAAGTATTAGAAGTAGAATAATTAACACCACCACCGCCGGTAGAACCTTGACCGCTATTACTGGGATTGGGATTAGCGATTCTTGTACCGCCATCGGCCATAGAGAACTCGCTACCTTCTGGATTTCCATCCCAGTTTCCGTTCCTGTCAAGTCGTGCTTTACCAATACTTCTTGTATTTCCATTTTGGTTGACCCAGACATTTCCATCTTCACCCAACCAATAAACATAATGACTAGCCATTTTAATTTTCCTTTGTTTATTTTTTAAGTTTACTTACTATTATTATACCACACCAGAATTGTCTGTGAGGTATGTGTCTTCGCCCTTAAAGACTTGGAAGTCTTTGGTTTCATAAGATATGATAAACCCAAGAAGGGCGAAGTTCTCATTAACGGTATCATTAGATACCTTGAAGTCAAACACCCTAGATTCCCTACCAATATAGATATTGAGAATCGTAGAGGAGTTTGTATTAGCGATGCTGGATTCCTCCGAGCCATCATCAAAGATAACCTCTCCGTTATCACCGGCATAGAAGTTATCTGCATTAGATAGGCCGAATGTTAGTTCGCCGGTTTCATCCACGCCTAAACCACCACGCTGGAGTTTAGAGATTTGGTACTTATCTTCTACATCAAACTCACCATCCTCATCAGAGTAGGTGATAGTTACCGAACCTTGAATCCTCTTAAAGATAGGCCGGAAGTTCTTCCATAGTTTAGTATAGTCAATCTTCTTGCCGTGGAAGGCACGAGAACGCCAGTACGCAGGGATTGCTTCACCATCATCATTGTACTGATATGGTACGAAGTGGCAGGTTTTATTGTTCACCGAACTTGTAAATGCGATTAACTGCTTACCTTCATCAGTATCATAAGGGCAGATACCGGAGGCGGCGACATCCCAGACTGTCCAAGCATAGAATCGTTTATCGTACACAATCATAAAGTTATTGACTTCAGAACCATCCAACGGTACACATAGGTAGTATCTATTATCAGAGAATACGGAGCGGATGTACTGCTTTTTGGAGTAGTTGATACGATTTACTAGGCCAATTACACGAGCAGACAACTGATTCGTACGGATTGCGGTGTAGTAGTTAGGCTCATTACCTAATACATATATACCATCCTGTGATAGGAAGAAGCAGTCATTCTCCACGGTACAGATAGAACCGTGTGCAGAACATCCATAGGCGTTAGTGATACGAGAGAGAGCGAGTTCTGAACCATTCTCGGAAGCAGTCCATACCGCTTGCCAGATTGAGTGTTCCTTGAATACAATCAGGGCATCTTGGAAGAAACCAAGTCCGGTGATAGCCTCACCATCTTCAGGGTTTACATCCTGACAAAATGCGGCGGCGGCGTTAATCTCATCTTCAAAGACTGTTGCACCCGGCACATCATCAGCGTTATTTGGTAACGGAGCATCGGTAGTAGATGGTGTATCGGTAGTAACGGTAAAGATTTCTGGAGCGGCCAATCGGCTAAAGAATAAACGGCAGGGTTGTCCATCTACACCGGCAGTAACTTGCCTCTGTTTATAAGACACCGAGAACTTACCTTTAGGACATTTAGTACCGATATTCATCGTAGAGCCATCATAGTAGATACAACCACCGGTGGCTTGGCCTATACCATCCCATACGAATAATTTCTTACGGCAAGATGTTAGGTTTACATTCGTGCCTTCAACTGTATATGCACCAGATATATCAGTCCACGAGCCACTATCAAGCATCTTCACTTTACCGCCATCCACACATACAAGTTTATTTGTGTTGCCACGGTACAGAGCAAGGCCTTTAGGGATTTCTTCCTGTGCTTCTGCAATAGTAGAGTAACCCCAGCGTTTTTCTACCACGCCATTCTCTGTAAACATTATATTCATCAACTCGGATGCTTCCTTATTGTCAATCATAAAGGCATCGCCTAACTGGTTCAACCCTTTAGATGGTGCTAGAACTCTAGTTTCAGAAGGTACTCTTGGGTCGCCTTCTGCTGGTAGTTTTGCGTAAGTAGGTATTTGATATTTAATAGTCATATTACCTCCTATCTACAATCACCAGTATAAGTTCCGTATTTATCGTATCTGTCTTTAGGTCTATGAAGCGGAGTATTCCGGTTAGATTTGGAAGCCATCTGTGCTAGAAGCATATCAAGCATATTCCATTCTTGCCTTACATCGGCAGAGTTTGGATGCTCTTTCATCTTCTGGTAAATAGAAGCGGCCATCACGATAGGCTGGGCGGCCACGAAGTGAATCGCACCAGTAGAAATCTTTTCTGGTAGAACCTGATAACTCACGGAAGTAACCTTGTCTGTGTCGCCTTTTATCTCGTACCTTTGATTAAGATTATCATATTCCAAGTAAACGCCGGAAACTGGAATATGGTTTTCTTCTTCAAAGTCAACAGCATCTTTAGTGTTGTATTCTGGAAGGCCTTTGAACTTCCTCCAGCCTAGAATATCAAAATCGGCAGGCATATAAAGCCTGTCTTCCTCGTTAGGCTCAAGTGCAAAATCACGCTTAATAGTAAACGGCCAATCTGTAAATCGCCAACAATAGTCTATCGCAGATTGTAACGATGAATCGTAAGCGGTGGCGTTACCATTTGGGAATGTACCCAAGCCAAGATACTGTGCTACCCCATTTCGTAAATCATCTTGTGTATAGGTGTTCATTGTTTGTATTCCTTTCTAAACTTTGCACCGGTCTGACTTTAAGTAGTCAATGTCCTTCTGCAAGTGTTCAATTTGTTTGCTTTGAGCGGCTTGCCTCTCATCTATGATGGCGAGGTGCTTTGAACTTTCAGCGAACTTCTGGGCGTAACCATTGTGTTCATCCAAGCGTTTCTCAACACCATTTAATTTTTCTAATAGTTGCTGGTGCTGGTCGGCCTGCTTTTGTTCTCGCTCGGCATCCTTAATGGCTTCTTGTCTGCTCTTGTGCGAAAACCCCGTGAACGCTCCAATCACCGTTCCGGCCAACCCTATAATCGCAACTAGAACAGCATCAGTCATTTCTGTTTCCTTTTTTTATTTTGTTAATCTTCTATTATTATTATAGCACAAGAAAGACCCCCAAGCAGGGGGTCAATCTTTTGACTAGAAGGTGGATTAAGAAGCACCGCCGCTAGAGGCTTTGAGGTTCTTAATCGCCACATTTGCGTATTCACCTCTATCTTCAAGGGTGAACTCACCAATGATAGCACCTTTCTCGTAGTCGCCGCCTTTAGGAGCATCGTAGTTGGCTGGCTCACGAAGACCTGCATAAGCAAGTGTTTCAGGAGCGATAAGCAACATATTGTGTGTTCCAGAAGCAGTAACAACAGAGTCAATGAAGCGGTGTAGGAAGATTTTGATGATACCGAAGTCGGATTCATAAACATCCACAGCGTTCACTAATCTCTTGTCTTTGGCCTCAATGTTCTTGGTAGAGCCAGCGGTGAACGAAGAAATCACACGCTTGAGGTCAGCACCAACATAACATTCAGAAATCTTGGCACTTGAGGCTTCCCAACCGAGTTGGAGATAATCCAAGAGCAACGATTCGGTAAGTTCTTCACCACCGGCGTTGACTGCATTGGTAGTGGTAAGGTTGAAGATACCACCCATCTCACGAGCAGTAGAAGCATCACCAGCGGTTTTAGTACCGTGGATGAGCGACCATTCGGCTTTGTGCTTCCAGTTAATCATCGCTTTTGCTTGGTAGTAAGCCTTTGGATTGCTCATACCAGCGGTGTCAATAACTTGGGCAGTACCAGAGATTTTCCAAACCTCTTTGATAATCTGCGTATAGTTACCTTCACGAGTTGGTGAAACCATATCACCATCACCCCAGTCAGCACCTTCAACGGCTTTCTTGTCAGTAGAACTGTTAGTAACAGTTGCATAGACATCTACCGGCCATTCGTGGTAAACAGACTTGGCTTTGCTTTTCTTCAAACCGGTGAAGAATTGCGTTTCAGTTGGCTTTAAGTTCGTAATCACATCAAGCAGGTCTTCACGCTTGACTGCCGAGGTGTACGAAGTCATCATAGCATTTGGCATTGTCTTGTTCCTTTTCTTTTAATTTTTTATTTTAGTTATCAACATAACTTAATTCTATTATATCACACTTTTTTTCTTGTCAACAAGAAGGCCTCTCTTGGAGGCCATTCTTGCATTTCTAGGTGTGTGAGGTGGGTCTATAAACCGCCGACACCGGCTTTTTGTAGAGCATCTACAACTGCGGTAACATCATCTATATCACCAGAAGCACGCTCTTTGATTGCTTTCTCGTTCAAGCGTACTGGCTGGGCTTTACCCTGTTTACCTAGTGGGCGAGATGGGATTTGCTCTGTATGTTGGCGAGCGGCACGGAAGCCCTGATTATATGCTTCATAAACCATCTTGTTAATCATCTTGGTAGATTGTAATGGTGTTAAGCCTTTAGAAGCACCACCATCGTGGAAGGTTCTGATTAACTCATATACTGGTTTATTCTTGCGGAGTTCTGGGTAGGCTTTATCAACCGCAGACCAGCGAGCAGATTCCTGTTGCTGTTGGTATTGGCGTTTGAGTTCCTCACGCTTCTGCTCATTCACTACATCAGAGCGAATGTTATTCTGCATATCTTCCAAATACTTCTTGGCAGATGCAGGGTCTTTTTTATCGTAAGCAGACAAATCAGCATTACCTTTAATTGGGTATTGCTCATTAAGCCACTTGTCAAAATCAGCGGCTTTCTTCTGTTCCTCAACCGGATTATAGGTGTCCTCTACTTCCGGCTCATTGTATTGAAGTTCCTGTGGTTCTTGAACCTGTGGTTCTTCAATGATTGGTTCTTGCCCTTCGGCTGGCTGGATTAAATCATCCTCCATTGTTATCTCCTTTCTTTAATTTATTCCTCCAAGTACCTAAAGGGAAAAGCCAAGACTTCCCACAATTAGGGTTATTGCAGGTCATACAGTCAAAGTCCGTAACTGATTCATCCAAGCGTAGCGAGGTGTGCTTGCATTTCAAATCGTTGACAGGCTGTAAATCTTCCTTCCGGACAATCTGTACCGTAGGGTCTTTGGCCTGTTCGCCACGGACATACTGCTGGAAATCATTCGTATTGTTTGAGTTGTTCTGCATACTTGTCCTTATTTTCAGCAGCGTTTCTTATTTTATTAACGAACATCCGTAATCCCTGCAATCTACCGAGATTAAGCAGATACTCATCGTGGGAAAGAGGAGTTGTTTTAACAATATCGTTGTTGTACTTTGCCATATCTTCCATCATCATTTTCTGGAGTTCGTTATACTGCGGAGTTTTAACAAGCACAGAGGCTCGTTGGGCGAACTTCAGTTGTTCTGATAATGTTTTTCTGGCCAAATCCTTTTTGTCCATTTTGAAACAATACTCCTCTTATACTTATATTATAGCACAATTCCTTTTATGCTTCTAGTAGTATTCTGCTTTAATCCACGAAGGCCTAAATCTTGAGCGTTCATTGTCGCTTCTTCACCAGTCATATACATATCAGGCGTTTCTGTTCCAGCGTTCATACCTTGTGGGGTTTCAATCTCACCAGTAGCATTTAAGGTAGGTTCAGATTTTTCGGCAGGTGCTTCCGGTTCTTCTGGAGTGTTAGCCTGTGGTTGCTCTACTTTCATAAGGATTGTAGATGGGTTTTCGGATGATAGTTCAGACAAGCGTTCAGCGGCGTGTGCGTAGTCAATACTAATGATACCTTCAGTATTGCCATTGGCTTGTGCCTGCTCACGAGAAGCATTAGCCCAGTTCTGGAGGTTGGCGATGTACTCAATGTAGTTAGAACGCATCTGGTCTTCAGAGATAGGCTCAAATGAGTTCTCATCTATACGAAGCACAAAGTTGCCACGAATATCAGTAGGTGTAATCATTTCAGTTACCGAACCCTTATAGGTGTTCTTCTGATAGACAACTGGGTCAACCATAAACTGTTGCGAGTTTACAAGCCACATATTCCCGACCTCTGCCCAAGACCTTCTGATGTTCTGTCGCATCATACCAATCTTTTCAGTAGCGGCCTCCATAAGGCGAGTAACACCGGTTGCTGTACCTTGTGTGGTATCAGTAGCAGAGTTAGGCACGCCGGATGCGTACTGCGAGATGGTGATGTTTTCAATCACACCTTGTATCTCATTCATCACGGTAGTAAGTTGGGCTGGGTTTGGTTCTGGGAACTTAAACTGTGTTGGCCTCTCACCACGATAGCGGAACTCTCCGCCCGGCTCAATCATATATGGTTCTACCACCGAGCCTTCCTCAATGGCAATCATACCATCGGAGAGGTTGAGGTTGTCCATATAATGATTAAAGAGGTCATTCATCGCACTCTGTAATGATTCAGAGTTTTCAAAGAATGATTCACCCCAGAATAGATGTGGCTTCCTACGGATGCGGAATGGTACATATGGGTACTTCTGATGCCAATAAGGATTGTCTTCGTGTAAGAGTTCTACGAAGCGTTTCTTGTCCTCGCTCACCGCATATACTGTATGGGTGTTGGCCTCACCATCCCAACAATCAAGGATGTGTACCTTCTTCTCTTTAGAATCAGCAGAAGATGGGTCTTGGCTGTTTAGGTAGCGAATCTTGGACTTCTGGTAGGTAGCGGTGTCATCGTTAATCACTCCGAACTTAATCTTCTCAATGGCATCTTTATCGTACTCGGTATGCGACAAGAGTTCTGCTTTAGTCGCTACATCCTGTACGATAAGCCAGCCAGCAGTCTGAAGGTCGGTAGCAGATGGGTCAATATAGAAGTTGAAGATGTTGACTGATTCAAAGTTATTAAAACCACGCATAGTGGTGGTTACATTCTCCAATGTAATATCTACATTGTTCATATCATCAAGCGGATGCTCCCTGCTTTCAATGGTGATTTCCTCATAGTTCACACGAGCAACACCAGTACCAGTAACGATAGCATCTACGAGTACAGAGAAGAACTCATCTTGAATCGGTACTCTACGAACTGGGTCGTTGTAGTCATAGTCCATCTTCATCTTTACTTTGTCGTAATTCTGATAGACTTGGGTTAGGTAGGCTTGTAAGTCCTCGCTGTTCATACTTACAGGCAAATTGTATAACTCTACTGCCCACGATGGTTTATATTGTACAAAGCGTGATACTAAATCCCATACCTTACCGGCCAAGATTGGTAGGAAGGCTTTAGATTTCCACAGAGCCATTTTATCTGTCTGTGTAGATGCGTACATCATATCATACCACTCACCCCATTTAGACTGGAATGATTTCTGTACACCCTCGGCATCAGACAATCTGTCAGCCCACAACTGTGAGCGTTTCTCAATTATTTCATCAGAATCGCCCTGTGGTTCAACATAACTCTGCTCTATGTCTTGGATTAGTTCTTTATTTTCATCTTCCATATTTTAATCCTTTTTTATTTTTATACTGTTTGTTATGTCATTCTTTAACCACTTGGTGATTTGCGAGCGAGCCTCTTGGAAGTCCAGAGGCGTTACCGTTGCTGTTCTTGAATAGAACTCATCTATCATTTTGTAGATGCCTACCTCCTCATCAAATACGAAGGCACGGCGTTTCTTCTCCTCGGTCTTAATCGTGCCGTGAATGAATCTAACGCCTTTAAGGTGCAAGTATGCCGCTAGTGCTGTATCATCTGTGGTTAATAGTTTCATATAACCTCCCTTTTATTATACCATTTTTTAGTCAAGCCTTCTCCCCGACTTGGAGTAACAATGCTTGATTTTGGCAGGCGGTCTGCCTCCATCCTTCATAAATCTGTTGATGTAGCGTGTGGCATCAAGTAAGTGGTCTGGCATCCTGTCATCTACAATATCGGTCAATTCTCCCCACTTATCTTTCTTGTAGGCCAAGCCCATAATCTCGTTGATGTAATTTTTACAACGGGCAGATATGTACATCTTTGGTAGCAGTTTAATCCCATCTACGGTTTTAGTTTCTCGGAGTTCAAGTTGGCTACGAATGACATTGTATTCTTCGGACTTCTTGCCCGGATGTTTCACGGAAGCACGGACATTTATACCGGCCTTTTTAAGTTCAGCAATAGAGGTAGGGTCGGCACAGTCGCCTACAATGTAGTTGAAGTAATCACCGGACATCTTCGTGTTAAGCATCTGAATACGCTCGGCAGATGTGGTGTGCTGTTCGTAAATCTCATCATATATAAACCAAGTATTCGTGCGTGGATGTACCGCAATAAATACACAGGCAAATGGGTCGTTCCAACCAAAGTCAATACCGAGGAAGTGTGAGAAGTCGGTAAGGTCTGGCAGGTCTTTAACGATGTGAATCTTCGGGTCAAAGTTCGGAAAGACAAGTGATTCAGGCGTGGCAAACTCGGCCATATACTCTTGTCGCCAATCTCCCATCTTGCCGGCTCTCTCATAGGCTCGTTTAATAGATTCCCACTCACCTGTACCTTTAGGGTCAAAGTATGGGTTATCAAGAGCGGTAGCGTGGAAGTACCCCCAGTCTTCTTCAAGTTCATTCTGTGCTAGTGTAGCGAATGTGAAGAAGTGGTTCATTGTACCGTTAGGGGTACTAACAATCCACACTTCACCCTGTGTATCAGCCACCATCGGGCGTATGACTTTCCTGAATACATCGTTCAAATCACACTCGGCGAAGGCCGCCTCATCTATCACGATGAAGCCATACTTACCCCCACGGAGGGCATCAGGGTTCTTATCAACACCTTTCAACTTTATCAGAGGGGTTTTAGTCTGGGCGGTGTAGTCGGCGTGTATATCACGACCCCAGAACTTTTCAACAGGTAAATCAAACTTCTGTGGCTTAATCTTATACTGGAGCAGGTTCTCATTCTTGGTAGCCCACACTTCTGGTATGGTCTGTGGTAGGATTTCATTCCAGTAAATATCACGAGCGTGTTCCATCGTATCAGAAATAATCAGGCTGGAGTAACCGGTTTCAATCGCATTAAGGAAGGCTTTCTCGGCGGCTAGTGTACTTTTACCAGTACGCCTACCTAGATTCAACACTTTGAAGCGGTGCTTATCAAGCAGGATTTCTCTCTGCTTTTTGTATGGCATCGGTAGTTTAATAACTTTGGTATTGGACTCGCTCATCCTCGTACTCCTCATCAGTATCTATCATCATCTACAATTTGCCCTTCTATGATTTCAGATGGGTCATTCCCAAACACCACCTTCACATTTACATTATTATCAGTCTTGTCCGGAGTTCCTACATTCTGGCGTAGGACTTCAATCGCAACATCACCACGGACTTTATCAGACTTGGATTCCACCATCAGTTCCTCTAAAGTATCAAGTGCCACAACTGACAAATCAGCCAACCTCTCGTTGACTTTTTGTTTAAGCATCTTCATCTCTGGGCGGTTGTCTAATTCTCTGGCCGCCCATCTAATCTGTGCTAAACCATCTTTACCCTTCGGCAGGTTGTCAAAGAAGTCCTCCCATTCTGGGTCGTTACGGAAGGCTTTTTCAAATGCTTTAGAAGCAGGCATCCCCCCAGCCCTCAATGTCTGGTAATTGAGTTCTGTTTCAGTAAGGGTCATCAAATCCTTACTCTGAAGTTTTTCTGGTAGGTTAGAATCCTCGTTCACGCTGTGCCTTCTTTTCTGCTAATCGGCGTTCAGCAATAGGGTTGGTAGCATACGGTCTAATGATGGTGTGTCCGTTAATCGGAGGCTCTGCATAAAGTTCATCCTCATCAGTACCATCACCTCTCCTGCCACGCTCGGAGTTCATAATTGGTTTCTCGGCGGCTCTCATATCACGCCACTCTTTCATCGTGAGTTTCTTGTCTGCGTAAGGATTATCTTCTTCTGGCATCTCAATATCAGGCGATACAAACCTCTCTGGGTGAGCATCACGGTGTGCCTGTATATCAAAATGGGATTCTCTGCTTTTTAGGATTCTTGCCATCACATTTGGGTCATAGTTGGTTTTAGCGGCCACAGCGGACAAATACTGTTGCCTTGCTTGTCCTCTAGTGAAGTTACTCATCAAGTTACCAGTAATCGGGTGTACATCATCTTGCTTTGGTTCTCTTTGTAGGTAGCAGGTGTAAACGCCGAACTTGGTGTACATTAAATCTGCTAAATCTTTTAATGTGAGATTATCGGTGGAATGGGTTATCGCATCCTCGTATGCGGCCTTCCAGTCAATCTCTGGCTCTTTACCACTAAAGCCAAAATCGTTTACATCCTCCTTCTGAATGTCCACATTTTCCTCAATTTCGTGTACATCTTCAGTAGGGATTTCCACACCTTCAAAGGCCTCCACAACCTCGCTAGGTACTTCGTGCTTCCTAACTGGAATCATTTTCCCATCTATGGATTTGCGATAGGTAGCGGTAGTACCCTGCTTCCCCATCATCACTCTCCCCCATATTTCACCATTTATTTCTAATTTGTCCATAATACTCCTTTTCTTTATTATAGCATACCTTTTATGCTAAATACCTATATTAACATTATGTTCTCGTAAAACAACAACAGCGGCATCGTACCGTTCTTTCTGCTCTGCAATATAGTTATCGTATTCATATTTATACTGCTCATCAGACCAACCCTCATCTACACAACGCTTATCACAAACCGCCTTCGCATTTTCAGGTTTCATTTTATTTTTAGCATCCGTAGCAGTCTGCACCGCTTCCTCTAAATCATCAGGCAGGCTCTCCCTCACCGGCATCGCCCTATCTCCAGTCGCCACCATCCTATGTTCGCCGTTAGGCCTTTGATTTTTCGCCGCAGGCGAAACGATTTTTTCAGGATTTTCCGTTTTATTTTTTTCGCCGGCCTCAAAATAATCCAATAAAAACTCAAGATGGCTAGTGATTGGTCTATACCCTCGCTTGGCTTGCTCCTCCAGCCGGGCATATATCTCATCAGTAACCTTTATAGTTTTACTCATATACCTCCTTTTAAGTCTATTATAGCATACTATGGTGGACTATGGTACACCTTTGACTACCAAAATGTACTATTTAGGGCTTTTAGAACGCATACACGGTTGGAACTATACCCACAAATAAAAAAGTATATATATACTATACTACGGACAAAATACAGGGGTGGGGGGTGGCTCTGGCACATTTTACGGCACACAAAAAATCAGGGGGGAGTTTTGACTTTTAAGGGGTGAAGTTTAAGTTATAAGTTGAAAATCGGCGAAGTTTAAGGGGTGGCTGGGTGAATAGTCGCCGATGTTGTCTGTCTTCTGTCTGTTTTATTTTGTATTTGCTTATAAGGTAGAGGAAGAAAAGGCGAGAGGCTGGGAAAATCCCGCCGGAGTTTGTAGCATATATTATATTATATGAGAGTTTGGGAACTTGGCGAGGCTTGGGAATACCGCCGGAGAATATACAAAAAAAAGTATAAAAAAGGTATTGACAAAAGCGAAGATGTTTGCTATAATGGAAGCATAAGGTAAGCGAACCGCCGGAAGCAGTAAGAAAGAAAGCCGGAAAAATCGCACAATATAAACTATAAGAAAGGAGAGCAGAAAATGCGAACCGCAGAATATAATAAGTTCAAGAGCCATATTTTAGAATATATGGACAAGCAGGAACTAGCGGAAACGCTGGCGAATTATAAAACATTAAGAGAGAGCAACGGCACGACTTGGGGAGCAGGTCAAACAATGGTTCAATGGGGTTGTTTTGCTTGCTACTACTCGCAAGTTATAGAAGCATTAAAAGAGATTTACGGCGAGGACTACAAGCCGGAGATTTACGAAACGAAAGCCGGAGATTTACGCTGGAAAAATGGCGAGGCTTATTGCTGGACTATTTACAAGGCAAAAATCGCACGCACTCTTGAAACTATGGAACGCAAGGGGGAACTATGAGAACGAGCGTAGAACGCAGGAGAGCAGAAGAAGCACGCAAGCAAGCACGCAGGGAAGAATTAGCAGGCTTGCTTGGTGCTGGGCTGGCTGGCTTGGCTATGGCTTTACCATTTGTATTATATATTATTATTTATTAAAGGAGATTTTAAGAGATGAAAAAGGTTAAACTAGCGGAAGCAATAAAGGCTATGGGCTACACCATAGAAAAGAAAAACAAGGGCTACAATTTCAGAAGCATATTTGCGAGAGATGAAGCCGGGCAGTTGTGGTATTTTCACATTGAAGACTTGCGAGATAGTGAGCCGATGATATACCGGAGAACCGCCGAGAGTATAACAGATTATAGAGGCGGACAAAATAGATTTGATGTAGAAGAAAAGGCGGAGCAGTTGGGCTTGATTATATATGAGCCACGAACCGCCGGAGATTATAACAAAATGTAAGGCGAGGCGGTAGCAATACCGCCGAACCATAAAGAAAGGAACTATACAAGATGAACTATAAAGTTATAGAACACAAAACACCGGAAGCATATTCTGTATATGAAAGCATAGCCGGAGTTGATAGGGTAGCATATACCTATAAGACAAGAGCCGAAGCGGAAGATATGAGCCGGCTACTTGATATGGTAGTAAGCACTTGGTGCTATGGTGGCGATAGGCGAAGCGATTATATAATGCGATATGCTACCGATAAGGCGATAAGTAAAGCCGATATGCTGGAAGCAGTAGATAAACTTTTTGATTATTTAGATGATAATTTTACTACACGATACGCCGGAACAGATAGCGAGGGCGTAAGTTATAACACGATAGTAAAGAGGGAGCAATAAAATGACACGCCAAGAAATAATAGAACTACTACAAGACCAAGTAGAACATAACAGAATAACCGCCGAGGAGTTAGGCAAGGCTTGCGATAAGCACAAGTTATATTTACACGATGATGTTTTATTCCCGATAGGGTATAACACTTGCGATAGGTGCGGAGATTATGGCGATAGTGAACTTGACTTTTTATGGGTTGATAGTTTTGATTGGCAAGATGACAACGAAAAAGACCAAGCGATTATTAAAGCAATAGAGCAAGAGGGTGTAGATTACTGTGCGATATGTTGGCATTGTGTAGATGAACTAGCAAAGAAAGGAGCGATAAAATGAAAGCACAATATATAACTGATATGCTGAACGATAAAGGGCAGGCGATAGCAAGCGGAGAAGATGTAAAAACATTTTTACAGATAACCGCCGATGAATATATACGCCAAGCGATAGCCGGAGATGTTGAAGATGTCGGAGTTATTATAGATGATATAGTAGCGATGATACAACTGATAGATAAGGAAGACTGGGAGTGGGTATATATAGAGGAGAACCCGATGTCTGTAAGCAATTTACATATTATGGAAGCCGGAAAGAAAGCATAAAAATGTCAATAAAAACTATTGACAAAAGCGAGAAAGTTTGATACAATAGAGGTATAAACAATAAAGGAAAGGAACTACATATGAAATATAAGAAGCCAACAGAGTTCAAAAGTCGTGATGAACTATGGCGATATATGAACGATAATAATTTAGTGATAGTCAGAGGCTATAAAGAAGATTATTTTATGGACGCTGATGACTATTATTTAGGAGGAGCATTTGATGAGTAAAATGGGAGCATTAAACCTAGAACTACAAGAGCAAGCCAACGAACTTGGCTACTCTACAACGCAAGAAGCATTAGATAATGGACTACAAGTTCAGTATAATAGCGATGGTTCGGCGGTGCTTGTGCCGTTTCTGTCGGAAGAAGAAATGGAGAAGCAAGTTAGAAAAGATTTACAAGATGAGTTTTTTGAGGTGTTAGATAAGATAGATGAAGCGATAGGCTACATCAGATTTTACGACCACCAAGATAGCGATGAGCATATCAAAAACTTATTAGAGGTTGAAGAATACCTCAAGACCAACATTAAGTTATAAGGAGATTAGAGATGAGTGTTAGTTTAGAAGAAGCATTAAACGGAGCAGGCTACCGATTTGATAATGTAGATGACTGTATATGGCTACTCGGTAAGCGTGATGAGTTTGATGAGTTGTGCGAGAAAGCACAAGAATACCACGATAAGTATTGTGAGTATTTAGATGATAAAGAAACAGCCGAAGATGATGGCGATTATAACTACCCCGATTTTGCGGAGTGGTTGGAATTAAAGGAGCAATAAAATGGAAGTTAAAAATGGTGATAAGACTTTGTTTCATATACAGAGTTTAGAGATTATAACAAGTGGCGATAGTGCTTTTGATATGTTTGTCTGGGCAGTTAATACGCCGATAAGAGATGAGATTATTAGATTACTTGAGCAAGAGTTTGATAACGAGGCGATGGATTACGGAGCGATGGCTGATACTTGCGAAGTATATAAAGTATATGCGGAGGAAGTATAAGATGTATAGATATAAACTGATAGTAAAGAATATCATAGCACCGGTTGCGATAATAGTATTAGGTATTATAGCAGTTGTGTTAGGTGTAGGCTTGGCTTATGAGCGTGGGCATAACAACGGCTACAACGAAGGCTGGAACGATGGCACGGCTTATGGCTGGCAAGGTTGTATAGAAGAAAATAACTTATACGAAAGGTATTAAAATGATAGTATTAGATATTGAATACAAGTATAAAGGGGAAGCCGAGTGGCGTGTAAGTAAGGTGGCGATAAGAAGCCGGACTGAAGAACAAGAATATCACGCCATTGAAGATGATAGGGAGCAGTTGAACTGGTTAAACGATAGACTAGCAGAGTATGATTTAGATGATGATGACATCATTAGATACTTTGATTATTCCGACCACGCATTTAGTCCGATGATGACAAGGGCTGGGTATAATGATGATGGCGATAGATACCGTGTGTCAAACGATGACTATGAATTAGTTGATAGCATTGAACCTTTATTCAAACGCTGGCATAAGGCGATGGGTGGCGATGACCCCCGATATGATAATGACCTTGATGACTTTATTAGGTGGATTGAATATGAAGTGGTTGAGTGTGAAGTAGAAAATAATACAGCCGAGTGGCAAGGAGCAGAAAATGATTAAGATAAACGAGCCAAGATACCACGATAGAGTAGTGTTGATAGCACGGTATAGAATACCTTGTGGGCAAGACTTTACTATTCAGATATTAAAGGGAGCATATGCTGGGGAGTATAAGATTACAAACGAAGCAGTATGTGCCAGCCCGATAGAGAGTATGAAAACTAGGAGTGGCAAGCAGTTAAGTATGCGAGCCGTTCCGTTAGATAAATTAGAAAGGTTGCGATAAGCACTCGCAGTATGGTATAATATGAATATGGAAAGCGAGGTTAAAAAACAATTTGATACTTATAATCACCAGCCGGATTATATGCGTAAGATAGCCAAGAAAGGAGGCAAATGGAAAGTGAGCAAAGATGGCAGGAGCAGGTCAGAGATTTACAGGAAAAGGCGAATTACTCTTATTCCACCGAGTATCTCAAAGGACTGATAGATAATGCTTGCGAACTTATACAGATAATGATAAGAGCAGGCTACACCAAGCCAGAAATAAATAACATCTTCGGACTAGGTAAAGAGCGATACGGAAAAAAGGAGCGTGCTTTACTCCGTGCTATGATAAATGGAAAGGTAAAACCTACCGATAGTCTAGCCACTATTCAAGAAAAGATGTCCGATGAAATGGACTTGAGTAGGCAGAGTTGGGCTATTGCTTTTAGAAGGTTGATAGAGAACGGAGATTTAGGCTAGATGGTTGGAGAGGCATTAGAGTTTTGGAATGAGTTAAGCGAAGCGGAGCGTGCCGAGATGCGTGAAGCCCAGCGAAAAGCAGACCAAGAAATGCTACTCCAATCAGAGCAAGAGTGGATTGACACCAACAATAGTTTGGTAGAAACATTAAAGGGAATGATAGGAAGGAGAGTTAGGAAAGAAGACTACACCGATAAAGACCAAGAGATAGTAGAACTAGCACTCGGAGTTATTAAAGCGTGTGAGCGTGATATTAAAATAGCAGAGCGTGAGATACTACTACTAGCGAAATACCCTGTGGGTAGTAAGCAAAGACCTAATCTAATTTTAAGAAAGGAGTATGATAAATAGGTGCTATGGCGGAGGTAGATAAAAATGAACAAGCGGAGAAGCGATTAAGGTTCGCCGCTAAAGCGATAGGGGAAGCAGACCTACCCAGTTCCCTACTCGCAGATATAATGGGTAAGGCAGAAACAGAATTAGAGAAGCGTAGCGAAGACCCGGAGTTGATAAGTATTCACGATTTGAAGGAAGACATTGAGCAGACCGTGAAAGACTATGGGCAGTTCGGCAAGAACGCATTGACTACTGGGCTTGATATAGTTGATAAGATGATAGGCGGATTAAAGCCAGCCGAGGTTACGCTAATCTGTGCCAACAGTAATGTGGGTAAGTCGTGGCTATGTAGCGATATGGCTGTGATTTGTTCAGCACAAGCACCGACATTATTTATTACACTAGAGATGCGAGCCGAAGTGTTAGGTGCTAGGATGAAGATATTTATTGACAAGTATAATGGCAAAGAAAGCGATGACTGGGATGGTGAGTTTGATTTGTATTTTCAGAAAGCAAAGACACTAGACTATCGGAACATTAAAAAGTTATTTGAGAAGGCAAGTGAGCAGGGTATCAAGGCCGTGTTTATTGACTACCTACAATACTTGGGCGTAGGTATGGAAGCAAGAGAGATGGCAAAGATAAGCCGAATGTTCCACGAGTTAGCATTAGTTCATAATATACCTATTGTAATTGTAGCGAGCCTTCGTAAAGATAGTATTATGAATAAAAGAAAATGGTTTGAAACAGATGAGAACGATGTGTCAGGCGTGGGTGCTATCGTGTATGACTGTGATAACCTACTGTGTGCTGGCAGAACAGACCCAGAGAATGATGAATATACACCGGATGCGTTCTGGGTAAAGCATATCAAGAGCAGGAATATGCCGGTTGATAGGTCATACCCATTCGGTAAGATGAAATGGGATGGCGGTTGTATCACCAACGATGATGAGTGGTTCAATGAGATAGGGCAATACTATGGTGGTATTGAGAGCAGGCCTATTAAAAGAACAAAGGATGAGCCAGCCAAACAAACAGAGATGGACTGGACAGCAGGTATAACTGATGATAAAATAGAAAGCATTAGCGAATTTGAAATGCGTAAAAAGGGATTGGTAAAAGCAATCTCGGAAAGGAAATAAAAATGGCCGGCACTATTGAAGGTGGCAGGAAAGCAAGAGATACTAACTACGCAAAGTTTGGCAAGAACTTCTATCGCAACATTGGTAGAAAAGGTGGGAACAATGGCAGGACAGGTGGCTTCGCTTCTGACAAGGTTGGTAAAGATGGACTAACCGGAAGGGAGAGAGCAAAACTTGTTGGAGCAAAAGGCGGTAGAATATCTAAACGAGGCGTGGCGAAGTGTTCAGCCTAGCCGTTAGTAAAGACATCAAGTGGAAAGGTGGCTACTATAAGCGTGGTAGCAAGTTAGTTGTTGATGATGAATACGAGGCCAGAGAACTGTGTTCAATGGGTTGTAGAGTAGTTGAGATAACTAGACATCAGAAGCAAGGCAAGAAGATTATTCTATACCACGGCTACGCCGCCACTATTGGTGGAATAGAAACACTACTACAAAATGTAGCCCAGACCTTCCCAGAATATAACATCACTTATCTGTATGGTAATGCGGATGCGTTCCAGTTAATTGAACTATCAAAGCATTGGAATGTGAAACAATATAACAATGAAGCATATGACTGCGACATTCTAATCAGTATGCTATTTGATACACCGGACTGTGTATATGACAAGATACACGCCAAGAAGGTGTATTGTTTTTATGCCCACGCTTGCTGGAAATCATATTGGCCGGCAGTTAAAAACCTACCTTACTGGCGAGGGTTCGTATTAAAGAAATCGGATTTTGTTGATACATCATTGTCGGTATCTAAAACGGCTTGTGATGAGTTAAAAGAACAATGGGGTATGGAGAGCGAGGTAGTAGATAACTTCGTGGTGAAGCAGAAAAAACCGCTGATATTTCTAACACTATCTAGGCTTACAGAGGAGAAGGGTGGCAAGCAATTAGTTAAGATGGTTGAGGAGTTTGACAAAGCCGGCAAGGAGTTTATGTGGCTTGTGGCCGCACCGGAAGAATACGACCATAATAATATCTTGAATAGGTTGGCATCATTCCCCCAAGTTGTATTCGTAAAGCCATCACTCGGTAGTAGAAAGTTGGTGTTTGTGGCAGACTATATTGTCCAGCCATCACAAACGGAAGCGTTCTGCTACGGAGCATATGAGGCACTCGCAGAAGGCAAGCCAGTAATAATGCTACGCCACGCACAGTCCGAGGCCATCATAAAAGATGGTAAGAATGGCTACCTATTTAAGCAGGATTTATCAGACCTAGATGTAGAAAAGATTTTCAAACGCATACCTAAAGATATAACAATTTCACTACCTACAACAGATAGGTGGAGAGATTTATTGGAAGGAAAGATATAACAAATGGACTGGAATAAAATAACAAATTATATATTAGTTGGGTTAGCAATAGTGGCAGGTGTTATATGGTTATACCTGCTACTCTATTTTTACGGAGCATAAAAAAGTCCGGCTTGACTGCCGGAACTTTTTTTGTTATCATCAAAGTAATAACTGGTTTACCTACCTTTATAATACATCAAAGTAAGATTCTTGTAAAGAGGCAAAAGCAGTTAGCACAAATAACATCTATGGTGTAGTTCTCTTTCTCTCTAATCAAAAGAGGAACTGGAGTATTCGTGTGTTTAGTCGTGGCTCTGTCTGCTATGCGACAACCACGCTGTTTCACCTACTCATAACTAAAAATCCCTTGCCGTATGGCTAAAGCGGTTATGAGTAGATGAAAACACAGGAATATAAGCCAGACCACCGGCGACTACCTTGCCACATAGATTTATCTTTGATGCCGAGGTAGGTAAACAGACCACAACGGACAGACTGCTAACAAGGAACTGAAGCACTCATTCATAGCACAGACCCCGATGAGTGAAGTTACATCCTCTAGCAACAATGTAACCCTTCGCTAGTAACCAAGTATGCCTTGTATTAAATAGTTAGTAAATCATAGGTGTTTAGTTAGTTCTCCCTTCTCTCCCCTGAAGAAGGAAGGGGGGTCTATACCCTGAAAATTGTTGACAAATAATTATAAGTATGAGTATAATTAAAATGGTTTTTCACAAGCGACAATGCTATCGCAATTAAGCAAAGAACTCCCAAAATAATATCAGACCGGGAGTTTTTTGTTTATGCCCTGTGGAAAACTTTATTAAAAATGTATAATAAAAAGTATTGACAAACTAATGTTTATTTGATACAATAGGGGTAGGTAATAAATGAAAGGAACTACCAATGAAATATATTAAAGATTACGAGGAGAAACTCTACACAGCAATTAGGGAAACTCCTGATGAATACGAAGAAACCGGACAAATCTCCGGCAGTAAAATAGCACAGCCTACACTCACGGCTATTCTAACGATGCTAGGTATTGAGAAAAAGTTTGATGATTATACACTAGCAAAGTTTATGCGAGGCCACGATGTAGAGGAGAAGTTTATCGTGCGTGTATTCAATAAGCCAGTAGAGATTAGTGAAGGCGGCCATTGGGAATATGGCGATTCAGACTTAACTTGGCAATACGAAATGAAGGATGCCTACCGTGGTTGTACCTGCTCCGTAGATGTACTGGAACTTCCTAAAGTTGGTATGCCTATCATCCACGAAATCAAGTCAGTAAGTAAAATGAAATACGACAGAGTTTGTGGAACTGGTATGCGGAAGAACCAGGAAGCAGAGCCAGACCATTCCCATTGTTTACAGGTCGCACTCTATGCTATGTCTTATGACAAAGAAACCGGTATAATGCCACGCTGTATAATCCACTATGTAAATGCAGATGACTACCGTGTATCATCGTTTGAGATACAAGCAGAGGATTATGTAGATGAGTTAGACCAACGCATAGATTCAATCTATACTGCGTTTGCGGAACACCGCCTGCCGTGTTATATTCCATACGAGGCTTGGCAGAAGGGCAAGTATAATTCATTCAGCGAATTAGAAAAACTGTCCGAAGATGATGTGAATACTTACATCCAACGACAATACCCAGAAGCATACGAGAAGTTTATGAAGGCCGATGTCGGGGAGAGTGGGGTGATATATGCAAAATGAGCCATTCCGTTATGAGAGTTACCACGAATGGAAACTCCGTAAAGCGAGAAGGTGGGCGGCTCAATTAACAAGTGCAGAACGAAAGAAAATCCGTGAGTTCATTACAGAACTTACACTACATATAGCAGAAGTAAAATCTAATAAAAGGAAAAAATACTATGAATAAAGAAATTGAAATCAACTTTGTAGCCAGCATTAAGAAGAATGAAAAGACTAAACTTTACGAAGTTAAAGTAAAGTCCGGCGACATTGAAAGTATAATGCCAGCACGCACCCAAGAAGAAGCCGTGGGTGTAGCAATCAGTACAGCAGGTGGCTTCGCACAATTCCTACTTGGACAATCTTTATAAGATTAGTAGCACATTTTCATACAGAATAATTCCCACTTAAATAATTATTCTTATAGGGTAGAGGTTACTCCAAAACTCCTCTACCACACAGGCACAGGATGCTCATTAGAGCAAGGGTAAATGTATGACCGCCCTGTCTTAAATCCTGTGTCGGTGTGGATGCAGAAGGCTTGCTTCACTAATTCTTGTGTAGTTTCTTTCTCCTTCTGCATCCTGTCCATAGGCAGGTTATAACTGCGAGGCTTGCCTATATATGGGGGTAGATACCCTAAAGGTGAATACCCCCCACCCTAAATAATAATTAAGCCAAAGGCATAGCCAAGAAAGGAAAAGCAAAATGGCAAGACAAGAAGCAACCGCATCTTACGACAATAGCGAGGTGTGGAATAAAAAAGGGGAAATCTCTGTCGGTGATAAGATAGAAGGTTTCTATGTAGAGCATCAAACATTCACCAGCAAGTTCGGTGAAGGTGATGCGTATATCATCTTAACCGAAGGTGATGTAAAGCAAAAGATTATGGGTCAAGCAGACATCCGCCGGAAGTTTGGACAAATCCCTGTCGGTTCGTATGTGTGGATTGAGTTCATTGGTTTCAAAGAAACCGACAACGGTGCTATGAAAGAGTACAAAGTTGAATATGACCCAGATGTAAAGAACGACTAATTGGACTAGGGGGTGGCAACACCCCCACAAAGGACTACTATGGCAAGAATAGAAGCAACATCAACAAAATCGGAAGCCATCTTTGGTGCAGAACCTACACTAGAAGGCCAGACTGATATAGATAGTATTGACAAGCAACTCACAGTTATGTGGGAGGCCTATATTAAGCAACGCCTATATGAGAATCCGGTTTCATTGTCAAAGTTCTTTGGACAGTTTACGGCGATGTACGGTTATTTCTACATCATAGTCAACCGCCATAAACTAGCCACAGACCAAGCCGTTACCAAACAGACTGCCGAGATATATGAGCAGTATGGTAAGGCATCAGTAACAGAGCGAGATGGTGTAATCAGAAGGGCAGAGCGTTCACTCCGTGCCAAGTCTGATTATTATATGTCGCAAGTATCGTGGGCTAAAGGGTGCGTTAATGCGATGCAGACAATGCTTCGCCTATATGGTGATGAATCAAAGATGACTGGGGGATTCAATGCTTGAACTAACTGATAAGGCTAAAGACCAATTACATCGGGATTTATATCTCGTTAATAGTGAAATAGCCAGAACGCAGTTAGCAAAAGACATTATGGAAAAACTTAAAGCGAAACGCAAGGAGGTAAGAAATGTTTCGGAAAAGAATGATAGAGGAGTTTAACTGGAGGCTAGAGCAGGCAAAGGCCGACATTCGTGAGGAACTCCAAAATGAATATGCTACCAAGTTTAAGGCCGAGTGTGATACATTCACAAAGGCCACAGAACTACAACAAGGTATTTATGACCGCAAAATTAGGCAGTTAGAAGAAGTCGCCAAGACTGCCTACGCCAAAGGTCGTAATGAGGTTCTGGACTTGGTAAGAGCCAAAATCAAATCCGGTGAGATAGTGCGAGGCAATCCGGTTGAAGCACAAGAATAATGTGTTATAATAAAAGTAGAAGCGTTTGAAAATGGGCTTTGGGAAACAAAAACCTCCACAAATAAATACTCTACTTTCAAACAAAAATCTTAATTCGGTAGAACTTGTTAATTCCTCGCACAGGGTTCGCCGACAAAAACAAACAGGGGGATGCCTACAAGGACATTCCCCACTTTTATTAGGAGCATATTGAGGGGTGGTTGAGTTCTCCTCAATACCTAATCATAATAATCAAGGAGGTAATATGAGATTTAGAAAAAAAGAAATTGACAACGAGGAGATAGCAATATCATTCCTGCGTGGTCTTGATAAAAAGGCATACACACAATTCTTAAAAGCCATTGACATCTACCGTGAGGGAGATAACGAGATGGACAAGTTCAGAGGTAAAAATATAACTGGTGATGCACCGGAGTTTATGGAGTGAATATGAGGTTATCACGGCTAGAACAGGAAACAGTAATCACCTTCAACGCCGCAGAAGACACCGCTAATATCTATTCATCTGACCCAGTATGGGCTAGGAAAATCCAGAAGATGAAGGGCAGTAGAAAATATAGCGTGGGCTACGAAGTAGATGTTCCTAAAAAATGGATTAAAATCACACCTACTAGAAAATTGTCAGAAAAGCAATTAGCAGTAGCGAGGGCGAATATGCGTAAAATCAACGCAAAGCGTAATACGCACACGGCCTCCGGTGCGAAAAAAGCAATAAAGAAGAAATAGGAGGCTGATGTTAAGTACGAAAGATAGGATGCTTTTGGATGGCCTAATCGCTAATTTGCAACTAGCATCAACCGATTGCAGAAGACATAAGAGAAAAGTCATCCAGAAGCAAACCAAAGAAATCACGCCATACTCGGAAGAAAAGAAACAATGGTGTAGAGATTATTATCAGAAGAATAAGAAGCGGAAGCAGACCCAAGCCTTGATGCAGTATGAGGCGAATCGTGAAGAAATCCTAGCAGATAAAAAGAAAAAGTACCGTAGTGATAAATCGTTCCGTGAGAATATGCTAGAGTATTCAAAGAAATACCACGAAGAACACAAAGAGCATTACGCCAGACTTAACAAAGAATGGCGTGAAAAAAATAGAGAACGCTACAATGCTTATATGCGTGAATACAATAAAAAAAGATATTATCAAAAAAAGGAGGAAGCAAAATGTTTACAATCATAGGTGCGTTAATCGGTCTATTGTTAGACTTCTTTGTAATTCTAACGCTGGCCGTATTTTTAATATCGTTACCATTTTTACTAATCGCCAAAGTGGTTGGGAGTTTTAGAAGATGATGCCTAAAATCACTTTAATAATGCCAGTCTATAACCAAGAGGTGCTGGTAGTAAAGGCATTAGAGAGTATGCCAATAGCAAAAGACATCCAGTATATCATTATAGATGATGGCTCTACTGATGATTCGTGGAAGCGTATCATTGAGTGGCACAGCAAGAATAGGGAGAACATCCACAAGAGTTCGTTAATCTTGCGTAAAGAAAACGGTGGCATCGCTTCTGTAATGAATATGGGATTCACCCTAGCAGAAGGTGAATACATCGTATCATTGAGTAGTGATGACTACTATGTAACAGACTTTGAGAAGTTTAGGCCATACCTAGATGGGCAGAATGATATGGTCTATTTTGATTTAGAAATCAACGATGGCACAATATGGGAAGTCAATGAAGAAACCAAAGCCTATATGGTAGGTGCGGTTAAGTTTATGCGTAGAGAGTTCCTCGGTGATACCAGAGTACCCGATATGAAATACTGCGAAGACAAGCCATTCAGCGAGCAATTATACTCCAAGAACCCAAAAGAAGTCTTTACCGGTATTGTGCTTAAACATTACAACTACCCACGAGAAGGTAGTTTAAGTTGGCAGTACAGGCAGGACTTAAAAGATGGCAAAACAGAAATGTAAAATGACTGGTAAAATTATATATAAGACCTACGAACAGGCACAATATCAAAAGAAATGGCGGAAAAGGCATCACAACCAGCGGACAGGCAGTATCTACAAATGTAAGTATTGTAACGGTTGGCACGCCACATCTGCTAGGGAGGTAGAACAAAGAGAATGTCCACCAAAAAGAAAACCGTACAATCGTGCAAAAACAAAGCGTGGCAGGCTTTCAGTAGATACATACGATTGAGAGATGCTATCGCTACCACCGGAGAAGAAGACAACCTTATTTGTTGTACTTGTGGGAAGTTAATCCCAGTAAAGCAAGCACAGGCAGGACACTTCATCGCCGGCAGAACCAATGCCCTCTTATTTGATGAAGACATCGTACACGGTCAATGCTATGCCTGTAATGTCTGTAATCACGGTGAGCAGTTAGAATACTACTACTATATGAAACGCCACTACACCGAAGACCAGATACTAGAGATGCGAAGCCTACGCTCCAAGACTGTGAAATACACCCCAGAGGACTTGATAGAAATTGCCGAAAAGTATAAAGAGAAGTACGATGAGTTGATAAGAGTTAGTAGGTTGTATGGTGTGTATGATGAAAAAACGCAGAGGCTTTTGAGGCCTCCACGCTTATTAGATAATCACACAGTATTTATGATGTAATCATCTTTACGCCCTGTTTTGGTTTAAGGGCTTCGGCTTTAATCTCTGCTAGAGATTTGCCGTAGGTTTCAGCAGGTGCTTCCTGCTTGGCAGGTTCTACCTGCTTTTTCTTTCTAGCCATAATTACTCCTTATCACTTGCAATTTTAGCACCCAAGAATACAGCACCCAAGAATGTTTCAACAGCAGAGAATGTAGCAAGAATAGCCTCAATCGGCCATCCCCATCCCCAAGCCGCATTGAGTGCCGCAAGTAGGGTAGCGGTGGCAGGTAGCACGATAGATACTACCCACCTTAAACATTCATATAACCAAGATGGTAAAAACTTTCCTTCAAACATATTAGGCCTTTCTAATATCTTTGGTATTCATAGCCGCCCAAACAGCACCACGAGCGGTCAATACTGCTCTGTCGCCATTGAGTTCAGAAATGGTGTAAGTATCATCATACTGTACCAATGGAGTACCATTATAGTCAACTAAACGAATAGGTACTACTACATCGCCAACCTTAAATCCTTCTGGTTGTGGAGCAGGAGCAGGTGCAGGAGCATCTACCTTCTTTAAGTTGTTAGTATTAACAGCGGCATACACCACGCCATCACTTACTAGAACTGCCCTATCACCGTTAATCTCGGAGATGGTGTAATAATCACGAGTTTTAATAAGTGGAGTACCGTTGTAATCAACATAGTTAATAGGCAATACTTTATCACCAACCTTAAAATCACCAGATGGGGTTGGAGCAGGAGCAGGGCTACCCCCGTTGATTTTGTTTGCTTGAGCCGCAATATCAGAGATTCTCGCACGGAGATAATCCCCCGGACAAGTAGTGGCCGCAAACATTGAGTGCCAAGTTAGGTTCTGTCCTGCTACCAAAGTACCAAGTCCATTCCTTTTAGCGATGTCTGCTACGAGTTTAATCAAAGAATTATAGGCGGCATCACCTACCGGCCAATCGCCTCCAGTTGCACAGTTGGAAGTTTCAATCGTTACTGAACGGCAGTTAGAAGGCCAATCAGAGTTAGTCCAAGCGGTGTCGCTTTCATCAACATATTGCCCGATTTCACCGCCATTACCGATGCCATAGTGTGAAGAACCATTTCTGCCAGCACGAGCAAAAATGCCACCACATTGTTCAGCAGATAACACACCTGCCATATGGTGAATCGTAATATCAGTTATTTTAGTATTCCTACCTTTAGTGTAGTTTGATGGGTGAGCAGGAACTCTTACGGTTACTAATGCAGAATTACTCATTTTCCTCTCCTTTCCCCATATCGGTTAAGTCGCCAAGAACTTGTTCATCTTGGGCTAATGTAGGTTCATCCATAGTTGAACTCCTTTCTTTATTATATTTTAATTATAACACATATGGTTATTCTAAACCAATCTCTATCATAATGCTTGAGATGCGAGTGTTCTCATCTGCATCTACGGCATCAAGGGCTTCCATAATAGCAGTAGCGATGCCTTCAATGTTGCCGGCCATACGCTCCTTCTCTCCTGCTTGAGGAACGCACATCTCGCCTTTTTTGTGCTTCTGTCCGCACATCTTGCATACATCATTACACATAGAATCTGCTCTTTCACCGTGGTGTTGTGGCCTTTGAGTAGAAGGCTCAACAATATCTTGGGCATCTATAAAAGCATCTGATTCTTCTCTGGCTTGATGTAGCGGTATTTTTGCGATTATATCTTCCATTTTTGTTTTTCCTTTCGTTACTTCTATTATACCATAGCAGGATTTACCCCCTTTTAATGTCGCACAATATCTATTTTAAGACATTAAGAAAACCGAACAAAAGACAGGGTTCTGGTTGTATTCCGCTTCGCTTATCGCCTTTCCCACAGGGGTCATTCCGCTCAAGGAGTGGATGTCGCAGAAGATAGATTTTACGACATTAAGTATGATTACACTCCGTGGGTCATACGGAGATAGTTCTGCATCTGCTAATTCACAGATTGCTCTTGATTTTGTACAGGGCGTAGTAGGTACTAA
>Ga0265300_10000606_pt1 | contig 37897 bp, 29 predicted proteins | sample AusTroGonzalo_MG_FD_193482 | JGI IMG/M metagenome (GOLD analysis project Ga0265300, IMG submission 193482) | Bovine rumen microbial communities from tropical cattle in Woodstock, Queensland, Australia - Gonzalo_03 | ecosystem: Host-associated > Mammals > Digestive system > Stomach > Rumen ...
AACAAGGGTATCAAGGAGTGTATCTTCGGTCTGAACTTCAATAACATCTTCAACCGTCGTTATGCCGCCAATGGCTGGGTATATTCAAGCATTGTTGAGGAATATGGTCATCCCAATGAGAACCGCTACTATCAGATTGGATTCATTCCTATGGCAGGCTTTACAATGATGGGTAATGTAACACTCCGATTCTAATGACAGAATTTATATCAGCACACTGGCTCGACATCACTACCACATTACTCGGACTGCTCTATATCCTGTTCGAGTATCGCGCTAGCGTATGGCTTTGGTTTGTAGGATTTCTAATGCAGGCCTTAGGCATTGTGCTATACTATCAAAAAGGACTCTATGCCGATTGCGGCATGGAGTTCTATTATCTTTCGATGACCGTTTATGGCTATTGGAAGTGGATACATGGTTCGGCCGAAAAGAAAGAGCTGCCTATCACGCGATTTCCTCGCAAGCTTATCATCCCCTGGCTCGTCCTTATTCTGGCCGTGTGGGGTATTATTTACTGGTTGTTAATAACCTTTACCAACAGTAATGTTCCTGCAGCCGACAGTTTTACAACAGCCCTCAGCATTGTAGGTATCTGGGCCTTGGCCCATAAGTACCTGGAACAGTGGTTCATCTGGATTGCTGTCGACGTTGTAACCTGTGTTCTTTACTTCTATAAGGACATTCCTTTCAAGGCCGGTCTTTATGCACTTTATGTGATTATTGCCATTTTTGGCTACAAAAAATGGAAACGAATGACAGATAATCGCCCTATTTGAGCGGTTTTTTGCAATATAATTTGGCTATCTGCCACGTTTTTCGTACTTTTGCAGCGAATTATAACATATTCAAATGCTTATGCAGACGAAAAGTCATTTATCGCGATTAATTCATGACCAGGCCAAGAAGTATGGCGACCGTGAGGTTTTGATCTACAAGGACTTTGGCGGGTCAGAGTGGAAATCATATTCGTGGAATCAGTTCTCGGATATGGTCAAGAAAGTATCTAATGCCTTACTCAATCTGGGTGTAAAGGTACAGGAAAATCTGGGAATCTTCTCTCAGAACTCTGTACAGTATCTGTTCTGCGACTTTGGAGCATGGGGAGTACGCGCCGTAACCATCCCATTCTATGCTACCAGCTCAGAGCAGCAAATCCAGTTTATGATTAGCGATGCTAAAATCAGATTCCTCTTTGTAGGCGAACAGGAGCAGTACGACAAAGCACGTCGGATTTTCGCTACCTGTCCTACACTCGAGCGTATCATTGTATTCGATAAGAACGTACATATCTCGTCACTCGACCTCAGCTCGATGTATTTCGATGATTTCCTGAAGTTGGGCGAGAACTATCCCCGTCAGACCGAAGTTGAGTCGCTTCAGGCTCAGGCTTCGATGGACGATATTGCCAACATCCTTTATACCAGCGGAACAACTGGCGATTCTAAGGGTGTTATCCTTACCTGCGGTCAGTATAATGCCGCAATGATAGCCAATGATAAGTGTGTACCCGTAGGCGAGAACGACAGAGTTCTTAACTTCCTGCCATTCACCCATATCTTTGAGAAGGGTTGGAAGATTCTGTGCCTTACCGAGGGCGCTACACTCATTGTAAACACCTATCCACAAGAGGTGCAGCAGTCGATGAAGGAGACACACCCCACCTGTATGAGTTCCGTTCCCCGTTTCTGGGAGAAGGTTTATATGGGTGTTCAGGAGCAGATTGAAAAATCGGGTATGGCCAAGCGCAAACTGTTCCGCCACGCCGAAGCTGTAGGTAAGAAACACAACATCGACTACATTTCAAAAGGCAAGCGCCCACCATTGCTCCTGCACATGGAGTACGAGTTCCTGAATAAAACCGTATTCTCGCTGGTACGTAAGGAGCTGGGCTTAGAGAATGCCCATTTCTTCCCAACAGCAGGTGCTACCGTTAATCCTAAGGTCGAGGAGTTTGTTCACTCTATCGGCATTAACATGATTGTTGGTTACGGTTTGACAGAGAGTCTGGCCACCGTTAGCTGTAATCACCTTGGCAAGCCTTACACCGTTGGTGGTGTTGGTATCCCCATCGAGGGTATCGATATCAAGATCAGCGAAGAGGGCGAGGTACTGCTGAAAGGTCCAACGATCACCCGAGGCTACTATAACCGCGAGGATCTTACCAAGACCGCCTTTACCGAGGATGGTTACTTTAAGACTGGCGACTCAGGTTATCTGAAGGATGGCGAGTTGTTCCTGAAAGAGCGTATTAAGGACCTCTTCAAGACTTCGAACGGAAAGTATATAGCCCCACAGATGATTGAATCAAAGCTGCTGGTTGATAAGTATATCGATCAGATTGCCATCATTGCCGACCAGCGCAAGTTTGTTTCAGCTCTGATTATCCCTGTATATTCTCTGTTGGAGGAATATGCCCGCGAGCATAAGATTCCATTCGAGAACAGAGATCAGCTTTGCAAGGACCCACAGATTAACCAGATGATGAAGGAGCGTATTGATACGCTGCAGCAGTCGTTGGCTCACTACGAGCAGATTAAGCGATTCACTATGCTGCCAAACCACTTCACCATGGAGAAGGGCGAACTTACAAATACATTAAAAATCAAGCGTCGCGTACTGAACGAGAACTACAAGAAGGAGATTGACGCGATGTACGCAGAATAAGATATATGATTACTCAGGATCAGCTGAAAGACGTTTTAGAGAGAGCCGATGCGCTGCATCGCTATCTGGAGATAGACAAGAAGAAGATAGAATACGAGGAGGAAGATCTTCGTACGCAGGCTCCTGACTTCTGGGAGGACCGCAAGCGTGCCGAAGAGCAGATGAAGAAGGTTAAAGGCATTAAGAAGTGGCTAGATGGCTATAAAGAGGTTCGCACCTTGGCCGATGAGCTGCAGCTGGCCTTCGACTTCTTCAAGGACGAGATGGTGACCGAAGAGGAGGTGGAAGACACCTATGCTAAAGCCATCAAGGCCATCGAGGATCTGGAGCTGAAGAACATGCTCCGCCAGAAAGAAGACCCCATGGAAGCTGTGCTTAAGATTAACAGCGGCGCTGGTGGTACCGAGGCTCAGGACTGGGCCTCAATGTTGATGCGAATGTATATGCGTTGGGCCGAGGCTCACGGCTATAAGGTAACCATCTCGAACCTGCTTGACGGTGATGAGGCTGGTATTAAGAGTGTAACCATGCAGCTCGAAGGCGGCGATTATGCTTACGGCTATCTGAAGAGCGAGAACGGTGTTCACCGCTTGGTACGTGTATCGCCATTCAACGCTCAGGGTAAGCGTATGACCTCGTTTGCGTCTGTCTTTGTATCACCTCTGGTTGATGATACCATCGAGGTATATGTAGATCCAGCCAAGCTCTCTTGGGATACTTTCCGCAGTAGTGGTGCTGGTGGTCAGAACGTAAACAAGGTTGAATCAGGTGTACGCTTGCGCTATTGGTATACCGATCCTGATACAGGCGAGGAAGAAGAAATCCTCATTGAGAACACTGAAACCCGCGACCAGCCAAAGAACAAGGAGCGCGCAATGACGCTGCTTAAGTCGCAACTCTACGATCGCGCCATGAAGAAGCGTTTGGAGGCTCAGGCAAAAATCGAGGCTGGCAAGAAGAAGATAGAGTGGGGTAGTCAGATACGTAGCTACGTGTTCGACGACCGCCGCGTAAAAGATCATCGTACCAACTATCAGACCACCGATGTGGATGGTGTGATGGACGGAAAGATCGATGATTTCATCAAGGCCTACCTGATGGAATTCCCTGTTAACGACGACGAACAATAACGAATAACAAATAAAAATCATTAAAACTATGGCTCAAATTGCAAAATCATCAAAGTCTACCCAGAAGAAGGAGGCTTATCAGAAGAAACAAGAAGAAGGTGGCAAGAAAGTGCTGGAGTACATCTTCGGCGCATTACTTATTCTTGCAGTACTGTTTGTAGTATACTCTATTTTCATTGTATCGTAAATGAGCGGACTGGAAATAGAACGCAAATTTCTTGTAAAAAACAACGACTACAAGCGACAGGCTACCAGTAGCAGTCGCATTTGTCAAGGTTATATCTGCAGCGATCGCGGACGTACCGTCAGGGTACGTATCCGTGATAGCCGCGGATATTTAACTATTAAAGGTCCTTCGAACAACGATGGCCTTGCTCGCTATGAATTCGAAAAGGAGATTTCGCTCGACGAAGCCCAGCATCTGATGGACATCTGCGAGCCAGGCAAGATAGACAAGACACGCTATCTGGTGCCTTGCGGTAAGCATACCTTCGAGGTAGACGAGTTCTATGGTGAGAACGAAGGTTTAGTGATGGCCGAGGTAGAACTTGGTGCTGAGGACGAAACCTTTGAGAAGCCTGATTTCATCGGCAAGGAAGTAACAGGCGATCGCAGATACTACAATTCTTGTCTGCTTAAAAAGCCCTTTACTTCTTGGGACGAAAATACCAAATAAGCGCCCCGATAACAACTGCTGAAGTAACACCAGTAGCATTAGCCGCCAAATCAAGCCAATCGCCACTGCGATGCCCAAACGTACAGTATTCCTGTAACAGCTCCAACACACCACTCATAACGATTGGTGCCAGCCAAGCCCAAAAGAACAGCTTCTCGTAATCTGCCTGCTTATGCTTGCTGGTATACTCTATCCATACTACGATGAACGTACAACCATACATCAGGATATGCACCCATTTATCGGCAAACTCCACATTGTCGAGTGGTGTCTCTGGAAAAAAGGGCACCAATGAAAGAATCCATATCATTGCGATACAGACCATTGAAAAAGGGTACTTTCTTAAGAAATGAAACAAAAAACTCATATTTACTTGCAATTTAGGTGCAAAATTAAGAAATTATTTATACTTTTGCAATCAAAATTTAAAAAAGTTGATATGACAAAACTTGAAAGGGCAAGTTTCGGTAGTAAATTAGGTGTAATTCTGGCCACAGCAGGTTCGGCTGTTGGCTTAGGCAATATATGGCGCTTTCCGTATATGACAGGACAGAATGGTGGCGCCATTTTCATTATTATCTATGTGTTCTGTATCCTGTTGTTGGGCATTCCATGTATGATAAGCGAGTTTATTATTGGTCGTCATGGTCAGGCAAACACAGCTCGCGCATTCCGCATCATGTCGGGCGATACCATCTGGTCGCTCATTGGCTATATGGGGGTGCTTACAGGTTTTCTTATCTCAGGCTATTATGCTGTGGTATCCGGCTGGTGCCTCGAGTACGTATGGGCCTCGCTTTCAGGCAAACTCTTAGGCAATCCCGACTATATCCAATCGTACTTCGTCACGTTCTCGCAGGATCCTATCAAGCCTGTATTCTGGACGTTTATCATTCTGCTGGCCACCTATATTATTATAGAGAATGGTGTACGCAACGGTATTGAGAAGGCATCAAAGCTTATGATGCCCATATTGTTTATACTGTTGCTCATCATTGTTGTAGCATCGTGCATGCTGCCAAATGCCGAAAAGGGTATCGAGTTCTTATTTAAGCCCGATATTTCGAAACTAAACAGCGATGTATTCCTGGCAGCCTTAGGCCAGTCGTTCTACTCGCTAAGTATTGCAATGGGATGTATCTGCACCTATGCCAGCTACTATTCTAAGCAAACCAATCTCACGGCTTCGGCAGTAAATATCAGTATCATCGATTTCCTGGTAGCCCTGCTGGCCGGACTGATTATCTTCCCTGCAGCCTTCTCTGTAGGAGTTAATCCCGATAGTGGTCCTTCGCTCATATTTATCACGTTGCCTAACGTATTCCACCAGGCATTTGGAAATATTGCAAGTTTAGGATACATTATTTCAGTACTGTTTTATACCTTACTCTCGATGGCAGCACTTACATCACTCATGTCGTTGCACGAAGTAAGCACAGCATTCCTTGAGGAGGAGCTTGGCACCACCCGCAAACGTGCGGCTATGTTTGTAACTATCGGCAGCATTCTGGTTGGTACCGTCTGCTCATTGTCGCTCGGTCCTTGGCAGGACTTTAAATTGTTCGACATGACCATCTTCGACCTCTTCGACTTTGTAACTGGTCAGTTGTTCCTGCCTATCGTGGGCTTCCTTACCTGTATCTTTATCGGCTGGTATGTGCCACATAAGATAGTACGCGATGAGTTTACCAATATGGGCACCTTGCGCAATGAACATCTGTTTCATAGCTACATCTTCCTTGTAAAGTATGTGTGTCCTATCTGCATACTGTTTATATTCCTTCACCAATTCGGACTATTGTAAATGGAGAACAGAGGTACATTTGGCAGCAAACTGGCCATTATCCTGACTACAGCAGGATCGGCCGTAGGATTAGGAAACATCTGGCGCTTCCCATTCATGACGGGTCAGAATGGCGGTGCCGCTTTCATACTTATCTACCTGGGATGTGTGCTGATATTAGGCATTCCAGGTATGATTAGCGAATTTGTAGTTGGCCGTTACTCACAATCCAACGCTGCCAGAGCTTATGGCAACGTAGGATTCAAGCGCGCCAAGTATATTGGCTACTTGGGCATTCTTACATCTACCATTATCCTTGGCTTCTATGCCGTTGTGGCTGGCTGGTGCTTGCAATACCTGTATGCCTCGATAACTGGTAAGCTGATTGGTGATACCAGCTACATCATCGAATACTTTAAAAACTTCTCGAGCGACCCCATCCGTCCCTGCTTGTGGGGTGTTGGCTTTGTACTGATTACACACTATGTAGTGGCCAAAGGCGTAAACGATGGTATAGAACGAGCATCCAAGTTGCTCATGCCGCTTTTGCTCATACTGCTGGTTATCATTGTTATTGCATCGTGCCTGCTTCCAGGTGCTTCAAAAGGTATAGAATTCCTGCTGAAACCTGATTTCTCGAAGGTAAGCAGCAATGTATTCCTCGAGGCTTTAGGCCAGGCTTTCTTCTCGTTAAGCTTGGGTACCGCTTGTTTGTGTACTTACGCTTCGTATTTTAAAAAAGATACCAACCTTGTTAAATCAGCTACTCAGATAGCCTTACTCGACTCGATGATAGCCATCTTAGCAGGTTTGATGATATTCCCAGCCGCCTTCTCGGTTGGCGTACAGCCCGATAGCGGTCCATCGCTCATATTCATTACACTGCCTAATGTGTTCCGTCAGGCGTTTGTAGGCATGCCTATCATTGGATTCGTTATCGCCATCCTGTTTTATGCCCTGCTGGTGTTTGCAGCCTTAACATCTACCATCTCTATGCACGAGATTGGTACAGCATTCTTCCACGAAGAGTTGCATCTGCCAAGAAACAAGGCCGCGTGGATACTGACTACCGTTTGTGGACTGATAGCCATATTCTGCTCGCTATCCGTAGGAGCCTACAGTCAGATACAGGTATTCGGTATGTCGCTGATGGACTTCTGCGACTCGCTTACAGCGCAAATCATGCTACCCACTGGCGCCTTCTTTACCAGCATACTTATCGGATGGTTTGTTGAGCGCAAACTGGTACTCAATGAGTTTACAAACAACGGTTCGCTAAAGGCCACCTTTTTTAGCGCCTATCTGTTCTCTGTTAAGTTCATTGTTCCTCTCTGTATCCTATTAATATTCCTGCATCAGTTCCATATTATATGATACGCGAATTCTTTTATCTGCAAAAGTCCGACCGTAAAGTTATACTCTCGCTGTTAGTAGTCATCGTTTCGGTATTCACCATGATATGTCTGACTGGTGGAAATGATACATCGACAACCACCACACAAAAGAATTCGCCCCGTTCAGCTGCCCGCAAAAACCATTACTATGCCAGCAGCCCTAAGAAGGTAGAACGATTCGCCTTCGACCCTAATACAGCTGATAGCACCCAACTGCTGCGTTTAGGATTGCAACCTTGGCAGGTACGCAACATCTATAAATATCGCGCTGCGGGTGGCATTTATCGCCAGCCTATCGATTTTGCCAAGCTTTATGGACTAACCGTTAAGCAATATCGTGAACTGGAGCCTTACATCCGCATCTCCAGCGATTACCTGCCAGCATCTACGCTGGTAAAAGAACGGGCAAGCTATAGTCCGAAAGCAACCAAGGATACAGTAGTTGTCTATCAGCGCCCCACGAAGATAAAGGCTACAGAACATATAGTGCTGAATACTGCCGATAGCACAGCGCTGACAACCATTCCTGGTATCGGTCCTTACTACGCTCGCCGAATTATACAATACGGCAATAGGTTAGGAGGTTACGTGAGTGTAGAACAACTCGATGAAATCGACGATTTCCCGACAGAAGCCAAGCAATATCTGGTGATAAACAACCCTGCACCTAAGAAACTGAACATCAACCAATTATCGCTTAACGAACTAAGACGCCATCCATACATCAACTTTTATATGGCTAAAGCCATCACCGATTATCGCCGTCTGCATGGCACCATCACATCACTAAACGAACTACGACTTATTAAAGACTTTACACCCGAAGTTATTAAGCGCCTTACGCCCTATGTTGCGTACTGATATGTTAATAAATCATAGCGAATGATAGCTGATTCGTGGAAAAGTTGTATATTTGCAAAATAAACTAAAAAACTTTTGAAAGATGTTTGGATTAGGATTCCAGGAAATACTGGTTATTGCACTGATAGTATTGCTGTTCTTTGGCGGCAAGAAGATTCCTGAACTGATGCGTGGCCTGGGTAAAGGCGTAAAAAGCTTCAAGGAGGGAATGAACGAGGTTACAGACTTGAAAGAAGAGGTAGAAAAGGACGAGAAGAAGGATGCGTGATACACCCACAATGACGTTCTGGGATCATCTCGACGAACTGCGTGGAGTGATAATCAGAGTGTTGGTGGTAACAGTCATTGGAGCATCAGTTGCCTTCTGCTTAAAGGACGAACTCTTTGCCATCGTACTGGCACCACGCTCCAGCGATTTCATCACCTACCAACTATTGGGCGTAGAACCATTCTGTGTTCATCTGATGAACATCGGACTTACAGAACAGTTCATGGTTCACCTTAAAACAGCCTTCTATGCAGGCGTTCTGGTGGCTTCGCCTTATATCATCTACCAACTCTTCCGCTTTGTATCGCCAGCGCTCTATGACAACGAAAGGAAATACGCCACACTGCTCTGCTTTAGCGGCTACCTGATGTTTATGCTGGGCACAGCACTCAACTATCTGCTGATATTCCCGCTTACCGTCAAGTTCCTTGGCACTTATCAGGTTAGTCCCGATGTAGCAAATATGCTCACATTGCAATCGTACATGGATACGTTGCTGATGATGAACCTGGTGATGGGTATTGTATTCGAACTGCCTGTAGTAAGCTGGCTGTTAGGCAAGATGGGACTGATTAATGCTGCGATGATGCAGAGCATACGCCGGCATGCTGTAGTAGCGATACTGGTTGTAGCAGCGATTATCACCCCCACTACCGATGCCTTTACGCTCATTGTGGTAGCATTGCCCATCTGGCTGCTCTACGAACTGAGCATTGTGATAGTAAGAATAAATGAATAAAAACAAATACTTATATAATAGACTTATGCTTCGTAAAATCAGAACCATCCTTGCAGCGGTGATGTTTGTACTGATCACCCTGCTGTTCCTCGACTTTACAGGAACGTTGCACCATTGGCTTTCATGGTGTGCCAAGATTCAGTTCTTGCCCGCAGTGATGGCACTCAATGTGGTAGTGGTAGCGGCATTTTTGATTATTACACTTATTTGTGGCCGCACTTACTGCTCCATCATCTGTCCTATGGGCGTATTTCAGGACATACTAGCCCGACTGAACAGAAAAAAGAACAAATACAGCTATTCGAAAGAGGTTCGCTGGTTGCGTTACCCAGTACTTGTGGTATTTATCATTGCAGGTGTAGCTGGCATCGGCTCTATATTCCAGTTGTTAGCTCCTTATAGCAGCTACGGACGTATCGCCACCATGATATTCCAGCCCGTTTGGAAGATGGGCAACAACATCTTAGCCGAACTGGCTGAGCGCGCCGATAGCTATGCTTTCTACAGCGTTGATACATGGATGCGCTCAATGCCTGTATTCGTGATTGCTGCTGTTACCCTGGTAGTAATATTTATCTTGGCTTGGCGAGGCGGACGTACCTATTGCAACACCATCTGCCCAGTAGGTACCATCCTGTCTTTCTTTGCCCGTTTCTCATGGCTTAAAATCCGATTCGACGAAGATAAGTGCAAGAACTGCTCACTCTGTTCAAAGAACTGCAAAGCATCTTGTATCGATTTTAAGACACACAGTATCGACTATACCCGTTGCGTGGTTTGTGGTAACTGTATCGATAGTTGTAAGTTTGGTGCGCTGAAGTACACAGCTGCCGGCCCGTCAAAAAAGACAAATAAAGCTACCGATGCCAACCCCATCAATACCTCAAAGCGCTCGTTCCTGTTGGCAACAGCCTTGGTAACTACAGCCGCTCTGGCTCAGAAAAAGAAAGAGAAGCTGATGGATGGCGGACTGGCAGAACTGGAAGATAAGGTAGCTCCTGAGCGCCAGACACCGCTCACACCTCCAGGTTCGCTCTCGTTCCAGAATCTGGCCACACGATGCACAGGCTGCCAGCTTTGTGTATCAGAGTGCCCCAACCAGGTGTTGCGTCCTAGTAGCGATTTAATGCACCTGATGCAGCCCACCATGTCGTACGAGCACGGCTATTGTCGCCCAGAGTGTACGCGTTGCTCTGAGGTTTGTCCTGCAGGTGCCATCCAGAAGGTTGATAAGGAGGAGAAAACTGCCATCCAGATTGGTCATGCCGTTTGGATTAAGAAGAACTGCGTACCCATTACCGATGGGGTAGAGTGTGGCAACTGTGCCCGCCATTGTCCTTCGGGTGCTATCGAAATGGTTCCACTCGATGAGAACGATGAGGAATCACCAATGGTTCCTGCAATCAACGAGGCTGCATGTATTGGCTGCGGTGCCTGCGAGTATGTTTGTCCGGCTCGTCCATTCTCAGCTATCTATGTTGAGGGACACGAAGTTCACAAGAAGATTTAAGGAGGATAATTTATGGAAAAGAAGAATATAACACGCCGTGCGTTCCTTAAGCTCTTTGGAGCAGGATCAGTAGCTACAGCCGCTACACTTGCAGGATGCAAAAGTGGCAATAAGGCAGGTAGTCAGGCAAAACAAGAATATAGGAACCAGGTTGAACCACCTGTTGGTCAGATGACCTATCGCGTTAACCCAAAGAATAAGGACAAGGTTTCTATTCTGGGCTATGGTATGATGCGCCTGCCATCTAAGGTGGATAACAGCGATGAGTTTGATCAGGACATGATTAACAAGCAAATCGATTATGCCTTGGCTCATGGTCTGAACTACATCGATACATCGCCTGTATATTGTCAGGGAAAGTCAGAGCGCTGCACAGGTATCGCCCTGAGCCGCCACAAGCGTAGCGAGTACTTTGTGGCCACCAAACTCTCTAACTTCAACCACGACTACTGGTCATTCGAGAAGTCGAAGGAGATGTACCACAACTCTATGAAGGAGCTGCAAGTTGATTACATCGACTACTATCTGCTGCATGCCGTAGGTGGCAGCATGGAGGAGTTTAACGGGCGCTATGTGGATAATGGCATAATGGACTATCTGCTGAAGGAGCGCGAGGCAGGCCGCATTCGTAACCTGGGATTCTCGTTCCACGGTAAGCAGGAAGTGTTCGACGAGGTGCTGGCCCTCGACGAGAAGTACCATTGGGACTTTGTACAGATTGAGCTGAACTATCTGGATTGGGATTATGCCAACGAGATTAGTCAGAGCAACGTAGATGCCAGTTATCTTTATGCCGAGCTGCAAAAGAAAGGCATACCTGCAGTTATTATGGAACCGCTGTTAGGAGGCCGATTGGCTAACCTCCCACAGTATCTGATGACAGAACTGAAGAGTCGCGACCCAGAGCGTAGCGTGGCATCATGGGCTTTCCGCTATGCAGGCACCAACGAGGGTGTACTTACCGTATTGAGCGGTATGACCTATATGGAGCACCTGAAGGATAACCTGCTCTCGTACTGTCCGCTGAAACCACTTACCGAAGAGGAGATGCGATTCCTTGACAAGGATATCGCTCAGAAGATTGTAGGTCTCGAAAACATTCCTTGCAACGATTGTAAGTACTGCATGCCTTGTCCTTACGGTGTGGATATACCAGCCATCTTTGTACACTACAACAAGTGCAAGAACGAGGGTTCGCTGCCTATGGGAGTGGGCGATGCTGAGTATCGCAAGCATCGTCGCCAGTATCTCATTTCGCTGGACCGTGTAGTTCCTCGCGATCGCCAGCCTGATCATTGCATCCAGTGCGGCCAGTGTGAGCCTCATTGTCCACAAAGCATTCGCATTCCACGCGAACTGGCAAAGATTGATGAGATGATTGAGAGCTTGAAGCGCAACCCAGAGGGCCCAGAAGTATAAAAAGTGTAGAAAATTTGGTTAATTGCCTAATTTGCAGTACCTTTGCACCCGAAATAAACGTTTATAGAAGAAAATGGCATTAAAATGTGGTATTGTAGGACTGCCAAATGTGGGCAAGTCTACCTTGTTTAATTGTCTGTCGAGTGCCAAAGCTCAGGCAGCAAACTTCCCTTTTTGTACAATCGAACCCAATGTGGGTGTAATCACTGTACCTGATGAAAGACTGACCAAACTCGCTGAGTTGGTTCACCCAGGACGTATCGTTCCTGCTACCTGCGAGATTGTAGATATTGCTGGTCTCGTAAAAGGCGCCTCTAAGGGCGAAGGATTAGGCAATAAATTCCTTGGAAATATCCGCGAAACCGATGCTATCATCCACGTGCTGCGTTGTTTCGAGGATGAGAATATCACTCACGTTGATGGCACTATCGACCCCATCCGCGATAAGGAGATTATCGATACAGAGCTTCAGCTGAAGGACCTTGAGACTATCGAGAGCCGCTTGGCTAAGACCGAGAAGGCCGCAGCTGCTGGTAATAAGGACGCTAAGATCGAGGCAACCGTACTCCACGCTTATAAAGAAGTGCTGGAGCAGGGTAAGAATGCCCGTATCGTAGAGTTCGAAAGCAAGGACGAGCAGGATTGCGCTCGCAATCTGTTCCTGCTCACTTCAAAGCCTGTGCTTTACGTTTGTAACGTAGGCGAGACTGATGCCAAGAGTGGTAATGCCTTTACCAAGAAGGTAGAGGAGCTGGCAAAAGAAGAGGGCGCAGAAACCATGGTGATTGCCGCTAAGACCGAAGAGGATATCGCTGAGCTGGAGAGCTACGAGGACAAGCAGATGTTCTTGGAAGAGCTGGGCTTGGAAGAGAGTGGTGTAAACCGCCTGATTAAGAAGGCTTATGCGCTGCTGAACCTCGAAACCTTTATCACCGCTGGTGAGATGGAGGTGAAGGCCTGGACCTACAAGAAGGGCTGGAAGGCTCCACAGTGTGCTGGTGTGATCCACACCGACTTTGAGAAGGGCTTTATCCGTGCCGAAGTAATCAAGTACGACGACTATATCCAGTATGGCTCTGAGGCAGCTGTACGCGAGGCTGGTAAGCTGGCCGTTGAGGGTAAGGAGTACGTAGTACAGGATGGCGACATTATGCATTTCCGCTTTAACGTATGATGAATCTACTCAACTATATCCTTTGGGATCCAAATCTGGTTGCATTTAAACTGGGCCCTTTTTCAATTCGCTGGTACGGACTGATGTGGGTCATCGGATTGGTTGTGGCCTACCTCTTGGTTCAGCGCCTCTACAAGGAGCAGAAGATTAAGGACGAATATTTTGATCCGCTCGCATTCTACTGTTTCTTCGGCATCCTGATTGGTGCTCGTCTGGGCCATTGCTTATTCTACGAGCCCGATTATTTCCTGACTTCAAGCAAGGGAATAATTGAGATGATACTGCCTATCCGTTTTGGCGATGATGGCAGTTGGCTAGGACAAACATTTGGCTTTCACGTCATCGGCTATGCTGGTTTGGCCTCGCATGGCGGAACTTTAGGCTTGATGATTGCCCTCTGGATGTATGTACGCAGAACCAAACTGAGCATCTGGACGGTGCTCGATAATATAGCGATTGCCACAGGTTCCACGGCCTGCTGTATCCGCTTGGGCAACCTGATGAACTCAGAGATTATCGGAAAGATTACCGATGTACCCTGGGCATTCATCTTCGAGAAAGTTGATGCCGTTCCACGCCATCCAGGACAGCTGTACGAGGCCATCGCCTACGCCATCCTGTTTGTCATCATGTGGACTCTGCATAAAAAGAAGCCTGAGAAGATTGGTACTGGCTGGTATTTCGGATTCTGCCTTACGTATATCTTCACCTTCCGATTCTTCATCGAATACACTAAGGAGATACAGGAAGCTTTCGAAGCATCATTACCTATCGATATGGGACAGATACTCAGTATCCCCTTTATCATCCTAGGTGCTTACTGCATGATAAGAGCCAAGAAAATAGCATAAAAAAAGAAATCGTCTCACTTACCTGAGACGATTTTTTTGATGTCGTTAAGTTTATTGAGAGCCTCTAACGGGGTTAGATTATTCACATCAAGGCCTAGGATTTCGTCGCGAACCTGACAGAGCACTGGGTCATCAAGCTGGAAGAAACTCAACTGCATACCCTCACGCGAACCAGCAATCTCCTTAGTAGGCTTACCGGCAGTGCCTACCTGGGCATTATCCGATTCAAGCTGCTTCAGAATCACATTAGCACGCTTTACGATGGAGCGAGGCATACCAGCAATCTCTGCTACATGGATACCAAACGAGTGCTCAGAACCACCACGTTCCAATTTACGCAGGAAGATAACCTTGCCATCAACCTCTTTAACTGATACATTGTAGTTCTTGATTCGAGAGAAATTCTTCTCCATCTCGTTCAACTCATGGTAGTGAGTAGCAAACAAGGTGCGAGGATGACCTTTGGCATTCTCGTGCAGATATTCTACTATCGCCCATGCTATCGAGATACCATCGTAAGTACTGGTGCCTCGACCTAACTCGTCGAAGAGTACCAGCGAGCGCGATGACACGTTATTTAGGATATTCGAGGCCTCAGTCATCTCTACCATAAAGGTTGATTCGCCCAGCGAGATATTATCGCTGGCACCTACACGAGTAAAGATCTTATCTACCAGACCGATTCTGGCGGCCTCTGCAGGCACAAAGCAACCTATCTGGGCCAGCAGCACAATCAATGCTGTTTGGCGCAGCAAGGCCGATTTACCAGCCATATTCGGTCCAGTGATGATGATAATCTGCTGCCGCTCGTTGTCTAACAGGATATCATTAGGCACATAATACTCGCCAAGGGGCAGTTCCTGTTCAATTACAGGATGGCGACCTTGTTTGATATCGATTACTTCAGATGAGTCGATAACGGGACGGATATACTTGTTCTCCTCAGCCGCCTTGGCAAAGCTGAGCAAGCAGTCCAAACGGGCAATGATATTAGCGTTTATCTGAATCTGTGGGATAAACTCCTGCATACTCATAATCAGATCGTTGAAGAGCTTGCCCTCTAACGACAGAATCTTATCCTCAGCACCCAGAATCTTCTCTTCGTACTCCTTCAGTTCCTGAGTGATATAGCGCTCGGCCTGGGCCAGTGTCTGCTTACGAACCCACTCGGGTGGAACAAGTTCCTTATAGGTATTACGCACCTCAAGATAGTAGCCAAACACGTTGTTATAGCCTATCTTCAAGCTCTGGATACCAGTTTCCTGAGCCTCGCGCTCCTGTATCTTCAGCAGATAATCCTTACCACTATAGGCTATGCTACGCAACTCGTCGAGTTCGGCATTCACACCGTCGCGAATCACGCCACCCTTTGCCACCAGCTGTGGGGGATCGTTCTGAATCTCCTTCTCGATACGGTCGCGCAGCGATTCGCAAAGGTTCAGCTGCTCGCCAATACGGTTCAGCGTTGGGTTCTTGGCATACAAACAAGCCGTTTTAATGGGCTGAATGGCCTGCAGGGCAGTCTTGAGCTGCACCACCTCGCGAGGCGATACTCTTCCAACGGCAGCCTTCGAGATAATACGTTCCAAGTCGCCAATACGATGTATCTGATCGTCGATACACTCACGGAACTCGGGCTCGCGATAGTAATACTCTACCACATCCAGTCGCTCGTTAATGGGCTTTTCATCCTTCAGAGGGAAAACCAGCCAGCGGCGCAGTAATCGGCCTCCCATTGGGCTCACCGTCTTATCAATCACATCAAGCAGTGACTTTCCATCCTCTTGCATGGGGTAAACCAACTCCAAACTGCGGATGGTGAACTTATCCAGTCGCACGTACTTATCCTCTTCGATACGAGAGATAGAAGTGATATGTCCTATCTGAGTGTGCTGTGTCTGCTCGAGATACTGCAGAATGGCACCTGCGGCAATAACACCCGACTGCAGATGATCTACACCAAAGCCTTTCAGGTTCTTTACGTTAAAATGCTGTAATAGTTTCTGCTTACCTGTCTGATCGGTAAACACCCAATCGTCCAACTGGAACGTAAAGTATTTAGTACCAAAGTTGCGCTCAAAATCCTGTTTGCGATTACGGTCGTAAAGCACCTCTTTGGGCGAAAAGTTGCCCAGAAGTTTCTCTACATAATCGGCCGTTCCCTCACCTGTCAGAAACTCACCTGTCGAGATATCAAGAAAAGCCACACCAAAGCTCGACTTACCAAAATGGATAGCCGCCAGGAAGTTGTTCTCCTTGTAATTCAGCACATTATCACTCATGGCCACACCAGGTGTAACCAACTCGGTAATGCCACGCTTAACAAGTTTTTTTGTGAGTTTGGGATCTTCCAGCTGGTCGCAGATGGCCACACGTTTGCCAGCGCGAATCAGCTTAGGCAGATAGGTATCCAAGGCGTGATGTGGAAAACCAGCCATTTCATCGCCTTTGCCACCAGCACCGTTACTACGATGTGTTAAGGTGATACCTAATATCTTTGAGGCAGTAATAGCGTCTTCGCAATAGGTTTCATAAAAGTCGCCACACCTGAAAAGCATGACTGCATCTGGGTGTTTCGCCTTCAAATCAAAGAACTGTTTCATCATAGGGGTTAGTTCTTTCCCCGCTGTTTTTGCCATAACTACCTAAATTTAAATCTGAGCGGCAAAGTTACTCCTTTTTTCGCAAACAGCAAAATTTTAGCCTTAAATAATTGTTATGTTCCCGTTTATTTGTATCTTTGCCAGCAAGATGAAGAAACTCGTTATCATATCGCTGATGCTTTGCTGGATGCTGTCGCTTTCAGCCCAATTCCTAAATTCGGGCGATACCATCGCTATAATCTCGCCTTCGAGTGCTACCGATACTGCTACCATTAATGGCGGCATCCGAACCTTAGAGAAGTGGGGCTATCCATGCATCGTGGCGCCCCATGCACTGGCCAATTATCATGGTTTTGCAGGCACTATCGATGAGCGACTTAGCGATTTGCTGTGGGCTTTACGCACACCATCCATCAAGGCCATCATGTGTTCGCGAGGCGGCGATGGGGCTGCCCATCTGCTTTCCCGTATCTCATTAGATACACTCCAGCAGTATCCAAAGATGATTATCGGATTCAGCGATGTGACGGCGTTGCTGTGTGCCCAGGCTAGGGCAGGCGTAATGGGTATTCATGGTTCGATGTGTCATGCATTGAAAACCTACGAGGGCAACGATACCGTGAGTCAGGCTTTACAAGGCATGCTTGCTGGTCATCTGCCCACCTATCGCATTGCTCCCCATCCCTTAAACATAACAGGTAAGGCCGAGGGCATTATCGTTGGTGGTAACATGAGCGTTTTCAACGATCTGGCAGGCTCTGATTTCGATCCGCTGTTTATCGATGGAATCGTACTATTTATTGAAGATACAGGCGAGGGCATGAGTAAGGTCGACCGCATGCTGCATAACATCGAGATACGTGGCTTACAGAAACACATCCGAGGCGTTATTGTTGGGCAGTTCAACAAATACAAACACCCCGAAAACGGTTTCGACGACATGTACGCCCTGCTCAACGAGTACCTACAGCATTGGCACATCCCCGTATGCTACAACTTTCCAGTAGGTCACGCCCACCTAAAAAACTTCCCCCTCCTAACAGGCGCCAAAGCCACATTAGAAATAACCTCTGATAAGGTAGTGCTAGATTACAATAATTCCCATTAGTGGAACATTTTGTTCCCACGTTGGGAATGAAATGTTCCCAAACTGGGAATCAAACATTCCCAAGTTGGGAATATTTTTCGTGCTTTAGATGGCAAGGGGGAGCATAAAAACAAAAAAACTGAGTAAAACTATTAATATTGAGAATAATTATTGTATCTTTGCAGCAGTAATCGGTTCTCCAGATGTGGAGATTAATAGGGAATCGGGTGAGAATCCTGAACAGAATCCCGCCGAAAGGCACCTACCCGTGGCCTTTCCCGCTGCTGTAAGTCGTCCTTTATGAGGCGCAAACATGTATGTCACTGAGATTTTTGGGAAGACGTTTGCTGCCAGACGATAAGTCAGAAGACCTGCCGATGAAACTTTAGCCGCTTGCCTATCTCTGGGGTTAGATGGCGATGGCAGAATAAAAGATGATGAATCGAGCATTCACATTGGCAATGGCTTGCGTGTTGGCGATGACAACGGCAGCACAAAGCAAGTTAGATTCCGTACAGCATGTGCGGGAGATAATTGTTGTGTCGAAGCCAGCCATGCGCGAGGTGGTGCCCAGTCAGAAACTGAAGGGCGAACTGCTGGAACAACTGAACACGCACTCTGTGGCCGATGCGTTGCGCTATTTCTCAGGTGTCCAACTAAAGGATTATGGCGGCGTGGGCGGCATTAAAACAGTAAACATCCGCTCGATGGGTACGCATCACTTAGGCATCAGCTACGATGGTGTGCAGTTAGGTAATGCGCAGAACGGACAGATTGACTTGGGCCAGTTCTCACTTGATAACGTAGAGGATATCACACTTTATAACGGCCAGAAGAGTGCCATCTTCCAGCCCGCCAGCGATTTTGGAAACGCCGGTTCTATCTATATCCGTACCAAAGCGCCTGATTTCAAGAAAGGCGAGAATACCCATCTGCGATTTAAAACCCAGTATGGTTCAAGCGATATGTTCCGCTTTTCTACCCTTTGGGAGCAGAAACTGTCATCAACCATCAGCTCATCGGTAAGTGCCGGCTTCTTAACAGCCAGCGGTAAGTATAAGTTCCATTACGAGCGAAAATATCCTAACGGACAAACGGCTTGGGACACAACGGCTGTGCGACAGAACGGCGATATACATGCTGAACGTATCGAAGCAAACCTGTTTGGCCGATTGGAGCAGGGTAGTTGGCAGCTTAAGGGTTATCTATATAACTCAGCCCGAGGCATTCCTGGTGCCATCGTAAACAACGTGTGGCGACGTGGTGAGCGCCAACAGGATTTGAACACCTTTGTACAAGCCGATTATAATAAGAATATAGGCGATGGTTTCAGCACCCGATGGCTGGCCAAGTATGCCTATTACAACACCCACTACGTAAACAAGGATACCACCCAGCTACCTGTTGACAATCGTTACAAGCAGCAGGAGTTCTATCTTTCTACAGCCAATGTGCTGGAGCTGTTACCCAACTGGAGTGCATCGCTGGCCTACGATTTTAAGTGGAACAAACTGAATGCTGATATCTACAACTTTGCATACCCCACACGCATCTCTAATCTGGTAAGCTTAGCCACAGCTATCGACTACAAACACCTGAAGGCGCAAGGCTCTATCTTGGCTACCTTTATCCACGACAAAACCCACCGCAGGGGTGAGTTTGCAAGCTTAAACAGCAGTCATTCGCTATCAAAACTCACGCCAGCGCTATTTGTTAACGTGTATCCCTTCCGCGGCACCTTCTTCTCCATGCGTGCCTACGTAAAAAAGAGTTTCCGTATGCCGACCTTCAACGACCTGTATTATACCGATATGGGTAATGCCAACCTGGTACCCGAGAGCGCCTTGCAGTACGATGCCGGCTTTGCGCTTAACAAGCACTTTGAGCATGGTATCATTCGCCATGCCGAGATGCACTTCGATGCCTATTATAATACAGTACACGATAAAATTGTGGCTTACCCCAAGGGGCAGCAGTTCCGTTGGACGATGCTGAACTTAGGTAAGGTTCACATCAAGGGAATAGATGTTGAGGCCGAGGCCGATTTCAAGATTGGTAAGGATCTGATAGCTACCACTCGTGCCCAGTACACTTATCAGGATGCACGCGATGTTACTGATGCCGAAACCTCGTATTATAAGCATCAGATACCCTACATCCCCTGGCACTCAGGTTCTGCTATTCTGGGGCTTACCTATAAGAACTGGAACCTGAACTACTCGTTTATCTATGCAGGCGAACGCTACGACGAGCAGGAGAACATTATCTATAACCACATGGAACCTTGGTACACCAGCGACCTGAGTCTGGGAGTTTGGTGGAAAGTAAATAGTGTGCTGATGAAAGCGCACTTGGATGTGAACAATCTGTTAGGGCAGGATTACGAGGTAATCGTAAATTACCCCATGCCAGGTCGCAACTATGCACTAACATTAAGCGTTGAGATATGAAGCAGCTAGCGTACTACATATTAACCCTGTTGCTCCTTTCGGCCTGTCGCCAGGATGTGATGATAGTGCCGATGGAGAAAAGCGATCCAGGCGGCAAAACGCAGCAGGGCGATATCATAGGTATGTATCTGCTGAATGAGGGCAACATGGGATCGAACAAGTCGTCGCTCGACTATCTCGACCTGTCGGATTCTACAGCCCACTATTATCGCAACATCTACTCGCAGCGCAACCCAAGTACTGTAATGTCGCTGGGCGATGTGGGTAACGACTGTCAGATATATGGCTCGCGTCTGTGGCTGGTTATCAACTGCTCAAACAAGGTTGAGGTGGCCCGTGCCGATTCGGCTATCAGAATAGGAAAGGTAAACATTCCTAACTGCCGATACGTGACGTTTAACGATCGCTATGCCTACGTGTCATCGTATGTGGGAACGGTTTATGCTTCGAGCAACAGTCCGTTGGGTAGCGTGTATAAGGTAGATACACTCACCTTGCAAAAGGTTGACTCTTGTAGTGTAGGCTATCAGCCTGAGGAGATGGCCATTATCGGCAACCAGCTATATGTAGCCAACAGTGGTGGCTATCAAGGTATGACGGGACAGGGTTATGAGAGTACGGTAAGTGTGATAGATATGGCTACCATGCAAGAAACCAGCAAGGTAGAGGTAGCCCCCAACCTGCACCACCTGAAGGCCGATAAGTACAATCAGCTATGGGTAACAGCTCGTGGCGACTATATGTCTGAGGCATCAAGCATCTGGTGGCTGGCACCCGACGAAAACGGCCAGATGAAAGTAGGTGGACACATCGATCAGGCTGTAAGCGATCTTTGTATTGTGGGCGATTCGCTCTATTTCTACGGTTCTCAATGGAGCGAGGTGTCGATGAGTAATACCATCACCTATGGTATCATCAACGTAAAAACGCATCAGGTGGTAAGCACCAGTCTGTCGAGTGCACCCGAGATTAGCAAGATACGCATGCCGTATGGCATCATTGTAAACCCCGTCCATCGCGATTTTTATCTGATGGATGCCAAGAACTATGTATCGAGTGGCGAGTTGCTGCACTTCCTGCCCGATGGCACCTTCGACTGGAAGGTAAGCACAGGCGATATACCCGCCCACGCAGCATTTTTATTTAAAACAACAAAAAAATGAAGAAGATATTGTTACTATTAATAGCCGCAATTACCATCGGTAATATCCATGCTCAGCGCATGGACGATGTTACTGTGCACTCCAAATACATCCAGGCGGTAGATGAATATCGCCCTGCCCCAGGACAGTATGTAAACGATGTGCCTGAATACGAAACTGGCGATACCGAGGCCGATATGATTAAGAAGTGTAACAATAATCTGGCCGGGCTTGGTCCTATCGATTCTCATTTGGTAGCACTTGGCGGCTGGGGCGGTTATATCACGTTCCACTTCGATCATTCTATCGCCAACGTGCCTGGCGAGCGCGACTTTGCCGTATGGGGAAACGCCTATCAAGAAATGAAGAACCTGGTGTTTGGTGGTATGAATGAGGCTGGCGTAGTAATGGTGTCGAAGGATGTAAACGGCAACGGAAAGCCCGACGACCCTTGGTACGAAATCAGCGGCAGTTGCGATGTGGATAGCGCAGGAAAGGTAATTTATGGTTACGAGATAACCTACCGTCAGAACCCCATGGGTGATATTCCCTGGACAGATAACCAAGGTAATAGCGGCACCATCGATCGTAATCACTACCATACCCAGGAGTATTACCCCCAGTGGTTGCCAGATAATCTCACCTTCAAAGGCACCCGACTGCCCGATAATATGCTGAATCTGTCCAATCAGGTAGAGGAATCGTTCAGTCCCTACTATTACGTGCTGGTAGGTTTCCGCTATGGCTATGCCGACAATCTACCCAACTTTAGCGATAATGCCGATGCCACCTCTTATAATTATGAGGGCTGCGGTATTGATATCTCGTGGGCTGTGGATGAGAACCGTCAGCCTGTAAATCTTGATTTCATCGACTTTGTACGTGTATATACAGGTTTGAATCAGAAATGTCCCCAACCCGAGTGGTGGGGCGAAACCTCTACAGAGTTTGCTGGTGCCGAGGATATCCATCTCGAAGCCTCGCTCCAAGCTATCGAGAATGCTTTGAGCGGCATTCGTGCCATCCAGCAGGAAGCATCTTCATCAAGTCCTTTCTACGACCTGCAGGGTCGAAAGGTTACTCCAACCAAGAAGGGCGTTTATATTCAGAACAAGAAAAAAGTTGTTATTAAATAACCACTTATTATTCACTTAAAACAAAAAGTTATGAAAACAAACAAAATTTTCGGACTTGCAGTCCTTGCATGCGGTTTCGCATTGTCGTTCACATCATGTACTAATGATGACAATCCTGTTGGTGGTAAGAGACAGGCTACAGTTTCTTTCGAGAATAAGAAACTTGGCGCTGATGGCTATTGGAGTGGTGACGAATCTGGTACTAAGTATGACAACTGGGGAGCAGAGGCTTTTGCCTGCCAGTATAAGGAAAAGGGCGTAACCTTCCCCGTTAACTACACTCCTTCATGGGCCAGCTGGTCGGGTTTTGCTATCTCTAACCGTACCGCTACTACTTACAAGAATTTGAATCCCGATCAGTTCAATAGCGCAGTCGGCGCCGCTAAGAGTGGCAACAACTACTGTGTAGTTTATACCTTTGGCGAGACTATCGACTTTGGTCGTGCCGTTACCCTGAAGGGCTTCTGGTTCACCAACGAGGCTTGGGCTGTTGATGCTATCCTGAATGGCGATGGTATGACACCTGGTAAGTTCGAGAAGGACGACTGGTTCAAGTGTATTGTTACCGCTACATTGGCCAATGGTAAAACCAAAGATGTTGAGATTTTCCTGGCTAAGGACGGCGAGTATGTAAAGGATTGGCAGTTCTGCGATTTCCAGAGTTTGGAGAAAGTTACCAGCCTGAGCTTTGCATTCGATAGCACAAAGAAGAACGACTACGGTCCAACAACTCCTACTTACATGTGTATCGACGATATCGAGTTTGAGTATTAATGAGATACATTCAACTATTAATCATAGCAGTATTGCTCACAGCCTGCGGAGGTGCGAAGAAAAACGCACCTCAGCAAGCTGAGGGCGATGCTGTTACCTTTAAATATGCCACACAGATTAGCGTCGAGAAGTTTGATGGCTATACGGTGGCTACCATCAAGAATCCCTGGAAGGAGGGTATGACGCTACACCGTTATGTGTTGATACCTGCCGACCAGGAAATACCCAACCATATTCCCAGCGGTACTATTGTACGCACACCATTAAAACGTGCCGTGATGTTTACCACCGTGCATTGCGCTATGTTGATGGAGTTTGGCAAACAGGATTGCATATCGGGTGTGGCCGATTTGAAGTACATCAAGATACCTTGGATTCAGGAGCAGGTGGCCAAAGGCAAGATAAGCGATGTGGGCGATGGTATGAGTCCTGTTATCGAGAAAATTATCGACGAACATCCTGATGCCCTATTCCTGTCGCCTTTCGAAAACAGCGGTGGCTATGGTAAACTCGAAGAGATTAACATCCCCATCATAGAATGTGCCGACTATATGGAGGCCTCGCCTTTGGCACGTGCCGAGTGGCTGCGTTTCTATGGCATGCTGTTTGGTTGCGAAGAGCGCGCCGATATGCTATTTCAGAGTGTAGATAACAACTACCACCAGCTTAAGGCATTGGCAGCAAAGGCTAAAACAAAGCCATCGGTAGTGGTTGATAAGGTAACAGGTAGCGTATGGTATGTGCCTGGTGGCAAGAGCACCATTGGCCAGATGATTAGGGATGCCAACGCACAATATGCTTGGGCCGACGATGAACACAGCGGGTCTATCTCGCTACCTTTCGAAACGGTTCTGGAGCGTGCTGGCGATGCTGATGTGTGGCTTTTCAGATATAGTGGCGATCATGATATTACCTATGATGAACTGCTGAGCGAACATCATGGTTACAATCAGTTTAAAGCGTTTAAGAACCAAACGGCTTATGGTTGCGATGTAGAGCGTTCTTTGTTCTACGAGGAGTCACCTTTCCATCCTGAAAGACTATTGAGCGATTTTATCCATATCCTGCATCCCGAACTGGATACGATGACCTCGATGCGCTATTTTAAAGAGGTTAATCGCTAACCTCGTTCAAGTGGTCAACATACGCCGTGATAGCTTCTACCAACAGGTCGTTTTCCTCGGGCTGTTGGGTAGTTACGCGGAAGTAATTGTTGTCTAATCCGCGAATGTTCGAAGCGTCACGAATCAAAATGCCGTAGTTGTCCATCAGCCATCGCTTCAGTTCCATCGATGTACTTTTATTAATGGATACCAGCATAAAGTTGGTATCTGTCTTCATGACCTTCAATCCGTCGATAGTCGATAAGTTAGCGTGCAGTCGCATCGTTTCCTGAAGATATACTTTCAGGTCGGGAATCATCTGCATGTTGTTCTCAAGCATATATTTGCCTGCCTCGATAGCCAAGGCGTTAATCGTCCAGGGCTGACGTATCTGTTTCAATCTACCTATAATAATAGGCGAGGCCACGATATAACCCAAGCGCAGACCTGGTATACAAAACGTCTTAGAGAGCGAGTGAACCAGCATCAGGTTAAACACATCCGTCATTTCCTTGGGCTCCAGCATAGGTGCTAAGGTGTAATCAGCATACGACTGATCGATGACATACAGATAGCGTGGATGATTTCGTACGATATGGTTCAGCATACCCTTTACCAGCACGTTGCCAGTAGGGTTGTTAGGGTTACAAATCCAATAGATACGGTCCTTGGGCAGTACATCAAACTCGTCCTTAACGTCGTATGATATAATATGGTTAAACATGCGACAGGCATCCTCGTATTCGCTAAATGTGGGTTGAGGAATGATTGACGACCAACCCTTGTACAGTTGTGCTATCAGATAGATAGCCTCGTTGGCGCCGCTGGTAACCATCACGGTGTTCTCCTTTACACCCAGTTTCTCGGCCAGCAGGCATTCCAAAGTGTGGGCATCGGGCTCAGGATAGTGGCCCACCACATCAAAATGCTGCATCAGGTGCTCTTTCAACTCTGTGTAGTCGGCCTGACCATACACATTCGAGCTGAAATTAATCTTCACCTTGTCGCCATAGCGAAACACCTCGTCACCGTGCCCGTATATCATAAGCTTAATAGATATTTATACCTGTTTTGTTACTTTTATTGTCATGGTCTTGGGATCGAAAGCTATACCCTCCCGTTCTATAAACCTGCCTAATGCCCCTTGTTCTGCCAGCGCTTTTGGCGAACCAATAGCCACTGCTTCGCCTTGAGTCATCAGCCAGATGGTATCGGCCATCTGCAAGGCCAGTTCCACATCGTGCGTGGATAAGAATATTACTTTGTCGGCCTCGCGACTAATGCGACACAACAGCTGCAACACCTCAACCTTGCTGGGATAGTCGAGAAAAGCCGTTGGCTCGTCAAGATAAATCACAGGTGTTTGTTGGGCCAGCGCTTTGGCTATCATTACCTTCTGGCGTTCGCCATCGCTCAGCGTGTGCACCATGCGCTTCTTCAGCGGCTCTATACCCACCATCGCAATAGCCTCGTCAACCACCTGCAGGTCGTCTTTCGAATAGGTGCCCCAGAATCCTGTGTAGGGCGATCTGCCCAGCGATACCAGCTCGCGAACAGTCATATTCCTCACATCAGGCTTTTCGGTCAGCACCACACCTATCAGGCGACTCAGCTGTTTATCGCTGTACTCCGAGAGTTCACGACCTTCCAACAGTATCTCGCCACCTGTTTTGGGTTGGAATGAAGATAGGGTTTTTAGTAGCGTTGATTTGCCTACACCATTAGCACCCAGCAGACAAGTAAGTTCACCGCTTTTGATGGTACCATCGATGCCCGTAGCCACCGTTTTAATACCGTGTTTTGTCTGGTAGCCAATGCTTAGATTGCGCAGCTCTATAGTTTCGCCCGTCGTCTTCATGGTGCAAAGATAGTAAAAAGTTTGGAAACAGTATCACAATTTGCAAACTTTTTTCTGTTCGCGAGTTTTATCTTATGCAAGCAGGTGTGTAAGTAGTATTTTTATACCAATTACTATCAGTATAATACCGCCTAAAAGTTCTGGCTTTAGCTTGCGAGCTATCGATTTGCCGAACCTTACGCCCAACCTGTAGCCTACAAAACTGAACATGAAAGATACCAGACCGATGATTAAAAGCGGATAAGCTATCTGTGCAAAGGCACGATAGCCTGTACAAGCAAACGATATACCGATGGCCAGCGCGTCAATACTTGTAGCTACGGCCAGCACCAACTGGGTGCGCAGGTTCTTAGGGTTAAACTGCTGTTCTTCCTCGTCAGAGAACGATTCGCGAATCATTTTTCCACCTAAAAACGCCAGCAAGCCAAAGGCTATCCAATGGTCGATAGCTTCCAATTGCTCGCTAAAGTGGTTGGTAGTCAGCCAGCCTATCAGTGGCATCACGGCCTGGAACAGTCCGAACAGAAAAGCCATACGCAGAATCATTGCCCACAACCAACGGCGAACGATAACACCGCTCACAATCGAAACTGTGAAGCAATCCATAGCCAATGCAACGGCTAACATCCATATATCCAGCGAGTTCATGATAATATTTTGCTATTTCTTTTACTTTGGAATGCAAAATAACAACTTTTTTTTGAGATAAACAAATTTTTTATTACCTTTGCACTCGGATTTTAACTAATAACCAATTATAACAAAAAATGAAGAAGATTCTTTTTCTAGCGTTCCTTATGGTCTCAGCCTCTACGGCTTGGGCTAAACAGGTTGTTATCCAAACCAAGAACACCACGATGGTGCTTGATGTAGAAACGGGTAAACAGCCACAGTATGTGTATTATGGTGCAAAACTAAGCGACTTTGATTTGCAGAATCTGCAAGCCCCTCGCGACGGACGCATGAATGCTTATCCTGCTTATGGCATGAACTGTCCTGCCGAGGCTGCTGTGGCCATGACGCATGCCGATGGCAATATGTCGACAGAGCTTTTTGCAACAGATGTTACCACACAAGGCGCTATTACACAGATTACGTTGAAAGATCCCAAATACCCCGTTCAGGTAGTGCTGTGCTATCAGGCACGTTTCGACGAAGATATGATTGAAACCTGGACAGAAATCAAAAACGGCGAGGCCAAACCCATTACACTTACGCAGTTTGTCTCTTGTTCGCTGCCCATCCGTCGTGGTAACGTGTGGCTTTCGCACTTTGGCGGTTCGTGGGGCAACGAGGCTCGCTTGATTGAGGAACCTATCCAGCTTGGACAGAAGGTAATTAAGAATAAGGATGGTGTACGCAATGCGCATACCGATCATGCCGAAGTGATGTTCTCGCTCGATGGTAAGGGCCGTGAGAACAGCGGCGATGTGATTGGTGCCGCCCTCTGCTACTCAGGCAACTATCAACTGAAGGTTGAGACCGATGATACAGAGTACCATTACTTCTTTGCTGGCATTAACCCCGATAACTCGGCCTATCATCTTAAGAAAGGCGAGACATTCACTACACCAAAGGTAGCATTCAGCTTTTCAAAGTGCGGTCTTTCAGGTGTATCGCGTAATTTCCACAAGTGGGGCCGCAAATATATGCTGGCTCATGGCAATAAAGAGCGCAAGATACTGCTGAACTCTTGGGAGGGTGTTTATTTCGACATCAACCAGCAGGGTATGGACCAGATGATGGGCGATATAGCCTCGATGGGAGGCGAGCTCTTTGTAATGGACGATGGCTGGTTTGGCGTGAAATATCCTCGCAAGACCGACAACTGTGCCCTTGGCGACTGGGAGGTGGATACCAACAAGCTACCCGAGGGTATCGAAGGTCTGCTTCGCGATGCTAAGAAGCACGGCATTAAGTTCGGCATATGGATTGAGCCAGAGATGACCAACTCGGTATCCGAACTCTACGATGCACATCCCGACTGGGTTGTAAAAGCACCAAAACGAGACGTAGTGAAAGGTCGTGGCGGCACGCAGCTGGTGCTCGATCTGGCTAATCCAAAGGTGCAGGACTTTGTGTTCTCGATTGTAGATAACCTGATGACTAAATATCCTGAAATCGATTATATCAAGTGGGATGCCAACATGGCCATCATGAATCATGGTTCGCAGTACCTCACCATGAACGATCAGAGTCATCTTTATATCGAATATCATCGTGGTTTCGAGAAGGTTTGCCAGCGTGTTCGTGCTAAGTATCCCAACCTTACCATTCAGGCCTGTGCCTCTGGTGGCGGTCGTGCCAACTGGGGTGTTCTGCCATACTTCGATGAGTTCTGGGTAAGCGATAATACCGATGCACTGCAGCGTATCTACATGCAGTGGGGTACCAGCTATTTCTTCCCCGCCATCGCAATGGCTTCACACATTTCGGCCACACCTAACCACACCGTTTTCCGCACCACAGCGCTCAAATATCGTGTTGATGTAGCTATGAGTGGTCGCTTGGGTATGGAGATCCAGCCAAAGAATATGACTGACGACGAGAAGGAACTCTGCCGTAAGGCTATCGCCGAGTACAAGCAGATTCGTCCTATCGTACAGTTTGGCGACATCTATCGCTTGGTTTCGCCTTACGATAAGCAGGGATTGGCATCGCTCATGTATGTGGATGAGCAGAAGTCGAAGTCGGTATTCTTCTGGTGGAAAACCGAATCGTTCCAGAACGAGCATCTGCCACGTGTAAAAATGGCTGGTCTCGATGCCTCGAAGAATTATAAGATTCACGAGTTGAACCGTATCGATCTGCGTCCGATGGATGTCGAGGGTAAGGTGTTCAGTGGTGCCTATCTGATGAATCACGGCCTTGAAATGCCTTATCGTAACGAGCCCGAATGGAGCAAGAAAAACGATTGGAGCAGTCGTGTGTTGTTGCTTGAGGCACAGTAACTTAGGCTAAGAAAAAGGCGCAATATACATTCTTTTCATTAAAATAGGATGTATATTGCGCTTTTTTTCGTATATTTGCAGCCGAATGGAACTACAACGAAGATTAGAACATTGGCTGATTACGCTGTTCATGCTTTTTGCTATGCAACTTCATGCCTTAGATGTGAAGCATTTTACTTTCTCACATCTGGGTATAGCTGATGGTGTGGATAATCAGCGTATATTTTCTGTTTGCCAAACCACATCTGGTGCCATTTGGTGGTCGTCTATGAAAGGCGTAGGTCGCTATAATGGCTCGAAAGTAAGAATATACCGACTCGACGATGGTACGCCTTTCGCTCATCTTGGCGGGCGTGTTATAAAGATGGCCACTAACGATAAAGCCATTTATGCTTTTGATAATCGTGGCTCCATCTATCTTTTCCAATCAGTTCTTGATGGTTTTAAACCTGTAGCCAGCATCTCCAAGAAGCTGGGGCACGAGGTGGCATTAAACGATATCTACGTAAAGGATGGCAACCTATTCCTGGCCTTGCACGATGGTGTTTATCTGCTGAAGGACACCACACTTACCCAAGTGATGAAGGGAACTTATGTAAACCAGATTGTGCCTATGATGGGGCATCTGCTGTTCTGTGCCCGAGATGGTGTGTACAACGAACGAGGCCAGCGATTGTTACCTTATAATGCTGAGTTCGGCTACTACGATGAAATGTCGGGCCGTTTGTGGGTTGGAGGTTACGAGAATGGTCTGCACTTGGTAACCCTTAATCAGAATGGCAAGATTACATCAGATGAATTTGTGCGTATATCAGATAAGAATCTATATCATAATCCAATCCGCAGCATTTGTCCTTACGATGATGATACCATGCTGATTGGTATTGATGGTCAGGGTGTTTATCAGATTAGTCGTGACGGCCGAGGCGGATGCTCCTTGCTCTTCGATGCCAACGAGTCGGAGCATAGCATGTTGCATGGCAATGGCGTTTATGCCATGCTGGTAGATAGTTGGAAAAACATCGTGATAGGTACCTACTCTGGTGGTATCGATATCGCCCGTCCTATCAGCACTACCACAGCCATCTATCAGCATCTGGCAAACAACCAGCAGAGTCTGCTCAACGATAATGTGAACATGGTGATGCCGCTTTCGGCTGACGTGTTGCTGATGGGTACCGATAATGGTATTAGCATTAAGAACCTTACTACTGGGCAATGGCAGCATTGTTGTCAGGGTACAGTTGTGCTTAACGCCAGCAAAAAAGCCGATGGTAGTGTGCTGGTTTCAACCTATGGTAAGGGCGTTATCGAGATTGATAGTCGAGGAAATGTACGACAGATATACACAAAAGACAATAGTTTTTTGAAAGACGACCATGTTTATGCCACTTTATATGATAAGGATGGTGGTCTATGGATAGGCTCTTTGAATGGCGATCTGGTATATAGTCCGGTATCGCAAATCAGTCAGAAACAGGCCGAATGCCGCTACTATCCAGTACACGATGTTCAAGCCATTACACAGCTCACTTCTGGACAGATTGTGGTTGGTACAGCCTTTGGACTTAAGCTGATTACACCTGGTAGCGCCGAGGTTAAGGAGTTAGACTATACACCTGCTGGTGTAACCGATGTAAACCCATTTGTAACACATCTGCTGGCTTCGGGCATGGAGTTGTGGATAGCTACCGATGGTGGTGGCGTTTATGTTTACCATCTTGGCAAGCACGTCAGTCGACAGATAACTACAACCAACGGCCTTCCATCTAACTATGTACGCAGCTTGGTTAAAAGCCGCGACGGACGTATATGGATTGCTACGGACGAAGGTTTGGCTTTTGTAAAGTCGGGCGAAGGCGACAAGGTTATTAATGCCAATTACTGTTATGGTTTTAATCGGGAGTACTCGCGTGGAGCAGCTCAGGTACTGCCCGATGGCGATATCGTATTTGGCTCAACTACAGGTGCCATCATCATTCATCCTGAGAATGTACAGCCCCTTAATTATACTGCCAGCATCACTTTCGTTGGTGTTAACTGCGATGTAGATTCGGATAAACTGCAGAATACAAAGGTGTTTAACCTGCTTAACCAAGGCAGGTTGAGTCTTTCTTACCGTCAGCGCACGTTCGATCTGCAGTTCGAGAGTGTAAACATGCGTAACCACTTCGATATCGTTTACCGCTACAAGATGGGACGTGGCGAGTGGAGTAAACCCACCGACCAGCAGTATATACGCTTTGTTAATCTCGAGCCAGGCGAGCATCAGCTAACACTACAATGCCTCAGTCGTACAACAGGTACAGTGCTCGACTCCAAAACGCTGATTATTACAATTGCCCAACCTTGGTGGAGCTCGTGGTGGATGTGGTGCATCTATATTGCTTTGGTATTGTTGGCGTTCTATACCGCTTGGCAGGTATATAAACTGCACGAAAAGTACATGCGCCTGACCATCGATCATCTGAAGGCTACCAATGCTTCTACACCTGCATCAGTACCCGCTGCCGACGAGCCCGAAGAGGTACAGGTTGCTGATAGCGATGAGGCGGAATCCGACTTTGTAGATAAGGCTACCCAACTGATATCCGAACATCTTAGCGACACCGATTATTCTATTGACAGTCTTTGTCGCGAAATGGCTATGAGTCGTACACTGTTCTATGTAAAACTGAAGTCGTTTACAGGTAAATCGCCTCAGGACTTTATCCGTATCATCCGTTTGGAGCGTGCAGCCCAGATGCTGAGAAACGGACGTAGCGTATCAGATGCAGCTACACTTGCAGGCTTCGAAAATGCCAAGTATTTCAGTACAGTATTTAAGAAATACTTCGGCGTATCGCCCTCAAAATACCAGTAAATAAGGTTTGAATTCTGTTATAAAAGGTTTCAAAGCTATCAGAAAATAGCAATGAAACCTTTTTTGCGTAGCATCAAACCCCCATCAGGAAAGGTTTGCATAATTTTGCAAACCAAATAAAACAATCAGATAATTAAAAATGATTTTTGAGTTATTAGTTAGTAGTATTCTTTGCTGTGTAATGGCTGCGCCTGCTAAGGCTCAGCCTACGGCAAAGGAGTGGAACAAAGATGTTGTTGGTTGGAATCTGGGTAACCAGTTTGAGTGTTCGGCTCCAGGACAAGATGGCGAATCGATGGCCATCGGTATGGCCGATAACAGTATCAAGGCCGAAACTGCCTGGGGAAATCCTGTGGTAACCAAGAAAACCATCAAGGCAGTAAAGGAAGCAGGTTTTAATGCCGTTCGTATTCCTATCCGTTGGCAGTGTCACATCACCAATCCTACAGCCATGAGTATCGATAAGGCTTGGCTGGCTCGTGTAAAGGAGGTGGTTAACTGGTGCCTGAGCAACGATCTGAAAGTGATTATCAATACACACCACGATAAGTGGCTTGAGGGGCGCCCCACCAACCAATACAAAGACGAGAACAACCAGAAGTTAGCTCTGCTTTGGCTGAATATAGCCAGCGAGTTTGCCAATTACGACTACCGTGTAGCCTTTGCCGGAACTAATGAAGTACACATTAAGGACAACTGGGGTAAGCCCGAAGCCGAGAATCTGGCTGTGCAGAACTCCTACAATCAAACTTTTGTTGATGTTGTACGTGCTACGGGTGGCAATAATGCCAAACGCCATCTGCTGGTGCAAACATATGTTTGCAACCCCGACTTCGGAATTAATAACGGCGATTTCATTGTGCCTACTGATATCGAGGGCAATGGCAACGATTATATGAGTGTAGAATTCCATTACTATACCCCCTGGGATTATGCTGGCGAGTGCAAGTATAATTTCTGGGGTGAGCCTTATAAGGCCAAAGGCGAAGCTTCGCCTAACGACGAAAAGACCATGAGCGAGTTTTTCGATAAGGTGGTAAACACCTGGAGTAATCAGGGTTTAGGCGTGGTAATAGGCGAGTGGGGTGTTACCGATCGCCAAAAGAGCGGCCAAACCGACTTAATCCATGAAAACATGACCTACTATTGCCAATTCCTGGTTAGCGAGGCTAAGAAGCGCGGCTTCTCAACCTTTATCTGGGACAATAATAGCTTTGGCAGTGGTTCGGAGCATTTCGGCATCTTCGATCGTAATGCTGGCATGAAGGTTAAGGCACCCTGGGTGCTTCAAGGTATTTTGGATGGCAAGAAATAATATATAAATTCCAATTATAATTTAACTAATTAAACAATGCACATGAAGAAATCAAAAACGCTTCTCAGTCTGCTTTTTGCAGGCATGATGTGGATGCCGTTGACAGCAGGTGCCGTTACAACTAACGGTCATGCTACTTCAGTAGCCCCCGACGACCAGACCATTTCTGGTACCGTAGAGGATGCCAATGGCCCAATGATTGGAGCCACTGTTAAGGTGGTTGGTAGTTCTGCAGGAACTGTTACCGATATCGATGGTAACTTTAAGGTAAAGTGCAAACCCGGCGATATGCTCGAAATCAGCTACATCGGATTTGCTACTAAGCAGGTAAAGGCCAAGCAGGGCATGAAAGTCCTGATGGAGGAAGACAAGACCTTGCTCGACGAGGTTGTTGTTACCGCCCTGGGTATCAAGCGCGATCGTAAGGCTCTGGGTTACGCCCTCTCTGAGGTAAAGGGCGAGGAGCTTACAAAGGCTAAGGAAACCAACGTTATCAACTCGCTTTCGGGTAAAGTAGCAGGTCTGGTAGTTCAGAATACCGCAGGTGGTGCTTCTGGTTCTACCCGTGTACTGCTGCGTGGTAACACCGAAATCAGCGGTAACAACCAGCCTCTCTACGTTATCGATGGTGTGCCCCTTGACAATACAAACTTTGGTAGCGCAGGCACTGAGGGTGGATACGACCTGGGTGATGGTATATCAGCTATCAACCCCGATGATATCGAGAACATGACCGTACTGAAAGGTCCTGCCGCTTCGGCCCTTTATGGTAGCCGTGCATCACATGGTGTAATTCTGATCACTACCAAGAAGGCCGACAAGGACAAGATCAGCGTTGAGTATAACGGTTCGCTCACATTCGACCAGCAGCTGGCTAAGTGGGACGATATCCAGCAGGTTTATGGTATGGGTTACAGTGGTGCTTACAGCCCAACAGCTACTTCGGGTACAAACTCAAGCTGGGGTGCTAAGGCCGACGATCTGGAGATTGAATATTTCGATCACGTAAAACGCCCATTCCTGATGTATCCTAACAATACCAGCGAGTTCTTCCGTACTGGTATGACTACCCAGAACACAGCTATCCTGTCTGTTAACTCTGGTAAGACAGGTGTTCGTTTCAGTGTTACCGATATGCGTAACAAGGACATTCTGCCTAATACACATATGAGTCGTGATAACTTCAACCTGCGTGTAAACACATCAGCTGGTCCTGTTGATCTCGACTTCACAGCCAACTACACTCGCGAGGATGTTAAGAACCGTCCTGCACTGGGCGACTCTCAGAGCAATATTGGTAAGAACCTGATGACTTTGGCTGGTACCTACAATCAGGCTTGGCTGAAGCACTATCAGACTGAGGATGGCGACTATGCCAACTGGAATGGTAACGACCAGTATAACAAGAACCCTTATTGGGATCTGTACAAGAACGAGAACACCACTGGTAAGGATGTGTTCCGTCTTACTGGTAAGGCCATCTGGAATATCACCGATCACTTGAAGTTGCAGGGTACTATCGGTACCGATATGAACTTCATGTCGTTCCAGGACTTCATCTGCCGCACTACTCCTGGTAAGCAGGCTGGACAGCTGCAGAACCAGAAGTTCACAAACCGCACTTTGAACGCCGAGCTGTTGGCACTCTATAACAACCAGTTTGGCGATTTCGATGTAAACGCTACCCTTGGTGGTAACATCTTCAAGGTAAACAATAAGACTGATATCTTTACTGGTACCAACCAGCAGATGAAGGATATCATCGCTATCATGAACTATGCCGAGCAGAGCATTCAGCAGAATACTTACAAGAAGCAGATTAACTCTATTTTCGGTTCGGCAAGTGTAGGTTATCAGCACACCTACTATCTCGAGGCTACCGTACGTGGTGATAAGTCATCTACTCTGCCTATTAATAATAATGTATATATCTATCCTTCGTTCTCGGGTAGCGTTGTGTTCTCTGAGTTCATTAAGAATAAGAGCCTGATTAACTATGGTAAGATTCGTGCTTCGTGGGCACAGGTAGGTAGCGATACCGATCCTTATCAGCTGGCGCTGAACTACACCACAGGTAAGTACTCTTACGGTGGTTATGTAATTGGTATGATTAACAACAACACCCAGCCTAACAAGGACCTGAAGCCAACCCGTACCAACAGCTTTGAGCTGGGATTGGAGATGAAATTCTTCAAGGGCCGTCTGGGTCTGGATGTAACTTACTATAACCAGTTGTCAAAGGATCAGATTATCGGTCTGGCTTCTTCATCAACTTCTGGTTATAACTATCGCCTCATCAACGCTGGTGAGATTCAGAACAAGGGTATCGAGATTGCACTCAACGGTCGCGTGCTGCAGATCAAGGATTTCGCATGGGATGCTGGTGCAAACTTCTCAAAAAACACCAATAAGGTTAAGTCGCTCATCGACGGTATGGACTACTTCGAGCTTGAAAAGGCTACCTGGTGTGGTGTTAGTGTAGGTGCCGAGGTTGGTAAGAACTACGGTTCAATCATCGGTAAGGACTTTAAGCGCACAGCCGACGGACAGGTAATTATCAATGCCGAGAGCGGTCTGCCCGAGGTTGATGATCAGACTCACACTCTGGGTAACGCCTCATGGGATTGGACTGGTGGTTTCTATTCTACCTTTACTTATAAGAACTTCCGCCTCTCTGCAGGCTTCGACGTTAAGGTCGGTGCCGATCTCTTCTCAATGTCAATGCGTTCGGCCTATGCTACAGGTAAAGCCAGTGGCACACTCGAGGGCCGCGAGGAGTGGTACCGCTCTGAGGAGCTCCGTAAACAGGCTAATATGACACTTGATGAGTGGCGTGCTGCCGGAAAGTGCGAGGGACTGATTGTTCCTGGTGTTATCGACAATGGTGATGGTACATACCGTCAGAACGATATTGCCGTTAATCCTGAGTCGTACTGGAAGACAGCTACCGAGAATGCACCTTCGATGTTCATCTACGACAACTCGTATGTAAAGTGCCGCGAAATCACCTTCGGTTACACATTCCCTGAGAAGTGGCTGGGTAAGACCGTGAAAGGCCTGAACGTTTCGTTCGTAGCTCGTAACCCATTCATCGTATGGAAGAACATTCCTAACATCGATCCTGACTCTGGTTACAACACTTCAGGACTTGGATTAGAGTATGGTTCGCTGCCCTCACGCCGCAGTTATGGTATCAATGTTAATGTTAAATTTTAATGAGTATCAGTTATTATGATTACCAAATATATTAAGAAAACCCTTTTCGCTGGTATGGTTGGCTGTACCTTCCTGGCTACTGCATCTTGCAGCGACAGTTACATGGAGGAACTCAATACCGACGAGACCAAGGCGTCATCGATTGCTCCAAGCGCCCAGCTCACTACAGCATTGCTGCAGACCTATGGCGACTTCGGACTGATGGACACCTATCGTAGCTACATTACTGGTTTTACACAGCACTTCGCAGGTGGATGGAACGTTAGCAACTATGCTGGTAGCGTACATGCACAGGACGATCAGATGCGCCTGATTTGGGACCAGTACTACGCTGTGGCTATCAAGAATATAGTAGATGCCATCGCAAATTCTGAGAATTTGCCAAACACCAATGCTGCTCTGCGCATTCACCGTGTTTACCTCATGTCGGTTCTTACCGATACCTATGGCGATATTCCTTGCACCGAGGCAGGCTTAGGCTTTATCAAAGGTATCTCTAATCCTAAGTACGATACTCAGGAGGATATTTATAACTTCTTCTTCGAAGAGTTGGCTGCTTGTGTAGACCAGCTTGGTACTGGTACTGATAATATTGGTGGCGACGTTACCAGTCTGTATGGCGATCCTGCAGCTTGGCGTAAGTATGCCAACGCTCTGCGCCTGCGTTTTGCCATGCGCATCAGCGATGTAAACCCAACTAAGGCTCAGCAGGAGTTCGAGAAGGCCCTCTCGGCTAATGGCGGATATATCTCATCTGAGGCCGACGATGCTTATATCATCTATACCGATGGCCCCTTCACACTCTACGACGGCTCACGCGACCTTGATTTCCGTGTAAACGCACTTGGCGAGATTCTGTATGGCCAGGATCCTACTTCGCCTACATTTATCTGCTCCACATTCTTCAATATCTTAAAGGATAACAAC
>Ga0265300_10000607_pt1 | contig 37777 bp, 29 predicted proteins | sample AusTroGonzalo_MG_FD_193482 | JGI IMG/M metagenome (GOLD analysis project Ga0265300, IMG submission 193482) | Bovine rumen microbial communities from tropical cattle in Woodstock, Queensland, Australia - Gonzalo_03 | ecosystem: Host-associated > Mammals > Digestive system > Stomach > Rumen ...
GACTCGGACATGACTACTGAACACCCCTTACATGACTTCTGTAACCCTGATAGTTGACAGGCACACTAACGACACAACTAATCTGTTTTTCTTGGATTTAAATCTAGCACTTGCTTCAATTAAATGTAACAAGTGCTAGATTTAAATCGCGCAAATTATAGATCTTGGGATAATCCACCATTAGCGTTAAGTAAGGACAGCGTCAGTCCTTAGCCGACAACTGCCCATGCGAGAGAATTTATAGTCGGTTGCGTTCACTTTGTCCGGCATGGCTACCCTTATAGCGACTTCGTGTTGAATTGAATTTCCAAGAGATATCTATACCTACACGACGCTGGTCGCGATAGATATTTGATTCGCTCCTGTAGCCGATTCCATTATATTCTGTTACTCTATCATTACTGGTATGTAGGATGTCATAGGCATACAAAGCTACTCTGAGGCTTTTGTCCTTTAAGAACTGTTTGCTGACGCGAAAATCCAGACTACCCTTTGCCTTCTGTTGATAAACTCCTGATTCATAATAAGGCTCAATAGTTGCATGTATGTTGAGTAACCATGAATGGGGCAAAGTAATTGTATTGTCGAAGCTAAAGTCCATACAAAGACCATTGTATATGTGAGTGACACCGAGAGGTTCCAATTCTTCATCGAGGAAATAGAAATTGGCAGAATAATCTATTTGCCAGATGCCGATTTTAGGCATAAAATTCATAAAGAGTCCATAATACTGGGCAGTAGGCGTTGCCCTAAAGTCCACGAGCATAACACCTGGGTGGTTGATGTCATCATACGCTGTATGAAAATCATTATAACGATTCTTTATGTATCTGTATTGCAGTCCTGCGCGGATCCATTTCCATTGCGACTCCCAAGTAATCCTATCATCTGTTTGCGGTTGTAGGTAAGGATTGCCAGTACGATACTCATACTTTCCTACATAAAGGATGGAAGATAATAGCATATCGTATTGCGGATTATTGCGTATACTCTTATACGATATCGTGTGGCTCCATTTCCCTGTCCGATAGTTGACAGAGATATTTGGAATCAGCGCATGATAGTTGTTGCTCATTTCTTCGTTCCGCAGTTCGTCTTGGTAGTAGTTGTTTAACTCATTCTGCCAGCGGATGCCTGCGTTGAAGGTAAATTCCTTGACTATCATACTATAGTTTGCATAAAGTGACCATGTTGTGGTATGCTGGTGGATATGGCTGTCGGCAGAAAATCCGTTTTGCGTAAAATCGTTGGTACGGTCTACGTCGGAGACTTCTTCACCAAAGGTCAGATCCCCTTTGGGTACTGGAGCCGTGATGGTTAGCTTTTCTGCCATCAACCGGTTCTTTGTATCTGTGGTACTTGTAGCATTCAGCTGACCATCTGTCATACCTTCCATGTCCATACGAAAACCTCCTTTATAGTAATCGGCGCTGAAATCAATATTCCATTTCCCTATCTCACCAACATAATAAGCATTCAGACTATGCTCCAGTCTGGGTATCAGTTTCTTAACCGTCGTGTTGTGGATATCGTCCACAAGTTCACCATTTCGTCTAACTTGTTCATCTGATTCTATCAGGTCTTTGTATTTTATGAAATTGCTAGGTGTATAAGTAAATCCCACAGAGTGATGATCAGTTATATCCCAGTTCCAACCCAAATCTGCATACCAACTATAGTAATTTGTATGCCAATCTAGATTCATATCATAGTTCCAAATGCAGGAGGTAATGAGTTCTGTCTTGTCTGGATAAGACATAATTGATTGTTTCTGTCTAAGATTTCCTTTGGCAAAGAAATCCATGCCATTCCGAAGACGATAGTTTAGGGCTGCGTTCAAATAACTATTCCCTCTCTCACCCTGACTATAATTAGCAGAGAAATTCCCACTCCAACCCTCGCCAGTCTTGCGGATGGTCTTCAACTTTATGACACAAGTGACTTCAGCTCCATATTCTACTCCAGGATTGGTGATGATCTCCGCAAGAAGAATTTCGTCTGCGCTCAAACGTTCCAACTCTGCCTCGTTGCGTACCTTCTTGTTATTGATATAGATTTCCGGCTTGCCACGACCTGCAATTTCACCATTACTCATCATTAGTGGCAGGTGAGTTAGCATTTCACTAACGGAACCGAATTGTTCTAATGGTGTACCATGAACTGATATTTTTAATCCTTTGTCTGTTGCTGTATATAAAAGTCGATGGCCCTTCACTGTTACGCCTTTCAACGTCAACGTCTCTGGCTGCATCCGTATAGTGCCGAGGTCGGTGTTATGACATTGCTTGTAAATAGTCTTGTAGCCGATATAGGAGATTCGAGCGATGACATTTGGCTGATCAATGGGAATCACAAAAACACCGCTCTCATTGGAAATACCACCACTAAGCAGAGTAGAATCGGCAGGGTTAAGCAATGCTATATTGGCATAGGCTACGGGCTGACCTTGCTCATCGATGATGGTGCCCGTCAGATGGAGATCTGTCTTGTGGGTACATTCCACATAAATCTCATGTTTTCCACTCTTGACCACACGTACAGGATAAAAGCCAGCCAGCTGCACTATGGCATCGGGAACAGGTTTGTTTTGCAGATGGGTTGTTACGCGGAAGTCTTCAAGTTCATCGTAGATAAAGGTGATGTTGTAATCAGTGGTTTGTTCTTGAATGTATCTCAGGGCGTCGGAAAGGGGGACATCCTGAAAGGTGTGCGTGATCTTTTGTGCGCTTGCAACTGATACAATGGCACACAACAATAGTATGAATGATAATCTTTTCATCATGGTAAGCGTTTTAGCAATCCTTGGCCGGGATAGCTGTGGTTTTTATGAATAGGGTGTCATTCTCTGTCTGGATCTGTATCCACTCGAAGTTGTTCAGCATCTCCACAACTTTCTCCAACGTATATTCCGGCTTCCATTGATAGAACAGTCTGAGACGGGGGGCATCTTCGTTTTGATAGACCACCTTGACGTTATAGTAGCCAGAGAGTTCTTCGAAGATCTCTCCTAAAGGCACGTCTATCCCCTTTTGTAAGGCTTTAACTTCTTCATCAAGGCGCTCCGTCGGCAAGATGGTTGTGTCGAGATCAAGAAGATATAGGTGCTCTACACGTTCTTGAATCTTTCGGCTACGTATCATGTTCAGGCATCGGTTTCGTACGCATGTAAGCAGATAGTGCTCGGCTGTATCTTCCTTTAAACCTTTCGGATCGTCGAGTAGATGGGCGAAGATGTCGTGCACAACATCTTTGCTCTCTGCATCGTCGTGAAGTAGTATGGTGGCCAGCCGATACATCTGACGGTAATGCTGTCGAAACAGCTTTTCGAGTTTACTTTGATCTGTCATACACTCTTAATACACACGAAAACCAAATTACTAAACCCTTTTGGCAAGTTTTTTTTCGAAGGGCACGAGGCACGTACCTCAAAATGGTCGAGGCACGTAGCTCGACTATCTCGACCTACGTGCCTCGTTGGTTTCTAGCCTTATGGGCTTTATTTCCAAGTGGCGCCTTGGCGGAGGACGAGCTTAATCTTGGATTTCTTGGGGAGGAATGGTCGCTCCCACTCGCCTCCAAGAATCTGAATGGTAACAGTATCCTTCGATGAAGCCTGGGCGGCATCGATGGCGTCGGCAAGGCTGAAGAACTGACCGCGCCCTTGCTGATCGACGGTGAAATCGGCATCGCAACGATAAGGTGTCAGTACGGGAATCTCCGCACAGAGAGCATCAGCCAACAAGCGGGCTACAGTATGGGCACCATATATATTATAATGTGTATTGTCCTGCTTGCCATTAGGCTCCGTAGGTTCTGTGCCAGGCAGATACCACATGTGGAGCTTCTTAGACTCTTCTTTGCCTAAACGCTGTTCTAGATCGCTCGTGATCTGGTTGGCATCGATGAAATGGCAATTCATGCGCTGAGCCACATCTCGGGGCGCCACACGGTAGAGTCCGTGGGTATCAATCAGCGAATCGCCCTCCTCGACTCCAGCCCCATCGGCAAAGGTTGTATTGCGTAGTTTCTCATCGTCATCGTTTTGGGGAGTAACCTTGGCGAAGTTACGACGGGCTACACAGTTCATGAGCACAGGAATGCCCCCACGCTCACGGGTCTCACGGACATACTTGGAGAGGTTGTAGTCGAAGGTGGAGCCTGGTTCGGTGTGACGGGCGGGTTGCGGCTTCTCATCGTTATGACCGAACTGGATGATGACATAGTCGCCTGGTTTCAACTGTGAGAGCACCTTGTCCCATCGGCCTTCGGTAATGAAAGATAGCGAGGAACGGCCATTGACAGCGTGGTTGGAAACGAGGATACGATCGTCAAAATAACACTGCAATACCATACCCCAGCCTCGTTCGAGCTTGCCCTTAGAAAGGTCTTTATTAGCAGCGGTAGAATCGCCAATGATAAAGATCGTGGTGGTCTTGTCTGGTGTGAAAGCGGTAAGCACAAACAGTGCAGTAAGGGCTAATGAAAGGAGTTTCTTCATGTTAATAATATTTTGATAATCTCCGATATATCAACGAGTTGTTGCTCACCTGTCAACATATTCTTCAGTGTAAGTTTCTGGGTAGCCATCTCGTTTTCACCAGCAAGAGCCACGAAGGGAATTTGCTTGGCATTGGCATACGACATCTGCTTCTTCATCTTTGATGAGTCGGGGAAGATCTCCGTGCGAATGCCTGCCGCGCGTGCCTGTGCTACAAAGGGCAGACAGTAAGCTGTCTCTGTCTCGCCGAAATTGATAAAGAGCAGCTGGGTACCGTTGACTGCATCCTTCGGATAGCAATCGAGCGCGTTGAGTACGTCGAAGATTCGATCGACACCGAAGCTGATGCCGACTCCAGAGATGCCTGGCATACCAAAGATGCCCGTGAGGTTGTCATAACGACCACCACCCGTGATAGAACCAATCTGCACATCGAGTGCCTTTACCTCGAAGATAGCACCCGTATAGTAGTTAAGACCGCGTGCGAGGGTGAGATCGAGTTGAATTTCATTCTTTAGCCCGAGAGATTTCAGGGTGTCAAGGATAAAACGGCACTCCTCTACACCTTTCAGACCTGTCTCAGAGTCTTTTAGCACCTCAACGATGGTATCGAGCTTCTCATCGTTCGTACCTTCAAGAGAAATGATAGGTTGCAACTTGGCAATCTGCTCTTCAGTAAGTCCATCGCCACGAAGCTCTTCATTTACATTGTCAAGACCGATTTTATCGAGTTTATCGATGGCTACGGTGATATCGACGATTTTGTCGGCAGCACCGATGATTTCGGCAATTCCTGTGAGGATCTTACGATTGTTAATCTTAATCTGTATTCGTACGCCAAAACGGCTGAACACGGTATCGACAATCTGCATCAGTTCGACCTCATTGAGGAGCGAATCAGAACCTACGATGTCGCCGTCAAACTGCCAAAACTCACGGTAACGACCTTTCTGCGGACGATCAGCGCGCCATACAGGTTGCATCTGATAACGCTTGAAAGGCAGCTGTAGTTCCTCACGGTGCATCACCACATAACGGGCGAAAGGTACAGTTAGATCGTAACGCAGTCCTTTTTCGCAGAGTTTGGCTGCGAGGTGAAGAGTGTTACGTTCTTTCAGTTCATCATCAGATATTTTAGAAAGGTAGTCGCCTGAGTTGAGTACTTTGAAAAGCAGTTTGTCGCCCTCCTCGCCATACTTACCCATCAGCGTTCCGAGCGTTTCCATCGCAGGGGTCTCTATCTGCTGGAAGCCATAGAGCTGATACACCTGTTTGATGGTGTCGAAGATATAGTTGCGCTTCGCCATCTCCAATGGAGAGAAGTCGCGCGTTCCTTTAGGAATACTTGGTTTCTGTGCCATTATTTACTTACGAACTATTGTCTGGTCGCGGTCAGGACCAATAGAGATAATCTTAATCGGTGTCTCAAGTTGCTTCTCGAGGAAGGCGATATAATCGCTAAATTCCTTCGGGAACTGATCCTCGCTGGTGAACTTGGTCATGTCGGTCTTCCAGCCTGGCAGTTCCTCATACACGGGTTCGATACACTCTTCGATATTGTAAGGGAAATAGTCAATCTGTGTGCCATTCTGTTTGTATGCCACACACGCCTTAATGGTGTCGAAGCCATCGAGTACATCGCTCTTCATCATGATGAGTTGGGTAACACCGTTCACCATGATCGAGTATCTCAGGGCAACGAGGTCGATCCAGCCACAACGACGCTCACGACCTGTGACGGCACCATACTCATGGCCGAGGTCGCGGATGGTCTTACCCGTTTCATCGAACAGTTCCGTGGGGAAAGGACCAGCACCGACACGCGTGCAGTAAGCTTTCATAATACCATAGACTTCACCGATCTTGTTGGGACCGATACCCAGACCAGTGCAAGCTCCTGCGCAAATGGTGTTGGATGAGGTAACAAAAGGATAAGAACCGAAATCCACATCGAGCATTGTGCCCTGAGCACCCTCGCAGAGAACGCTCTTATCGCTCTTAAGCAGATTGTTGAGCTCATGCTCAGAATCAACGATTGGGAACTGACGGAGGTACTCTACACCCTCAAGCCACTTCTTCTCTACTTTGTGAAGCGTTGTAAGTTGATTATTGAGCGCAAAGCGTTGCTCCTCATCCAGATTGCTCGCTATAGAGTTGATGATGTTCAGGTGACGAGCCTTCGCCTTAGCGTATTTCTCCTCGAAGTTCTCAAGGATATCACCTACACGCAGACCGTTACGACTAACCTTATCTGTATAAGTAGGACCAATACCCTTTCCAGTAGTACCTACCTTATCCTTACCCTTCTGAGCCTCATAAGCAGCATCGAGAACACGATGGGTTGGCATGATGAGATGAGCCTTCTTTGAGATATGCAGACGACTACGAAGCTCGTGTCCGCTTGCCTCAAGAGCCTTGGCCTCGTCCATAAACAGGTCTGGAGCCAATACTACACCATTACCGATGATGTTAACCTTGTCGCCCTGGAAAATACCAGATGGAATAGAGCGAAGCACATACTTCTGGCCCTCGAACTCAAGAGTATGACCAGCATTTGGACCACCCTGGAAACGGGCTACCACGTCGTACTTTGGGGTTAACACGTCAACTACCTTACCTTTTCCTTCGTCGCCCCACTGCAAACCGAGCAGGACATCTACTTTACCTTTGTTCATAATACGTTATTTATTCTGTTTTTAACTTCTTCTCTTGGCGGCGCTTGCGCGTGAGTTTGGCCTGACAGGTACTGCAGACACCATATATATAAAGGTTGAACCCATCTTTTCGAAAGCGTTTCAGACTGATGTTCTCAACAGCCTCCACAATCGCCGGGGAATTGATCTCCGTCACCTTTCCACAGGTCGTACAAATCTGATGACAATGGTTTTGGTTGCCATAGAAAGCTTCGTATTTCGTGATTCCCTGAATATGATGACGCATCACCAGACGGATATCCCTAAAGAGGTTAAGCGTGTTGTAAAGCGTAGCCCTACTGACAGGGAAGGTATATTTCTCTTCCAATTCGTCTTTGAGCTCCTCCAGGGTGAAATGACCTTTATGGTTGTAGATAGCGCGAAGAATGGTATAACGCTCTGGTGTCTTGCGATGACGAGTCACCTCAAGATAATTATCCAAAATGCGTGTTACAGACTTGATTACTGCTTCTTTCATCTATTTTTCCACAAAAACCGTACAAAGGTACGCATTTTCGGGCAGACGAAAGAGAGTTAATCTATAAAAAATCTAAATTGGCCCGTTTTAGTGCACTTTTAGCAATCCGCTCATACACCAGACCTAAGTTGGCAAAACGTTGTACGGCAGCCATTACAGCCTTGCGCACAGGGATATTCTCACCTTGAAGTGCCACTATAGCCTGATCGATGAACTCATTGATACCTCGTTCATTAGGCTCTTGGCCGTTCATAAACAGACGAGTAATGATATGGAATCCGCAGAGCTGATATAGGGGTTCGGGTGAAGCCATCCAGGTGTAAGCCTTCTCTGGGGCATAGGGCAGATACTGATAAAGGTTGAAAGCAGCTTGTTCGGCAATCTCTTGTGTAGGAGTCTGTTCCATCCAGATGTCGATGACTTCGGGCAATACCTCGTCGGCAGGCATCAGCATCGTCGCAAGGATCTTACACTCCCGAACATTCTCTTTCCATAAAGCAATGGCGAGATCGTAGTTCTTGCCGAGCTCATCGGCTTTTTCGCGGAGGCGCGGCAAGGTGGCGCCCCAGTTCAGCTTGTAATCGACACCTTTGGTGCGCATCGATGTAGCAACTGCTCCATCCATCATCTGGCGGAACGATTGCTTGATTTCTTTCACTTGCTGTTGTATATCCATCGTCAGATCAGTGTAGCATAAGACTGGCTGTAGCGAAGCATCTGATGAGCATAGCTCTCACCATAATAAACGTTGACATCGGTGATTTCACTGTTCTTGTCATAGACAGGCAACAGCACAGGATTGATAAATCCCTTATAAGGTGCGAGGTTCAGGCGCTCATAACGGGTCAGCACCTCTGCATGTGTGGCGGGATCGACCTGAACTGCATAACGTTCCACCAGTTGACGGGCAGCCTCGAAGTCACCCTCACTCTTGATGCGTTGGATCTCAGCCAACAGTTGGGCTATGAGCTGGCGTAAAGCGGGATAATCGGTAATTTTAATGTAGGTCTTACCCTTGAGCGACACGAGATGGACGCAATCGCCATTCTCTTGACACCAGTGGGCGATGAGGGCACGATTGCGCATGTGAGCCTCTTCAATTTGATGACCAGGCGTGATACGTATCAGTTGTGTCAGCAGTCCGTTCATCATATAGGTATAGTACTGTGACTGATAGGCGAATCCATCGGGCAACAGACCCAGTTCAACTAGTTTGGGATCAGCCATATAGTAGAGTCCGAAGAGATCGGCCCTCGCCTCTTCGATGGTGTTGCCATAGGCTTTCAATGCATCAGGATCGACACCCGGCAACAACTGTCCGCTTCCGTGCCCCAGACACTCATGGAGGTCGGTATGCAAATCGTCGCATATATCACCATATTTCTCGATGAGAGCGAGCGTTTCGTCATCGATCACAAATTCCTCTTTGAAGCCATTACCACGCGAAGCCTTGTTGTAAGCATCGGTAATATTGCTGATGGTGATACTCTTGGAACCATACTGTGCACGGATCCAGTCAGCATTGGGCAGATTGATGCCAATGGCAGTAGAGGGATATTCGTCACCACCCAACATAGCTGCACAGATGACATTAGCGGAAACACCTTTGACTACAGGCTTGCGGAAACGGGGATCAATAGGCGAATGGTCTTCAAACCACTGTGCATTGCGACTGATGGTCTGTGTACGCTGAGTAGCCTCAGAGTCGATATATTCTACCAATCCTTCCCAGGAACCTTTCAGTCCTATGGGATCGCCATACACCTCTATAAAACCGTTGATAAAATCGACGGTGCCATCATGTTCCTGTAGCCATTCAATGCAATATTGATTAAAAGTCTGCAAATCACCTGTACGATAATAATTTATCAACAGAGAGATTGCTTTTTTCTGTTGCTCATTCTCTGCCACTGTCAAAGCTTTTTCCAACCAATATATAATATGTAAGAGAGCATTGGCATATTTCCCGTTGGCAGACCACACTTCTTCGCGGATGCTACCATCAGCAGATTTTACGAGAGTTGAATTCAGTCCAAAAGATGGCGGTGTATCGGAGGATGCCTGAGCCAGCTTCTGAGCAGCATAGAAGTTTTCTGCCTCTGCCTGCGTCACTCCGTCATAGAAATGGCAGGCAGAAGTCAGCAGAAGGTCTGAACCGTCAGCTTTGTTGACGCGCTTCGGCAATACATCTGGGTCAAAGATTACCGGAAAGATGGTATCACAGAATGCATCAACGGTCTCACCTTCTTCTAATGGCAGGCTGCGCACATCAACCAAATGCAGTTGGGTACGTAACCAGACTGACGAGAAATCGGGTTTGAATTTCTCGCAACCATAGTGATGATAGATACCGTTAGAAAACCAGACGCGCTTTAGATAGACCTCCATTGCCTTGAAGTCATCGGTTTCACGGGAAATAGTGGCATCACAATAGACAACCTCCAGCATCTTCCGGATGCGGAGGTTGTATTTTCCAAACTGATCAAACGTGATGTCTCTCCCCCACAAGGTGGCTTCAGACAGGTAAAAAACCAACGCTTTCTGTTGAGGGGTTAACTGTTCGAAACCATTCAATCTGTACCTGAGCAGCTGTAAATCTGCAAACCGCTCATCTTGATAAGAAAAATCCACGTAAGACCACTCCTCTTTTTTAAGCTTTGGACTTCTTGGTGCGTTTGGCCAACATGGCGGGATGCTGCTTCAGGTGTTGCAGACGATACTCACGCGGGGTAATGCCAACTACACGGTAGAAAGAAGCATAGAACGACTGACGGTTGGCAAAACCTACCATGTCGCTGACCTCCTCCATGCGGAGATCCTGATACCGCTTGTCAACAAGGATGGTCATCGCCTCGTCAATGCGATATTTGTTCACAAAAGATGTGTAATTCATGTGGAATCGCACATTTACTACGGCAGAGATGTAGCGAGTATTGGTTCCTAGATCCTCAGCAAGTTTTTTGGCAGAGTAATCCTTGTCACGATACTTCTTCTGCATGACAATAATCTGAAGGATCTTCTCCTGCATCTCATCCATCATTCGAGGGCTCACAAGACTTCTGTAAGCAGCCTCCTTTTCTTTTTTTTCTGTAATGTTATATTTAGCCATTTTGAAACATGGTTTATGATAATTTTTGCAAATATACGAAAAAAAACGATATGTACAACATTTTTTTCATCTTTTTTTAAATAAAATCACTATCTTTGTACAAAATTTCAAATTATATGGATATTTTCGACGCGTTAAAGCGGTACTTTGGATATGATTCGTTTCGCGAGAACCAAGAAGACATTATCAGGCATGTTGTAGCTGGTAACGATGCCCTTGTACTCATGCCTACAGGAGGCGGAAAAAGTTTATGTTATCAAATTCCTGCTCTTGTTATGGAGGGAACAACCGTGATTATCTCGCCGCTTATCAGTCTGATGAAGGACCAGGTAGAGACGCTTCGTGCCAACGGAATTGCTGCTGAGGCACTCAATAGCGGCAACGACAGCACTGAGGATCTGCTGATCAGACGGCGGTGTGTGGCGGGAGAAATCAAACTGCTTTACATCTCTCCGGAAAGAGCCATCGCCGAGGCCGATCATCTGCTGAATCACATGCGCTTGTCGCTGTTGGCGGTGGATGAAGCCCACTGCATCAGTCAATGGGGACATGATTTCCGTCCGGAATATACACAATTAGCGACTCTCAGGGTAAAATTCCCGAATATACCGATAATGGCGCTCACCGCCACAGCCGATAAAGTAACCCGCCAGGATATCATAGAACAGTTACAACTGAAAGATGCACGTGAGTTTATCTCAAGCTTTGATCGACCAAATCTAAGTCTCTCCGTAAAAAGAGGTTATAAAAATGCTGAAAAGATGCATTTTATCCTGAATTTCATCAAGGCGAGACCATTGGACGCAGGTATCATCTACTGCCTGAGTAGAAAGACGACCGAAAAAGTGGCTGAAGACCTCAGGAAAAAAGGTATTAACGCAGCAGCCTATCATGCCGGTATGAAACCATCTGAACGAAGTATGACACAGGAGCTGTTTAAGAACGACCAACTCTTGGTGGTGTGTGCCACAATCGCTTTCGGTATGGGCATAGACAAAAGTAATGTGAGATGGGTGATCCACTATAATATGCCCAAAAGCATCGAGAGCTTCTACCAGGAGATCGGTCGTGCAGGCAGAGACGGTGCTCCGGCAGATACCGTACTTTTCTATTCATTAGCGGATATCATCCAACTGACGGAGTTTGCCAAGCAGAGCGGTCAGCAGGACGTGAATATGGAGAAACTCAAAAGAATGCAGGAATATGCGGAGTCAAGTGTTTGCAGGAGAAGGATTCTCCTAAACTATTTCAGTGAACAGACCGACCGTGATTGCGGCAATTGTGACGTGTGTGAGAATCCACCGAAACGATTTGACGGTTCACGCTATGTACAGATGGCGCTGAGTGCTGCCAAGCGAACCAATGAGGAGATCAGGATTTCGACCATCATTGAGATTTTGAAAGGCATCCATTCCCCTACTGTTAGCAAGAAAGGCTTTGACCGTCTGAAGACTTTCGGTGTAGGCAAGGAACTTACAACCAATGACTGGCAGGACTATTTATTACAGATGTTACAGATGGGGTTCTTCGAGATTGCCTATAATGACGGAAACAAGGTTAAGATGACGGCTATAGGCGAAGATGTACTCTATGGAAGGAAGAAGGCAGAGCTCTACATTGTTAACCATAGTGAGAAAGAATCACCAAAGAAGAAGACAAAATTCAGGCTGGAGATTCCAACTATTACCATCCCAGGTTTACCGCCGACAACAGGCATTGAGGATCCAAAACTATTTGAGGCATTGCGCAGTCTGCGAATGACCTGTGCTGAGGAAGAAGGTTTCCCACCATACATCATCTTCAGCGACAAGGTGCTACATGCCCTCGCTACTATCAAGCCCACTACCTTAGACCAATTCGGCTGTATCTCTGGTATCGGTGAGCATAAACGGCAGAAGTATGGCGAACGCTTTGTATCACTCATCAGGAAATTCGTTTAAAAAGTAAAAAAACGCCCCAACAAATGTCACTTTTTGCTAAAATATAGCACAGAAAGTCTTTTTTGTGCGAAATAATTAGTAACTTTGCGCGGTAAAATCATAGCTATGGCAAAGAAGAAGATATTGTTCATCAACCAGGAGATCTCTCCTTACGTCCCCGACAACACCTTGTCACTCATGGGAAAGAGCCTTCCGCAAGCAATGCAGGAGCGTAATCATGAAATCCGTACGTTTATGCCGAAATGGGGTACCATCAACGAGCGTCGCGGACAACTTCATGAGGTGATTCGTCTGTCGGGTATGAACTTGATCATCAACGATACTGATCACCCTTTGATTATCAAGGTGGCTTCTATCCCATCTGCCAGAGTCCAGGTGTATTTCATCGATAATGATGATTATTTTGGCAAACGACTGATGGAGAAGGACGAGCAGGGAGAAGACTATACGGATAACGGTGAGCGTGCCATATTTTTTGCCCGTGGTGTGCTGGAGACAGTTAAGAAGCTTCGTTGGATACCAGATATCATCCATTGTCAAGGTTGGATGAGTGCTGCCATCCCCTTCTACGTGAAGACTGCTTATCACGATGAGCCGTCTTTTGCTGAAACAAAGGTGGTAACTTCACTCTTTTCACAGCGTCTCGACAAGGATTTCGGAAGTGACTTCAAACAATGTTTGGAGTTCCGAGATGGACGTGCAGCGTTGTTGAAGGACTATCCTGATAGCTTTGATTTTAACGAACTGTCAAAAATGGCCATAGAATACAGCGATGGTGTTGTGGTGGCAGACAAAGATGTGAATAAGGGCCTTGTGGACTTTGCAGAGGGAAAGAACATCCCTGTGCTTGACTATCAAGAGGATTTTGCCGATGCCTATGAGGCATTTTACGGGCAACTCTTTCCCGAGGAGGCCGAATGAAATAATAAAAACAGATACCCACTGAAGAATATATGAAAATAAGATTGTTGACAGCGATTGCATTCACAGCAATGGCGATATTCTCTTGTACAGAAGATACGAATAATATCGGAGGCTCGCTTACACAGAATACGGATAACTTGAAGATAAGTACGGGCATTTACTCGGCAACTACGAGGTCGATTCTTGCAGACTCTGTGTATGCCCGTAATTTCGATTGCTACTTCGGTATGGTGAAAGATCCCGAGACCGACACTTACGTTAAGAACGAGTATATGGCACAGTTTAATATGCTCGAAGATTTGATCATGCCTGAGGAAATTGAGATTGAGAGTAAGATTGGCAATGAGATCGTAGCAGATTCCTGTGAGATCTGGTTTTACTTCGACAAAGCCAACTGCTACGGTGACACCCTTACTCCGATGAAGATGCGCGTAATGGAGTTAAACAGGGCGATGGACTCTGAGGCTACCTATTACAGTAACTATGATCCTGAGAAGGAAGGTTACATCAGGGAGGGTGGTCTGCAGAAAGACTTGGTGTTCACATTAGCCAATCTCACCTACTCTGATAGCGCCCGTAACGTAAAAAACTATGTAGACATTGGGCGTGTGACTATTAATGACCCGTACAAGGACAAAAATGGTAAGATCTACTCGAATTACGGTTCCTATATCCTACAAAACTACTATACTCATCCCGAGTATTTCAAAAACTCTTATACATTTGTACAAAACCTCTGTCCTGGTTTCTATTTTAAGCATACAGACGGACTGGGTGTAATGGCTAAGATGTCACGTATCGAATTGAAGACCTACTTCAGATACACGAGATCAGAGAAGACCATTTATGCCGTTCTGACGCTTGCATCTACTTCAGAGGTATTACAGACTGTAAAGGTAACCAATGACAAGGAAGGACTGGAACGACTGGTGAGTGACAACAGCTGCACCTATCTGAAAGCACCTGCAGGTATCTTCACAGAGGTTACGCTGCCTGTGGATGAGATTATGGCAGATAATTCCCTCGACGACTATCTGCTCTCTGTCAGTATGAGCTTCGAACGTCTGAACAGTCTGAATCCGAACGACAAATATAACTTTGCTGCTCCTTCGACCGTTCTATTACTGCCGAAAGATAGTCTGTACACTTTCTTTGAGAAAGAGAAGACATACGACTACAAACGTTTTTATGTGGCAACACTCTCAAAGAACAATTACGCCTTTACGAACTTAGGCGACTTGATCTCGACTATGTATTTTGATAAGATCATGGGGATACTTGATGATCCTGATTGGGTAAATAAACACCCAGATTGGAATAAGGTCGTGTTGGTGCCCATCACCCAACCAAAGACAATAACTGTCACCACGAATAGTGGCAGTACTACGACTTCGACCACTCCTATCAGTAATCAGATAGGACTATCGAGTACGCAGTTAGTTGGTGGTCTAAACGCTCCTATAGAGATCAAAGTCATATTCGCGAAATTCCTGTAGAGACATTATGGCTGACGGATTTCTCGAGAAACATCATGAAGCGTATGAGGCCCGCAAAGAAGCGTGGCTCAGAAAGAAGAAACATTTACCCAAAATAACCAAAAGAATAGAGCGCCCGGAAGACGAGGCGCTCTAATCTTTTTTAGCCAATGATTTTGAACTTGGCGAACTTCAGTAACAGCTGTTTGGTGCCTGTGTTCTTAAACTCTACTGTAGCTTTGGTGTTCTCCCCAGTTCCCTCAATCCGGGTTACGGTTCCGATGCCAAAACGTTGATGCTCGATCTTGACACCTTCTTGTAGGTCGCTGGGACTGGGATCGGTAGCCAAAGGTCGAGGAGCCACAGCATTATATACTCGCTTGAAGTTTGGGCCAAAGGGATCGACAGGCTTCTCTGGTTGACGGGGCGCGACAACACGAGGCTTCGGATCGGCCTTAAACTGCGTAGCAACGGGGCGCGGGTTCTGCATCCATTCTGGACCGTCGCTGCGGTAGTTGCGATTTCGTTCAAAGGAAACTTTTTCGATAGTGCCCTCTGATTGTACCTGCAACAATTCGGGATCGATATCACGGATGAAACGCGAAGGTGTGTCGTACTCCATGCGTCCATAGCGCCAACGATTCTGGGCGCAGGTTAGGATGCAGTGTTTCTCGGCACGTGTGATGGCTACATATAGCAGACGGCGTTCCTCCTCAAGTTCACGCATGGAGTTGGTACACATGGGACTGGGGAAGATATTCTCTTCAAGTCCTACCACAAACACCGTCGGAAACTCCAGACCTTTGGCAGAATGGATGGTCATCAGTGTCACCTTATCATCAGAATATCCTTCATCACTATCCAGATCGGTGAGAAGTGCCACTTCTTGCAGGAAATCAGGCAAGTAAATCTGATCCGCCATATCTTCCTCGCGACGAGCCTCAACGAAGTCTTGCATACCACTCAGAAATTCTTCTAAGTTCTCCTGACGGGATATATCCTCAGGATTACGCCCAGAATAGATATCCTTGCTGATACCAGAATTCATGATAATATCGTGACCTAAGGTGTAGGCATCCTCTGTGTTCAGTCGCGTTATCCAACCCTCTATCAGTTCACGGAAGTTCTGTAGCTTAGTCATCGTGCCCTTGCTGACATCCATCGGGAATAGTACAGGTTCCTTGATCACCTGCCAAAGACTGACACCATAGGCCTGAGCTGTCTGGACAATCTTCCCGACAGTCGTATCACCAATCCCTCGTGACGGGTAGTTAACGATACGCTTAAAAGCCTCCTCATCGTTGGGATTGGCAATCAGGCGGAAATAGGCAATCACATCCTTGATCTCCTTACGTTGATAGAAACTTAATCCTCCATAGATACGATAAGGGATATTATCCTTACGCATCTGTTCCTCGAAGGAACGGCTCTGAGAGTTTGTACGGTAAAGGATAGCGAAGTCACTCCAGGAGCAGTGATCTTGCCGACGAATGCGTTTGATGTCCTGTGTGACAATCATAGCCTCTTCTTTATCCGAGTAGGCAGGTTTCAATTGCAGACGTTCCCCATGCTCATTTTTAGAGAACACATTCTTGGGTATCTGTCGCTCATTACGACGGATTAGGGAATTGGCAGCCTGCACAATCAACTGTGTAGAACGGTAGTTCTGTTCCAGTTTGAAGAGTCTGGCATTCTGATATTGCGACTGGAAATTGAGAATGTTATCGATATTGGCACCACGGAACGAGTAGATACTTTGGGCATCATCACCCACGACACACACTTTCTGGCGCTCTTTCGTCAGTTGATAAACAATAGCCTGTTGGGCATAGTTGGTGTCCTGATACTCATCAACCAGTACGAACTGGAACTTCTCGACATATTTCTGACGGATATCCTCATGTGTCTGGAATAGCACCCATGTCTGCACCAACAGATCGTCGAAGTCCATCGCATTCGCCTGACGGCATCGTTCCGCGTACCTTATATATATTGTTGACACCTGAGGACGTTTCTGCTGAGTATCGTCAGTCGCCCATGCACTTTGGGCATACTGCTGCGGTAATAGCAGGTGGTTCTTTGCCATTGAGATACGATCGGCCACAGATGAAGGCTTATATACCTTATCGTCAAGTCCCAACTCTTTGATAATGGCTTTCACCAGAGAACGGGCATCTGTCTGATCGTAAATCGTAAAGTTGGAGGAATAACCGATCTTATCGGCTTCTGCCCGAAGAATTCGGGCAAAGACACTATGAAAGGTACCCATCTGCAGATAACGGGCATGTTCTTCGCCAACTAGTCGGCCTATTCGTTCCTTCATCTCACGTGCCGCTTTGTTGGTGAATGTCAGGGCGAGGATCTGCCAAGGTCTCATGCCCTGTTCCAACAGCCAGGCAATCTTATAGGTCAGAACGCGCGTTTTTCCTGATCCCGCACCGGCAATGACCAGACTTGCCCCGTCACAGTAGAGTACCGCATCTCGCTGACTATCATTCAGTTGCTGAAGTATTTCGTTGTTCATTGTTGTTGTATCGGATAAAACCAAGTGCAAAGTTACGAAAAAACGAGGGAAAAGCCAAATAATTTTTGTACCTTTGCATTCTCAATCAAGAATAATTCAATTATGATACTCTATTTCTCAGGAACAGGAAACACCCGTTGGGTGGCCCAGCAGATAGCAAAGGCCATCGGTGAAGAATTACGATATATTCCCGATCTCATCCGGGAAGGAAACTACCAGCTGCAGTTAACGGAAGGTGAGCGATTGGGCATCTGCTATCCCACACATGGCTGGCAACCGCCAAGGATCCTCCGTGAATTCATCGGAAAGATGACGATTGTTGGAAAACCGGAATATTGTTGGGCACTGACCACTTGTGGCGATAGTACGGGCGAGGCGATGACGATCCTCAATAAGGATTTGGAGAAAAAAAGTTTGAAGGCAGAGACTTGTTTTTCCGTCATCATGCCAGAATCATACGTCTGTCTGCCGTTTATGTACACCGATCCTAAGGAGATAGAACAAAGAAAGATTGCACACGCCAAACAACAGCTGGGACATATCATCGAAACGATCAGAGCTTGCCGTAAAGGTATTGAGGAACTGGAGAAGGGCGCCACTCCCCGCCTCTACTCCTATGTGATTGGTGGCTATTTCAATAAGAAGATGGTGACAGACCGCAAGTTTACCGTTGATGCAGACGTCTGCATCCAGTGTGGCAAATGTACCAAGGTCTGTCCTGTAGATAATATAGAAGGTACACCTCCCGCATGGCTTCATAACGGAAAGTGTACCTCATGTTTGGCCTGTTACCATTATTGTCCGGTACATGCCATCAATTTTGGAAAGATCACACGCAAGCGTGACCAATACTATTTCAATAGACGCGCGGACCAAAAATAGAAGTGCCGATGCGAACCATGGTGGAACGGGTCTCTACAGCAATGAGATAGTCGTCGCTCATACCCCAGGAACGTTCACGGAAAGCATCATCATTTGCAAAATATTTCTCTTTTATCTCATCAAAGAAATCTGCAGCCGTCTGCATCTCCCGACGGATCTGATCCTCATCGTCTACATTGGATGCCATCATCATCAGACCGCAGATACGGACGTGGGACATCGAGTGCCACTCACCTGCTTTAAGCAACTCACGACAGGCATCTAAAGTTAGTCCGTATTTGGTAGCTTCTTCAGCAATATGAAGTTCCAACAACACGTTGATAACACGTCCGCATTTCTCTGCCTGACGATTAATCTCTTTCAAGAGCTTCAGTGAATCAACAGCCTCAATCATAGACACATAAGGTGCTATATATTTGACTTTATTCGTCTGCAGATGACCGATAAAATGCCACTCGATATCCTTTGGCAGTTGTTCATGTTTCTGGCGCAGTTCTTGTTCATGACTCTCACCAAAGACCCGTTGCCCTTCCTCATATGCGGCCTCGATATATTCGTTAGGATGGTACTTACTAATTGCCACAAGGCGTACACCCTGTGGCAATGTGTCGAGTATTTGATGTAAATGAGATTTTACGTCGTAATCCATCGTTATTGTTCGTATTCTGGTTTGTCGTCTTTTTTGTCACCTTTACTATATTCGAAGACATCCATCAGGGTAGTCTCTGCCACTGAGGCAATCACATAGTCGATCATCGTACCACCCATCACCTCTTCGATATTCTTTACAGCACCATTAAAGGAACCAGCCTGAGCCAGATAAGTCACCGTAGAACGTTTCTCTTTCTCTGTCTTCTCATCAATAGTGATGAACTGAAGTTTAGCCTTATACCATTTGTCGGCCATTTCGTCGTCGGAGAAGAAAATCTCTTTATAGGCAGCCTTCTTAATATCGGTGACATCGAATTCACCGCTAATGTATGAAGACATCTCCTCGATGATACGTTCCTCAGCCTCACTAAAGCTAAGGGCATCCACCACATACGATTCTGTTACTTTCTTCTGCAAGCCATCATCCATCACCTTCTCGTAACGGATCTTGCATTCAAACCAATTTGCTGTTCTACTTCTCATTATTATTCTTTTGTTTTTTAATACCTAAATAGTCTTTATCTAATTCTGCCTTCTTTTTCTCGGTCAGCTGTTCGATGATCTTATCTGCAATAGCCCCGGCACGGTCTGAACTAATAGCTGTTGACTTCATAATCTCATCTTTCTTTGACACGAGTTCATCGGTCATCTTTTGTGCTTTGATCGTAAAGTCTTTCTCAGATCCATTCATCTGGTCTTTATTATAGACCTTAGAGATAATCTGCTCTGCAGCTTTGGTGAACTGTTTACGGAAGATCTCTTCTGCCTTTGAATTGTATTCACGCATCTTTCCCTCACTAATACCGAGTGAATCTTTTACGTGTTGCTGTTGGTTGACGATTTGTGCAATTGTTGCGGAGTCTGTATCGGCACCGATACCCAACAAGGCATCCATATCTTCCTCAATCATCTCGTCAGGTACAGGCTCCTTAACGGGTTTGACATACTCCATATCATCCGGACTTGGTAACGTATAGAAGAACAGACCGACAATCGCTAAGGCAATGGCAAGGGCTGCTGCACCAAGGAGACTTGTTCGCTTCAGATTCTGGGCTTTTTTGATAGCTGCCTCAAACTCTTCAGCAGAAGCATAGCGCTTATCTGGATCGGCATCTGTAGCCTTTTTTATGATTGGTTTCAGTTCAAAAGGTATGTTTGCAGAATTATATAGATAAGAAATCAACTTACCCAGTGAATAGACATCGGTACGAGCGTCTATCTTACCTTTATTAAAGGCCTCAGGTGCAATATAATCTGTTACACCTTCATATAATATGTCAGCATCCACATTTTTATAGAAGGAACCATGACAGAGCAGACGGACAGCATTATCGTTCTTTCTCATTAAGATGTTTGAGGGCGCATAACATACGTGATAAATACCTCTCGAGTTCAGATAACTTGTAAAATCGAAGAGAGTCTTCAACGTGGCAGAAATAAATTCATTTCTGGCGACGATAGCGGGATCCTCATTCAATAACTGTTCGAGCGTCTGGTAGTTTCCTACTTCTACTGCGATGGCAAACACGCCATCGTCTTCTCCATTAGTTGAGAAATGCAACTGCGTCTTATGATCGATAGAAGCTACAGCATCGCTTTCAGCTTTCACACTATGGCCGAAGAAGATGTCTTCCGTCAACTCATCGTGGAACTGAACGAAATTGGAATACTTTCCATCTATCAGCCGCTTATAAAAGTAGCCGTAAGGCATGCGAATCTTAGAGGTTTTCTTGACTTCGCGCTGTTCAAGCATTTCTTCGAAATTCATCGCTCAAATGTTACTTTTAATTGATTTTGATGGGCAAAAGTACACATAAATTCCGAGAAACACAAATTTTTGGGCAGAGATTGCATAGTTTTACGATAATTTGTGTTACCTTTGCACCGGTTTTCACAAAAATAAGGTGTGAATTGCCAGAAAGTAATTAAGTAAAACTTAAAAAGATGCCAGAAATATCTGTCCGCGGCCTTGAGATGCCCGAGTCTCCTATCCGGAAACTTGCTCCTCTTGCTGCTGCCGCCAAGAAAAGAGGAACAAAGGTTTATCACCTGAATATCGGTCAGCCGGATCTGCCTACACCACAGGTGGGTCTTGATGCGTTGAAGCAGATTGACCGTAATATTCTCGAATATTCCCCGTCACAAGGTTATCTCAGCTATCGTGAGAAGCTGGTCAGCTATTACGCCAAATATAACATCAACGTCACTGCCGACGATATCATTATCACCTCAGGCGGAAGTGAGGCTGTACTGTTTGCCTTCCTCTCCTGTCTGAATCCTGGTGACGAGATTATCGTACCAGAACCAGCTTACGCCAATTATATGGCATTTGCCATCTCTGCCGGTGCGAAGATTCGTACCATTGCAACCACCATTGACGAAGGATTCTCATTGCCAAAGGTAGAGAAATTTGAGGAGCTGATCAATGAGCGCACCCGTGCCATCATGATCTGTAATCCCAACAACCCGACAGGTTATCTCTATACCCGTCGTGAGATGAACCAGATCCGTGACCTAGTGAAGAAATACGACCTGTATCTTTTCTCTGATGAGGTTTATCGTGAGTATATCTACACGGGATCTCCTTATATCTCTGCCTGTCATTTGGAGGGTATCGAACAGAATGTGATTCTGATCGACTCGGTGTCAAAACGCTATTCTGAATGTGGTATCCGTATTGGTGCGCTGATTACGAAGAATACCGAGGTGAGAAAGGCAGTGATGAAGTTCTGTCAGGCACGTCTCTCCCCGCCCCTGATCGGTCAGATTGTAGCAGAGGCATCGTTGGATGCTCCCGAAGAATACTATAGAGATGTTTACGACGAATATGTAGAGCGTCGTAAATGTCTGATTGATGGTCTGAATCGTATTCCTGGAGTCTATTCCCCCATTCCAATGGGTGCTTTCTATACTGTAGCCAAGCTGCCTGTGGATGATTCAGAGAAGTTCTGTAGATGGTGTCTGTCAGAGTTTGAGTACGAAGGTGAGACCGTGATGATGGCGCCTGCTGCTGGTTTCTATACCACGCCTGGTGCCGGCATCAACCAAGTGCGTATTGCATACGTGCTGAAGAAGGAAGATCTTGAGCGTGCACTTATTGTTCTGAAAAAAGCTTTAGAAGCTTATCCCGGTCGAGTGGAAGAATAGTATCTTTCAATGAATTTTCCTTTATTCATAGCCAGAAAGATCTATAGCGATCAGGGCGACAAACGAAAAGTCAGCCGCCCTGCTATGCGTATTGCCACCATTGGTGTCGCCATTGGTCTGGCGGTTATGATTGTCACTGTGGGGGTGGTGCTCGGTTTTAAGCACACCATACGTGACAAGGTGGTAGGCTTTGGCGGACACATTCAGATTCATAACATCCTCAGATTCAACGATACGGATCCATACTTCATCACTGCCGATGATAGTCTGATGACGGCCATCAGGAAAATCAAAGGTGTGAGACACACTGAACGCTATACCATCACACAGGGTCTGTTGAAGACAGAAAGCGACTTCTTAGGCATTGCCTTCAAAGGTGTAGGACCAGAATTCGACAGCACCTTCCTCAAACAGAATCTGGTGGAGGGTCGTATTCCGAAGTTCAGCGATACCAGCAGCCATTATGAGCTGCTGCTGTCGAAGATGATCGCCAACAAACTGCAACTCAAACTTGGCGATAAAGTCTTTGCCTATTTTATTGAGGATGAGAGTGTCCGTACCAGAAAATATACAGTCAGCGGCATCTACGAGACGAACATGACACGCTTTGATGAGAGTCTGTGCTTTATCGATCTTTATACCGCCAACAAACTGAATGGTTGGGGGCCTGATGCTTGTACAGGTATTGAGGTTTCGGTGGATAATCTTATGCATCTGGATCATGTTGAGAGTACATTCATCAAACAGGTGAACCGCAGTACCGACCGAAGTGGCAATACCCTTTCCACACAGACCATTTACGAGGCTTATCCCCAGGTATTTGTCTGGCTGGAACTGCTCGACATCAACGTGTGGATCATTCTTATACTGATGGTATGCGTGGCTGGATTCACCATGATCAGTGGTCTGCTGATCATCATTCTCGAACGCACGCAGATGATCGGTATCCTCAAGGCCCTTGGTGCCCGTAATAAGACCATCCGTCACACCTTCCTCTGGTTCTCCGTGTTCATCATTGGTCAAGGCATGCTCTGGGGTAACGTGCTGGGCATCGGCATCATTCTGCTGCAGCGATATACAGGCATTATCACACTGGACCCACAGACCTATTACGTCAGTGAAGCTCCAATGGAACTGAACCTGCCACTGATTCTTTTAATCAATGTGGCTACATTGTTGATTTGTGTCTTTGTTCTGATAGCTCCTAGTTATCTGATTTCACATATCCATCCAGCAAAATCTATGAGATACGAATAAATGTGTTCATTTTTTCCCCTATTACGACTTTTTTTCTTCTAAAGCATAAAATATTGCACATTTTTTTTTGAAATGTGCAGAAGATGACGTATCTTTGCACAAAATTTTCAAATTTGTGCAATTTAATGGAAACTTTTAGCAGTTTTAATGCTTATATCCAAAATGCAATCATAGAGAACTGGGATCAGGATGCGCTGACAGATTATCAAGGCGTGACTCTCCAGTTTCACGATGTGGCACGTAAGATTGAGAAAATACATATCCTCTTTGAGAACAGTGGTGTAATCAAAGGTGATAAGATAGCCATCTGCGGTCGAAACTCAGCCCATTGGGCTGTTGCTTATCTGGCAACATTGACTTATGGTGCTGTAGCAGTCCCAATCCTGCATGAGTTCAATGGAGAACAGATACAAAATATCGTCAATCATTCCGAGTCGAAGTTGCTGTTCATTGGCGACTATGCCGTGAAGACCATTGATCCTGAACAGATGCCTGCCTTGGAGGCCATCATCAATCTGCCAGACTTCTCTTTGTTGATTTCCCGTTCTGAAAAGGTAACGTATGCGCGCGAACATCTTAATATGTTGTTTGGTAGTAAATATCCAAGGGCATTTCGTGCAGAGCATGTTAACTATCACAAAGACGAGGCAGAAGAACTGGCACTGATCAACTACACCAGTGGTACGACTGGCTTTTCTAAAGGTGTGATGCTACCCTATCGTGCGCTTTGGGGAAATGTGGAATTCATTATCAACCGTCTCGGCAAGGAGGTGAAGGCTGGTGACAACATGCTGAGCATTTTGCCGATGGCCCACATGTATGGAATGGCCATTGAGTTCCTGTTCGGTTTCTGTAATGGGTGTCATCTGTTCTTCCTCACTCGTCTGCCGTCTCCGGCTATCATCGCTGAGGCTTTTGCCACAGTTAAGCCAGCCGTCATCATCACCGTACCGCTGATCATAGAGAAGATTATCCGTAAGAAGGTATTCCCGAAGATCCAGAACAATCGTATGCGCTTGTTGCTCCAGATGCCTTATGTCAGCAAGAAGGTGAAGGATCGTATCTACAAAGAGGTCTATAAGGCTTTCGGTGGAAACTTCTATGAGATCATCGTGGGTGGTGCCCCCTTATCCAAGGAAGTTGAGGAGTTCTTACTTTCTATTAACTTCCCGTTGACCGTCGGCTATGGTACGACAGAATGTGCCCCGTTGATCTCATACTGTGACTGGAAGATCTTCAAGGCTGGTTGTTGTGGCGTTCCTGTAGATAGAATGGAAGTCAAGATCCTTTCGAGCGACCCGGAAAACATCCCTGGTGAGATTGTCACGAAGGGCACCAATCTGATGCTGGGATATTTTAAGAATGAAGAAGCCACTCATGAAGCTATTGATGAGGAAGGCTATTATCATACAGGTGATCTCGGTACCATGTCTGAGAGCGGACATATCTTCATCCGTGGACGCATCAAGAACATGCTGCTTGGTGCCAACGGACAGAATGTCTATCCCGAAGAGATTGAGGATAAGCTCAACACAATGGCTATGGTATCAGAGAGTATTGTCATCCAACGCGGCGACAAGTTGGTGGCACTTGTCCATCCTGACAAGGATGATATGATGTCGTTCAACGAAGATGAACTACAGCATATCATGGAGCAGAACCGTCAGGAACTGAACAATCAGCTGCCCGTCTATAGCCGCATCTCTGCTATTGAACTCCATGAAGAGGAGTTTGCCAAAACCCCGAAGAAGAGTATCAAACGCTACTTATATCAGAATATCTAATCGCGTATGGAACAAATACCAAGCTTTAACGCTCTCATTCAGAAGAGTGTCATTGACAACTGGGACCGCGATGCGCTGACCGACTTTAAGGGACAGACGCTACAGTTTCATGATGTTGCCAGAAAAATCGAAAAACTGCACATCCTTTTTGAGAACAGTGGCATTCAGAAAGGCGACAAGATCGCTATGTGTGGCCGCAATTCATCACAATGGGCCGTAGCATTCATTGCTACCCTCACTTATGGTGCCATCGCAGTGCCCATCCTGCATGAGTTCAATGCAGAGCAGATCCACAACATTGTAAACCATTCTGAGGCCCGTCTGCTTTTCGTGGGCGATCATGTGGCAACGATCATCGATCCTCAGGCGATGCCCTCATTGGAAGGTATCATCAACAACCCCGACTACTCGCTGATGATCAGTCGTACCGACAAACTGACCTATGCCCGTGAACATCTGAACGAACTCTATGGTAAGAAGTTCCCGAAATACTTCCGTAAGGAGCATGTGGACTATTACAAGGAGGAGAGTCCGGAAGAGTTGGCTGTCATCAACTACACCAGCGGAACAACAGGCTTCTCCAAGGGTGTGATGCTCCCCTATCGTGCGCTTTGGTCTAATTATGATTTTGCTTTGAATGTACTTGGCAAACAGATCAAGGCAGGCGATCCTGTCATCTCGATGCTGCCGATGGCCCACATGTATGGTATGGCTTTCGAGTTCCTTTTTGAGTTCCTCCATGGCTGTCATGTATTCTACCTAAACCGCATCCCGTCGCCTGCAATCATTGCCCAAGCTTTGCAGGAGGTGAAACCGGTCATCGTCATTGCTGTACCGCTGATCATTGAGAAGATCGTGCGTAAGAAGGTCTTCCCGAAGATTCAGAACAATCGCATGCGCCTATTGCTCCAGATGCCTGTCATTTCAAAGAAGGTCCGTGAGATGATCTGTCAGGAAGTACTGAAAGCATTCGGTGGTAGAATGTATGAAGTCATCATTGGTGGTGCTGCCCTGAACCAGGAGGTTGAGCAGTTTCTGAAGCGTATCGACTTCCCCTATACCGTCGGCTATGGTGCAACGGAGTGCGCACCGATTATCTGTTACAGAGACTGGCACACCTTCGCCCCTGGCTCATGTGGACGGGCAGCCTTGCACCAGAAGGTGGAGATTGACTCTCCCGATCCTCGTCGCATTCCCGGTGAGATCCTCACTAAGGGACCTAACGTGATGCTCGGCTACTATAAGAATCCTGAGGCAACAGCAGAAACCATTGACCAGAACGGCTGGTACCACACTGGAGACCTCGGTACGATGGATGATGATGGTAACGTCTATATCAACGGACGCTCAAAGAATATGCTCCTCGGTCCTAACGGTCAGAACATCTATCCTGAGGAAATTGAGGACAAGTTGAACTCTATGACAATGGTGATGGAGAGTATCGTCGTACAGCGTGACACCAAGTTGGTGGCCCTTGTTCACCCGGATATGGATGAAGCCAAGAACTTAGGTTTCTCTATAGAGGATCTGAAGAACATCATGGACCAGAACCTGAACGGACTGAATGAGATGCTTCCTGCCTACGAGAAGATCACCGAGATAGAGATCCATGAGGATGAGTTTGAGAAGACTCCTAAGAAGTCAATTAAACGATACCTCTATCAATAAAATCCAAAAAGAAAGCTCTCCGTTGGTTGGAGAGCTTTTCTTTTTTTATTCATATTCAAAGAAATACCAGTAGGTTCCGCGATACTCCTCACTAACCCTGGTCTTCCGTTCCATCGGATCCTGATACTGCTGTTTCAACTCCTGATAGTTGGCATAGTCTTCTTCCATCACAGGAACCTTAAAGTTTACCAACGGATTAGAGCGGCTATGCATATAAAGTGTCAAGGCCTCACGATAATGCTTCGGCAGATGAGCATCCAAAGTATAATAATCGCCTACAGTCTGTGCAAAGCTATCGAGTTTCTTATCGATCAGATAGCCACATAGCAGATAGTCAGCAATCGCCTTGTTGTTCACGGAATCACGGCGTTGCAGCATCGCTAAATAACGCTGAGGTTCCATCGTTTCAGCCGGACGGGCGCCCATGAATCGGTAAAGGCTGTCTGTCGGACACAGCAACATCTTGGTCTTACCATTGGTAGGCAATATATCCGAGCTGTTACCCGTGATCGGATACTCAAAGAGGTGTTCGCCCATCTCCCCACAGCGTGCCAGCGCATACATACGGAGCATCAGCAGATCAGCGTCACTTTCAAGCGACTTCTTCCCCTCTTTCAATGCCTCCTGATAGTTGCCTCGCATCAGATTTCCTTCCACTTTCATACGGTATTGGAACACGATATTCGTATTACCGATCCACGCCACACAGGCGATCATCACTACCATGATCAGCAGATTCACCCACATCGAACGGGACAATAGCGAGAACATGAGTTCCTTCTCTATGTTATCATACATGCGGGCAAAGAAGATCAGGACAACCCATACCACTGCCAGAATGATGACCACTCCCAGGGAGTAGTTAAAAGACTCTCCTTGATCGATGGTCTGACTAATACCAGTCAGCATCGCCAACATGAGCATCGACGGACCGTATGTCAACGCATGGAAGCGCTTATGCAACTTGACAGCTCTATGGATGATCAACTGCAGGATCATCAACACGACCGTGATGATCACTGCCCCCACAATTCGGTTATAGTGGGTTAAGCCACCACTCAACACATGTTGCGTCATGGCCAGGGCATCAGCCTGGAAGTTATAAAGCCAGCCCCAGGCAAACAGCACAAAAACAATAGCACACATCACACGGATGGTAATGGTGCTACTGTCTTTATCAGGTTTGTAATAATTCATATTATACTTTCTTCAAAACAACGGCAGAACGTGCCGGGATATAGAGTTTCAACCACTCCTTATGATCCTTGACATAGAGTGGATCATAGTTGGTAAGGTGTGTCATCGTGTCATCGGCAAAGCCGTTACCACCAAAGTCCTTCGAGTCGGTGTTCAGCACCACCTCGTATGATCCTGTCGGCACGAGGAAACCGTAATCGGTATAGCTGCGTGTCGGTGAGAAGTTGAACACGAAGACAAGGTCGCCTCTCATGAAGCAGAGCACCTGATCACCATCGTCGTGCCAAATCTCAACCACGGGTTTATCCTGGAAGTTACGCACGCTCTTAATGGTCTTCAGCATCTCACGGTCGAAGTCGCCCAACCAGTGATAGCAGAGGTCCTTATTATCCACGAGATTCCACTGACGGCGAGCATACTTATATGACCAGCCGTTACCCTCACGCGGGAAGTCGATCCACTCCGGATGACCGAACTCATTACCCATGAAGTTCAGATAACCGCCGTTGATGGCAGCAGCCGTCACCAGACGGATCATCTTATGCATGGCGATACCACGCTGAGCCATATCGTTGACATCCTTCTTGGCGAAGTGCCAGTACATATCAGCATCAATCAGACGGAAGATGATGGTCTTATCACCTACCAGTGCCTGGTCGTGACTCTCGCAGTATGAGATGGTCTTCTCGTCGGGACGACGGTTCTTAACCTCCCAGAAGATAGAGCACACGTTGATATCCTCGTCGCGTACCTCCTTAATCGTCTTGATCCAGTAGTCAGGGATGTTCATCGCCATACGGTAGTCGAAGCCGTAACCGCCATCCTCGAACTTAGCAGCCAAGCCAGGCATACCTGATACTTCTTCCGCAATGGTGATAGCATCTGGATTCACCTCGTGAATCAGGCAGTTTGCCAGTGTGAGATAACAGATGGCATTATCGTCCTCGTGACCGTTAAAGTAGTCACCATAACCACCGAAGGCCTCACCGAGTCCATGAGAGTAATACAGCATGGAGGTCACACCGTCGAAACGAAAACCGTCAAACTTAAACTCCTCCAACCAATACTTACAGTTAGAGAGCAGAAAGTGCAACACGTCATCCTTACCATAGTCGAAGCAGAGAGAGTCCCATGCCGGATGCTCATGACGATCACCGGGATAGAAGAACTGATTCGGGTCACCAGCCAAGTTGCCCAAGCCTTCCACCTCGTTCTTCACAGCGTGAGAGTGTACGATATCCATGATGACAGAGATGCCCAGACGGTGAGCCTCGTCGATCAAGGCCTTCAACTCCTCAGGAGTTCCAAAACGGCTGCTGGGAGCAAAGAATGAACTCACATGGTAACCGAAGGAGCCATAGTAAGGATGCTCCTGAATAGCCATCACCTGAATAGCGTTATAACCATCCTTGGCAACGCGCGGCAGAATCTTCTCCTTGAACTCCGTATAGGTACCAACCTTCTCGGCATCCTGAGCCATACCTACATGACATTCGTAGATCAGCAGCGGACTCTTCTTAGGTTTGAAGTTCTTCTTTTTAAACTCGTACTTCTCCTTTGGATTCCATACCTGTGCAGAGAAAATCTTGGTATTGTCATCCTGTACCACACGACGGCACCAGGCAGGAATACGCTCACCTTCGCCACCGTTCCACTTTACCTTCATCTTGTAAAGCTGACCGTGCTTCAAGGCTTTCTCAGAAAGTTTCAATTCCCAGTTGCCAGTACCCTCAATACGCTTGCAACGATACTTCTCATCTTCCTTCCAGTCGTTGAAGTCACCGATCAGATAAATGTCTGTTGCGTTAGGAGCCCACTCGCGAAACACCCAACCTTTGGGCAGCTTGTGGAGTCCGAAATAGAGATGACCGGAAGCAAAGTCAGAGAGCTTCTGCTTTCCGTTCTTTGTCAGCTGTCCGATCTTCCACAGGGCATGGTCGTGACGGCCGCGGATCGCCCCTTCGAAGGGCTCCAGCCATGAGTCGTTCCTCACAAGACCAATGTGCTGCGGAGCAGTCTGGTCAACAATCTTCTCAACCTTCTTGGCGCAAGATTTCTTCGCCGTTGTGGCTTTTTTAGGAGCTGCAGCTTTCTTTGCAGCAGGCTTTTTAGTGGTTTCTTTCTTTGTTGCCATAAGTTATTACTTTACCTTAACCTTAAAAATTGCTTTCTTGATTTCCTCGTTTTCCGATATACAGGGTGCATGACCATCCTGTGGGAAGAATATAGCCATCTGACAGGGCTTGAGGGTGACATAGGTCTGCGCCATTGTTGTACCGTATTTCGTAATATCCTTCTCTGCATTGTATTCAAACTCAGGCAGGTCTCCTAAAGGAGTATAGCCGAAGGTCTCGTTGCATGAGAGAGGGATCTGAATATCAATCATGTCAATATGAGTCTCCAGCGTGGCGGCCTCCCTTGCACGGCCTTTAGCCACAGTGAGATTCAGGAACAGATCTTTGTCCTTAATAGGATACTTGCCAGCCTCCATCGTCTGAAGGTCGTGCGTCTTCAGAAATTCCACTACGTCGGCAAACAGCGGATTCAGTGCTGTGTATTTGCCCAGATTGTCAAGCGTGTCGATGATCATAACGATTATAATTTTTAAGTTGTTGTTATTTGATTTGCCTGTGTCCGCGGGTATAGATCCCTTGGGCTTTTATATTTCCATCTCTGTCTTTCTCTACGAACTTGCCGTCGCGCACATCGTCGGCATAGGTGCCTTCAAAACGGTTACCGTCCTTATCCTCCTCAATGGCAGGACCGTTGCGCTTACCATCCTTGAAGATGCCCTTGAACTTCGAGCCGTCGGCAAAACGGGCGATGCACTCGCCGTTGGGCTGACCGTTCAGGAAAATACCCTCTACGGTGTCACCGTTCTTCTTACTCAGCTTTCCTTTGCCGCTCTGCTTATCCGATTTCCACTGACCTACATAGGTGTCGCCGTTCTTCCATACGAAAGTACCCTGACCATGCTTGTCGCCATTCAGAAACTGACCTGTATATTTGTCACCATTGGCATATTTGAAGATACCCGAACCTGTACGTGCGCCATGCGAATAGTCGCCCTCATACACGTCACCGTTCTGGAACTTATAGATACCACGCCCGTTCATCTCATCATCCAACCACTGACCGATATAACTGTCACCGTCAGAATAGGTAAAGGTGCCATTACCAGAGCGCATATTATCCTTCCAGTCACCATTGTATGAAGAACCGTCTCCCCAGTCGAAGAGGCCCTTGCCGTTACGCTTGTCATTCAGCCAGTCACCTTTATAGAAGGCGCCTGTAGCGTAAAGATACATACCTTTGCCCGAGCGTTTGTCCTGTTTCCAGTCGCCGTCATACTTGTCGCCGTTGAAGTAATACATCACGCCATGACCATGCTGGTAGTCACGAAACCACAGACCCTCATAACGGTTGTTGTTCAGGAAGTAATAGGTACCTTGTCCGTGCTGCTGGTCCTGAAACCACTCTCCTTCGTATTTCTCGCCGTCGGCAAAAGTATAGACGCCATAGCCCTGACGCTTACCCTTCACGTATTCTCCTTCGTAACTGTTACCGTTCTTATAGCTTGTGCGGCCTTTGCCATTAGGCTTTCCAGCCACCATCTCTCCATTGTATTCTCCCCCGTCCTTCGTCTTGGCAGAACCGAGGGTAATCTTCTGGGCTCCAACCATCAACGGAAGCATCAACATCAGTATTGTATATGTAAATCTCTTCATGAGTTATCTTGCTTTTTTAAATCATGTGCAAATTTACTGATTTTTTCTGAGACCAGCAAATTTTTCTCATACTTATTAACGTTTATTTCTTATTATTTATTTGGTTTTCTTCTCACTTATTCGTATCTTTGCATCCAGTATGAAATATATCGCAATTATCCCCGCCCGTTACGCTTCCACGCGATTTCCGGGCAAACCGCTGGCGATGCTGGGCGGTAAGACAGTGATTCAGAGAGTGTATGAGCAGGTGAGCAGCGTGCTCGACGAGGTCTATGTGGCTACCGACGATGAGCGCATCTTCTCCTGCGTGGAGTCCTTCGGCGGAAAGGCTGTGATGACCCGTTCCGACCATAAGAGCGGTACCGACCGTATCCAGGAAGCCGTTGAGAAGATCGGTACCCAGGCCGATGTGATCATCAATGTACAGGGTGACGAGCCTTTCATCCAACCCTCACAGGTAGAGACACTGATGCATCTCTTCGACGAGCCCTCTACCCAGATTGGTACGCTCGGCAAACGGTTTGATTCCTTAGAGGCCATCCAGAATCCTAATTCGCCAAAGATCGTCACCGACAACCGAGGCTTTGCCCTCTATTTCAGCCGATCGGTGATTCCTTATATCAGAGGTGTTGAGACACAGGATTGGTTCGGACAGTATCCCTTCCTCAAGCACTTAGGTATCTATGCCTATTGTCGTGAGGTGCTGGCAGAAGTAACAAAACTGCCTCAGAGCAGTCTGGAGAAGGCTGAGAGTCTGGAGCAGTTACGTTGGTTGGAGAACGGTTATCGCATCCGTGTCGGACTGACCGATGTCGAGACAGTCGGCATCGACACACCAGAGGATCTGCAACGGGCTGAGGCATTCCTCAAAACCATTTGATAACAAAGAAACGAGGGCGTGATTCTTCACGCCCTCTGCATTTCTCTTAATAGTTCTTTCTGTCGCTCTGTCAGGTTGGTCGGCAACTTCACCTGGTAGGTGATAATCAGATCACCAAAGGTACCATCGCCCCGATCATAACCCTTACCTCTCAGACGAACCTTCGTTCCTGGCTGTGTCTCTGGTTTGATCTTCATCTTCACCTTCGAGCCGTTCGACAGCGTGATCATCACTTCACCGCCCAACATGGCCGTGTAGAAGTCGATAGAGACGTTAGCATTCATCTCGCCCGAATTGGTACGAGCCTGTTGTCTGAAGCCAGAACCGCCGCTTGAGAAGCCCTGAAAACCACCAAAGCCCCCACCCTGCTGACCTTTTCTGCCAAACAGGTCCTCAAAGAACGAACTGAAGCCTCTGCCACCCGTAAAACTCGAGAAGTCAAAACCACCAAACGGATTGCCGCCACCAGCACCGCCGGCACCGAAACCACCGAACTGGTCAGCCTGTTTCCACTGCTCACCATACTGGTCATACTTCTTTCGCTTCTCAGGGTCGCCAATCACGTCATACGCCTCCTGCAGCGCCTGGAACTTAGCCTGCGCTTTCGGATCATCAGGATGCAAGTCTGGGTGAAACTGCTTGGCACGTTTCAGATACGCCTTCTTCACATCCTTCTGCGGAATCGTCTTATCTACGCCTAAAATCTTGTAATAGTCTATAAATGCCATAAACTTGTCCTCCTTCTTTTTTGTTATTTATTCTACCAAGCCTACAGCAAAAATCGTGCCTAATCGCAAAGGAACGTCATCTTTGCTTTGTTCTGATAATCTTTACGGTTAGTTCAGATAGCATGTACGGAGGAAAGAGATAATCTCCGTTATATAGAAGGGATTATCTCCTTCACTCGTGGAGATAACTTCCATAGGCCGTGGAGACTATCTGAATAAGAGAAAGAAGGCATCTCTATGAAAATAAAGACTGAATTATTTGGAAATCGACGATTTTTGTTGTATCTTTGCACCGTTAACCAAGGCTATGAAACAGATACAACAGATACACAGATAAAATCTAAGATATCTCGCGTACCGCGCGCCTATATGCGTATATGCGGTACGCGAGGAAATATAGAAACTATCTGTTATATCTGTTATCTGTTACTTACCAATGTGCTATATAATAGCAATATTTCCTGGATTTAATTCCAGCAATTGCTACATTTAAATGTAACAAGTTCCAGAATTAAATCCCGCAAATGACACTACTTATTGGCAAACTCACGCACTTCTATTCCACATAAATCTATAAAATAGGCGCAATAACCTCACGGTCGTGCGCCTAGAAGATTTTTTAATTGATTTTATTAACTAATTAATCCTGCTGGATGCCTTCACAGGCTACATCAGGCTTCTAAACTTAAGACACCCACAGGATTTGTGGGCATATCATTCAACTTGATTCAAGTCGTATATTATAGACATCCCTACGTCAATAACAAAAACACACGAAAAAAGCGTGGCACTATTTGCCCGCTATAACGACGAAGGTTGTAGGATACCTGCTAAAACGATAACTGACAAAAGTCCACGCAAATATGCTAAACCTCAAAAATGAGATCAATAACATAATGCATGAACGAAGATTGCCGTTAATCCCGTTTAGCTGAAACTTCCTACATTTCGTCGTGGGACAACAAGCTTTCGCTCTTTTCTAAAAGTGTTCTCTCTAGCACACCTGCCAGACATTGAACGGTGCAAAGATATAAAATAAAATGTAAAATCCAAAACTTTTAGAGAAAAAAGTGACACTATCGGAACAAATTCTCAATTATGGATTAAATAAATAGTAGAGGTTAGCCTAAATTATCTGTTAAGTTTCCTTTTGTTGCAAAAACTAAAACAGGTGCTGCGTGTCGTTAAGACACACGCAAGCACTCATCTTATTCTTTCATTATAATCTTTATCCGTATTATCAAGATTATAATAATTATCTGCTTTATAAGGCGCGTACGTGCGTAAGGCGAAGAAAAATAAAACGTAATGAATTGGCTTGCGTTTAGTTACTTTTTGCAGTGCAATTAGTTACTTTTTAGTCTGCAAAAAGTTACTTTTTACGATGCGATTAGTTACTTTTTGCGAGACTTTGAAAAATCAATTTGTCGGCGCGTCCTCAATATTTTCGTATTCGGTCATGGCTTCGGCCATGCGGTTGTCGAGGTCGGAGAGACGGTAGAGGCCATCATCGTTGGCAGTAAGACCTTCGACGGTGACAGGCATTATCATCGGGGGGACTTCAGGGGAGAGCAGCATCCGACCTTGCAACTGTGATACGCTCTGATAAACCAGATTGATGGCGACATACTCTTCGCTGCCGTCGGTCCACTTCTCAAATACAAGTTTCGAGCCGATGGGTGTATGCAGTTCCAGGGCATGCTTGGTCTCGGGATAGTCAAAACCTAATGCAGCACCTATGCTGGCCAGGTTGGAGTCGTGACCGCAGAGGAACATGAACTTGCGACCATCGTTGTGTAACTCTTCGCGGATACGGCTCACCAGCGGATAGGCCAGGTTGACAGCAGCGCTGTGGGTAGTGAAAAGTAAAGCGTCATAGACTTCCTTCACAGCGCAGATGGCGCGCCACTGTTCTTCTGTCAATTCATGACCGAAGACTGTCATGCTCTCACTCTCATAACACTGCAGCACCATCGCATCAGCCACGCTGTTGGCCAACGTGAAACCGCCAGTCATCTTCGGCTCACTGCCCTTCTCCAGTTTGAACTGCGTATCGTCGTAGAAGAAATGGGTCGTATCGTTCGCAGCGGCTGGCGAATGCGCCATGTCGAGAATTTCCTCCATCAGTGTCAGTGTGGGTTGAACGGATGTCATCAATACCCGAGGACCTCCATGCAGGGCATTGATCTCACTGAGCACTTGCTGGCGGTAGGCGTCGTTCATCTTCGTGAACTGCGGGGTGAAAACGGGATCCATCTTATCCTCGGCGAGTTTGTGGGTGATCTCCACATTGGCGAATGGCAGGAATCCTGCAGAGAAGTATTTCGCTGTGGCAAACGTGCGCTGACGAGAGTTGGCATAGAAAAGCACCTCGTCGCCCTCAGGACGATAGTTCTCAGGTAGCAGTCCCTCGCCTACCAACCACTTTCGGAAGAACTGGCCCATCTCAGTCTCCAGTACACCGCCACGTAGTGACAACTGGCTCGACGGTGATGACCACTTGAACCACTCGTATGGTGTGACACGCTTGTAAACAGCCCCACCCGATGTCAGCGGAGAGCGGATGTTATGGCGGCTCATCACCACCACTTCTTTCAGTTGATACTTTGCACGGAAATCATCCGATCGTTTTGTCTGTGCAGAGAGGTTTATAGCAACCATCATGGCGGCTGCGGCCATTATGAAGTACTTCTTCATTCCTTACTATTTTGATCTGCTTGCAAAGATAGACTTTTTTTACTGAAAGAAGAAAATATGCCTGATAAAATTTGCATTCTAGGTTATTTTTTTGTAACTTTGCATGCAAATAATTAAAGAATCATGAAAATGAGGATAGCTTTTGTTTCGACTATCATTGCTGCGACGCTGACACTCTCAGTGCAGGCACAGCAGACATCGAAGACCGTCACACTGAAGGTCATCGAGACCAGTGATGTTCACGGATATTTCTTCCCATGGGACTTCATGGAGGGCAGGCCGCTCAGGGGGACTCTGACCCGTGCCAACTCGTATATCAACCGCGAGCGTGAGAAGTGCGGCGACAACCTGCTGCTCATCGACAACGGTGATATCCTGCAGGGCCAACCCTGTGTGTACTGGACCAACTATGTGATGCCAGAAAATGAGAACCTGGCCGCACGGGTAATCAACTACATGAAGTATGATGCCGAGACGGTTGGAAATCACGATATAGAGCCTGGTCACAAGGTATATGACAAGTGGATCCGTGAGGTGCGCTGTCCGCTGTTGGGCGCCAACATCGTGAAGGAGGAATGTAAGAACGGTGAGGCTAATCCCCAGAGCATCTATACCGGTCTGCAGCCCTACTCCGTACATGTGAAAGACGGCGTGAAGATCTGTGTGATCGGTATGCTGACCCCAGCCATTCCAAACTGGTTGAATAAGTCGATCTGGAAAGGTATCGAGTTTGAGGAGATGGTCAGCTGTGCCCGTAAATGGGTGAAATACATCCAGGAGAACGAGAAGCCCGACCTGATCTTCGGTCTTTTCCATAGTGGTAAGGACGGTGGTATCATAACCCCTGACTATGAGGAGAATGCGACGGCAGCCGTTGCCCGAGAAGTGCCCGGCTTCGACGTGATCTTCTTCGGCCACGACCATCAGGTACATAACGAGTGGATTACCAACAAGGAAGGCAAGCAGGTGCTCATCATCGATCCTTCATGCTGGGTCAAGAATGTAGCAGAGGCCAATATCGTATTGACCATTCAGGACGGTAAGGTGGTGAATAAGGACATCAAGGGCAAGATTGTCAACGTGGAAGACGAGACCATCGACGAGCAGATGCTGGCATACTTTCAGAAGGACATTGATGACGTGAAGACTTATGTTAGTCAGAAAATCGGTTGTTTCAAGTCGCCGATCTATACCAGAGACAGCTTCTTCGGCAACTCGGCCTTTACCGACCTGATTCATAACCTGCAGTTGCAGATCACCGATGCCGACATCTCGCTAACAGCCCCGCTGGCCTTTAATTCGACAATCAAAGCCGGTGATGTGACGATGGCCGACATGTTCAAGCTCTACCGCTTTGAGAATCTGCTCTTCACCCTCCGCATGACAGGAGAGGAAATACGGAAGCATCTGGAGTACAGTTATGATATGTGGACCAACACGATGATATCACCCGACGACCATGCCCTGCGACTGAATGAGGATTCGAAAGAGGATCAGCAGCGCACAGGTTTCCAATA
>Ga0265300_10000610_pt1 | contig 37694 bp, 28 predicted proteins | sample AusTroGonzalo_MG_FD_193482 | JGI IMG/M metagenome (GOLD analysis project Ga0265300, IMG submission 193482) | Bovine rumen microbial communities from tropical cattle in Woodstock, Queensland, Australia - Gonzalo_03 | ecosystem: Host-associated > Mammals > Digestive system > Stomach > Rumen ...
ACAACAAAGGTAAGAACAAACTGTGATTTATCTTCATCTTGTTATCGATTTATTGAACCACTTCATATTAAGAGTTATTAAGACTCTTATATTTGGCTGCAAAGTTAAAGTAAGGAAACCCATAGTTAGTCGTAAGGGAACTTTTAGCCATTAACAAGGTTAGGGGCATCCACCTAACACAAAAGGGAGTTTGAGCCAACTAAATAAGGAGTTTGACTTGACATAATCGGGAAGATGCCTAAGGGTGCACCGTCATGCGCCTTTAGGCAAATGGTCGTTCGCCTATAGGCATTTTGTCGTGTGCCTTAAGGCAAATCCAGAAGTAAAGATGGAACAAAATGCCGCATAACCAAGGAAACTTATCTTAAGTCATCATACGGATAGTGGACACCCCACTTCTTGCGGAAGTCGTCCATAAGCTGCATGATGTAGAGGGTCTCGGCATGAGGCATCTCACGGGGTTCAAGGAGTCCTTCGGCAAGGGCATCACGACAGGCAAGGAACTGGTATTCATAGCCTGTGATTTGCTGAGGAACGTGGATGTCCTCCACGAACTCGCGGTCGTGGGTGTTGACGGTGATGCGCTGGGGGTTGTTGATGTTGTCGATGATCAGATTGCCGTCGGAGCCTGCGATGACGCCGATGTTGTCACCCACACACGCGGCACTGCTCTGTACGTTGGCGAGGATGCCGTCGGCAAGGACGAGGCTGATGGCGTTGGTCAAATCCATACCTGTAGCACTCTTCACACATTGGCTCTCCATGCTGACGATGTCGGCTGGGAAGAACATGCGGACGAAGTTCAGGGCATAGACACCCAAGTCGAGCAAGGCTCCTCCACAGAGGTCAGGCCGCATGATGCGTGGCTTGTCACCCATGCTGTAGCCAAGGGTGGCGGTGACCAAGCGTGGAGTGCCGATACGTCCTTCCGCGATCAGGTCGAGCACCATCTTGACGGCTGGTTGATAGCGTGTCCAGATGGCTTCGGCGATGAACACCTTCCGTTCGTGTGCCAAATCCAGCACTTCCTTTGTCTGACGAGCGTTTGCCATAAAGGCTTTCTCCACCAGACAGGGCTTGCCTGCCAAAATGGCTTCCTTCGTCACATCGTAGTGGTGAGAGTGTGGGGTACCGATATAGACCAAGTCCACATCGGGGTCGGCAATGAGTTCGCTGTACGAACCATATGCTTTCTTGATGTTCCACTTCTGGGCAAAGGCAACTGCCTTCTCCAAGGTTCTTGACCCAACGGCATAGGGTTCACATCCTGCAAGTCCATTCAGAGTGATAGCCGCTTTTTCAGCAATCCAGCCTGTGGCGATGATGCCGACACGAAAAGTTTTTTTGTTCATGAGGTGAGAGGTGTGAGGAAAAAAAGATTAAAGTTTAGAGCGCATCGAGCCAGCAGAGGAAGGCGACGAGGGAGGCGTTCCAGTTGATGGCGATTTCGTTGGAGGCGTAGGACTCGTAGTTGTCGATGTAGGACTCGTCGGGATAGTTGGAGGGATAGACAGCATCGTGCATGTCACGCTTGTCCTGCTGACCTGGATTGGGACCACCAACAAGCATGCCTGGGAAGGGAGCCTCAACGGTGTCGGATTCTGAGATGCGATGATGGGGGTGCATGGGCGATTTGTCACCAAAGCCTGTCACATAGCAGTAACCCGTTGCGTTGCGTCCCAAGAGGTAGTCGGCATTCTGCAGGGCATAACGGCGATAATTGTTGGAGCCCAACATCCGGTCGGCATAGAGGAATGCCATTGCCTGACAACAGCAGTTCTCCGCCAGACAACCCCAACCGAAGTTGCGGGGGTTGTTGCCATAGGGCGACTGGAAGCACGATTCATCGACGCCCTTGATGGCATTGTCGCAATAGGAACAGAGATTGACGAGCAGGTCGGTGCTCAATTGCTGCGCCTCCTTAGGACGGTCGTTCGTTCCGATGGTCTGCAGCATATCAGCCAACCACTCATACACACCCAATCCGGAAACATTCCCCCATGAGGGAGTGGTAAAGCGTTCGGGCAGATACTGGCGAGCCTCCTCCATATAGGAAGGTTTGTTCGTCAGACGATAGAGTGCCGAAGCCGCCCAGAAGAATTCGTCACGGGCATTGCCGTCGCCATAAGTGCCTGTGCTGACAGCAGGGTCTTTCAGCTGCTCCTGACGATAGAAAGCCGTTGGATGCTCCTTCGCCCACTGATAGGCACGTTCCGCTGCCGCTGTGGCTTGTGCACAGAAGCCTGGATAGTCCTTCTGATAGGGAGCAAAGAGGCGTGCCGCATCTGCCATCACAGCGGCAAAGTCGAGGGTGGCGGTTACGCTCTTCGCCACCACATAACGGGTTTGATGGCACTCGGTAGGCATCACGAAACCCTCGAAGTTGGGGGTAGTCAGTTTGTGATAGACACCTCCATCGTCAGGGTCCTGCATGGTGAGCAACCACTTGAGGTTGAACATCATCTCGTCCAGCAGGTCGGGCGTCTTGTTGCCACTCTCAGGAATGTCGGTCTTGAGGCGGGCGAAGTAGTCACGCTGCTGTTCATACGTGGCAAACATCAAGCCGATGCTGAAGGCCGAATTGACCACATACTTGTTGTAGTCACCTGCGTCGTACCAGCCATAGGGCGAACTGATGACGGTGCCTGCAGGACGCTGCGCTGTGGCTGCCGACGGATGCACCAGCACATGGGTGTCGGGATGTCCTAACGGACGGTTGTACGCCCCACCCTGCTCGATAGCGATGCCCGAACGAATCAGGTAGAACAAACGGAGGGAGGCTTTGGCGATATCCAGATAAGGACGTTTGGAAACCAGCAGGTCGCATTGCTGATCAGCCACCCTGACCTGATAAGTGCCAAGCGCAGTATGGGTTCCGAGGTCGACAATGTAACGTGTCTTGCCCGACCAGGGTGACACCGCCTCACGCGTCACCTTCGGCTTCAGCACCTGTCCCTTGGGGGTGGTCACCTGCACTTGACCATCGGGGTTCATCCCCTCCACCACAATGACCTTTTCCTGACTGGGATAGCAACCCACCTGATTGCGGCGGATCTCCACCTGATTCTGTGCCTGCACACACCCTACAGATGCCGCCAGCACAACTGTCCATAACGTCCTTTTCATTTCCTTAGTTGTTATTTAGTTCCATTTACAATATTCTTCAGTGCAGAACCAAAGATGATGTACTGGGTGTTGCCAGCGATGGTTCCTTCGTTCTGTCCCCACAGGAATGGCCAGTCATCGTAGTTCTCGAAGTGGTCAGGACGGCGGAAGAGCAGACCTGGTGCCACGTTGCCCGGGATGAACGAGAAGTCAGCACGATTGTTGCCATAGAACACCTGCTTGGGGCGGGCGGCACCCACCACAGCCACAAAGGAGTAGTTGTGATAAGGATGGCAGCCGTAGAGCCAGTCGGCAGCACGGAAGACCGCCTCTCTCTTCACGATGTCGGGGAAGTAGATGTGGGCGAAGCAGACGGTGGTGCCAAAGCTGAGCACCTGATTACCGCCAGCCCAGTTACCCAAGCCGATAGGGATGCCGTATGGGTTCTGCGTACCTAAACTGTCCACATACACCGCATATCGCTCCACATAAGGACGCAGACGCTGACGATAGGCATCATCCATGAAGGGGATGGCATCAAGCGCCGTCTGGATGGTGGAATTCACATTGCGGTCGAGCGCTGTCCATATCTGGGCGTTGAAGTTGTCGAGGTACTGCTTTTCACGGGTGGCGGCATAGAGTTGCAGGTTGGTGCCCAAGTCACCACCACCACGACCAGCACGCTGACCATTACGACGGTTGTTCTGCATCAGTTCCGTCGCCTCCGCCATCAGGCGTTTCGACTGCGTGAGGGCACGGGCGGCAAGGTCATCATTGTAGCCCTGCAACACACGACTGGCAGCAGCAAACATGGTGGCTGCCTGGAAGTCGAGACTCGGATTTCGTGTGGTGAATGCCCACAAATCGTCAGGCGTGCCACTCGACTTTCCATCTGCCGACACTTCGTATGGTTTTAGGCTTGGGTCGTAATGAAGACCATCGGTGATGGAGGCAGCGTCACCCAGATGATGGTAGTTGTCGAGCACAGAATTGGAGAGCGTCGAAGCCATGTGACCAATCTGTTCCGCTTGCGCCACGAGGTTGAGCGTTCCATGTTCGATGAACTGCATGATGTCGGGCACTCCGTCAGGTCTGTGCAGATCCACATACCGCTGTTCCTGGCTCACGAACGTCTCATCACGTTGGGGCTTGAAGAGTTCCCAGGTGCGGATGAAGTTCTGCACCACACTAATGTTCGAGCCCGTCTCGATGTCGAAGTCTCCAGCATCGAAGAAGCCACCCACATTCAGTCCCGGAATCAGTTCGTAAGGCTTGTATTTCGTATCTGTCGAGGCCCCCTGACGGTGCAAATCGAAGTGATCGCTCTCAGGTGCCTGCAGATAACCCTCCTTGAAAGGCTCCCCATGCCATGTACGGTAACCCTCTGTGACATACATGTGGTTCATGTGGATGGGTACCCAGACATCGGTTGTGGCATCGGTGATCTTGTCATACACATGCTCGTCAATGAGGAAGTCGTTGGTCTTCGTGTCACCATACTGGATGTAATAGACACCAGGCTGACGAACCGATGAGAAGTCAAACTTCACGTAGTTGTATTTGAAGTAGTCGCCCCACTCCTTGATGGCACCCCGAAAAGCTTCCGTGGTGGTTCCATCCTCATTGATGCGCATAAGCGTAGCATTCGCCTTGGGACGGTCGTTCTTATCCAATTCTATCACCGCCACCTTCGGCTGGTCTGGACGGTAACCCACCTGCGAGAAACCGACGTTCGGCTCACGAATCCAATTGGGGATAGCATGAGGCTCCACCGTCCAAGTGATGACCTTTCCCGTCTTGCCCTTGGGCAGGATAGAGCGGAGAACAAACCAGCCATTTTGTGCCAGCATACGTCCGTCATAGAGGCGCAATTCAGCATCTTCGGATGAGATACGAATCATGCGTTCCGGAGCATCAGAAGCTAAGACGATGCTGTGACCTGTCTCAATCGGAAGTGGATCCACAAATCGGTCAGTTCCTCTGTCATCATACGTTTTGAAGCCCTTGAACTGGCGAGGTTTCTCGCTGTTGGGACGTGTGGTCGTAAGGCTGGTTGCATAACGGGGCAAACGTCCCAAACGTCCATCCATCGAGAAAATCTTGAGCCAATATTGCGAAGGCAGAAACTCCAGGTTGAAGCCTGCATCTCCCGCCAGTTTCTCAGGTACAGGCTTGTCGAGATAGACAGCAATCTCCACCGCCTTTCCCTTCGCTGTGACCACCACGCGGCTGTCGAAGTCGTAGTCATCATAGCGCATGCCCACCTCGATACTGCCCGCCTCACGGTTCACCTTGCGAGTGGTCATCTTGGGCACCAAGTCCCATTGCTCTGGGGTGTTGTTCAGGCGCACAGCACCCCCCTGCACTGTCCGCACACCATGATGGATGATTTCAATGCCCGAGTTCTTCTCGTCGTTGAAACCACCATTGAAACTGTTGCTGAACACCAGCACATTCACGCCCTGCCTTTCGAAATATTCGAGGTCGTTCAAATGTAAGTCCTGTGCCTGACATACAGTAGCCATGAGGGACAGGAAGAGATATGATAATTTTCTCATATTCATCTTTGCTTTTTGTGTTTGTGTATGGGATGATGTCACTCCTTGAAGATTTTCTGGGCAAACAGGGTTAAGTAAATACGCCAGTTTCTCCAGATGTGGCCACCATCATTTTCGTAATACTCGTAAGTATAATTATGCGCATCGAGATAGGTGCGCAACTGGGTGTTCATCTGCATGAGGAAATCATCCTTACCGATGGCAATCCAGTAGAGTTTCGGCTTGGAAGCGAAGAGACGAGCCATCTGCTCATCAAACTTCGCATCGTTCTGCTGCATCCGTGCCGCCGCTGATTGAAGACCATAGTAGTCGAACATTTCAGGATAGAGACGAGAGATGCCAAACGTGTGACCACCACCCATCGAAAGACCTGTCACAGCACGTCCAGAACGCTTCTTGATGGTCTTATAATGGCTATCCACGAAATTAACGATGTCCAAGAAACTTTCCTCCATCGTCGCCTTAGCCCCACGCTGGTTGAACGCATTGCCATCAGGGGTGTACATACCCTCATGCCACCATCCGGGAGCAGCATTGCAGGTGGGATTACCATTCGGCATCACCACAATCATCGGCACACACTTACCCTCAGCAATGAGGTTGTCCATAATCTGTGATGCACGCCCCAAGTCGCCCCATGCGGTTTCATCACCGCCATGTCCATGCAGCAGATACATCACAGGGAAAGCCTTCTTGCCATCGTAGGCAGCAGGAAGATAGACCGTCATACGACGCTGTTGACCCAAGGTAGGACTGTCGTACCACACGCGGCTCAATGTACCATGAGGCACGTTATTGACAGAATAGAGATGTCCTTTATCATCGTTGGACTTTGAAACGATGAAGATGTTACTCAAAGTCGAAATGTCACGATTTACATAACTGTTGGCTGGGTCGATGAAACGCTGACCATCCACTGAGAAACTGTAAGAATACAACTCAGGATTCAAAGCGTTGGTCGTCGCTGTCCAGACACCATTCTCCTGCTTCGTCATGTTCAGTCGCTGGCTGTTAATCTCGTTGAAGTCGCCACTGACAACCACACGCTCAGCAGAAGGATCATAGAAATTGAAGGTCACGGTACCATCAGCATTCACCACTGGTGACTGCACACGGGGACGTTGCCCTAACTGCTGCTGAGCGAAACTGCTCATCACCATCAGGCAGCAGCACATATAAATGATAAACTTCTTCATCCTCTTGCCATTTGATAGATTGTTTGCATATCTTCTGCTTTGAGTACTTTCAGACCGCCGCAGGTGGAGGTATAGTCACGGCTACACTTGCGGGTCATCTCCTTGATTTCCTCGTCTGTGATGTCACGGCCTATCAACTCTTTGATGTTAATGGGCATGCCGATAGCGTGGTAGAAACGTTCCATCGCCTCGATGCCCTTGATGGCGGTACCCTCAGGGTCTGTGTAGTCATTGGGAACATCCATCACGTTGACAGCGAAGCGCACAAAGCGTCGCAAATTCTCGTGCATCACATAGCGTGCCCAACTTGGCCATACGGCAGCAAGTCCTGCACCATGGGTGACATCGAACATACCACTCAGTTCATGTTCCAACTGGTGGGTTGCCCAGTCGTCGCGCACGCCACAGCCCGTCAAGCCATTGTGCATCAGGCTACCTCCCCACATGATCTGGGCGCGGTAGCGGTAGTTCTCCGGGTCTTTCAAGACGGGGAAGATGGCCTGCTTCATCGACCTGAGCATCGCCTCGGCAAGGTCTGTGGTCAGGTCCATGTCATCGTCCTTGGTGAAATAACGTTCCATCGTGTGCATCATCATGTCGGTCACACCAGCTGCTGTCTGATAGGGAGGCAGGGTGAACGTACGTTCCGGATTCATGATGGCGAACTTGGGACGGGAGAGGTTGTTGCTGTAACCCAGCTTGATGCCGCCATCTTCGTTGGTGATGACGCTGGACTCGCTCATCTCGCTTCCCGCTGCCGGGATGGTTAGCACACATGCCAGTGGAAGCATCTTCTTGGCTTGGGCTTTCTGGGTGTAAAAGTCCCAGACGTCTCCTTCATAGGGGATACCATAGGCGATGGCCTTGGAGGAGTCGATGACACTGCCTCCTCCCACTGCGAGCAGGAAGTCAACGCCTTCTTTCCGGCACAGGTCGATGCCCTGATGCACGAGCGAAAGCCTTGGGTTGGGCACCACACCACCCAGAGCCACATAGGGGATGCCTGCTTGGGTGAGCAGGTCAAAGACCTTGGGCAAAAGTCCACTGCGCATGGCGCTCTGGCCACCATAATGAACCAGCACTTTCGTGCCACCGTACTTCTTGATGAGTTGTGCAACTTTGTCTTCTGAGTCTCTACCGAAGACTACTTCTGTCGGAGCATAATAAGTGAAATCTTTCATATATTGTTAGTTTGGATTGTGATATAGTTTGTGTAGAGGTGGAAAAATAGCCTTGGTTAGGTTAGATAGATATACAATAACCCAAGATGTTGCAAAGGTAAGTAGATTTTCTCATATAAAAAACATAAAGAAAGTTAAATATGAAAGGGTGCCATTTCGCACCATGAAAAGGCGCCCAAGAATATCTGCCTAAATAGGCCTACCATTTTGCAATGTCGGGATTATAATTCTATTCCTTACCCCACTTTTTCTCATAACGTCCCTCCGTGTCCTTCTTGCCACCGAAGAGATTGAGTCGGTAGCGGACGTGCAGCATGGCGTAGGAGTTGATGCTGTTGTAGCGTGTGTCGCTTCGGCTGGTGGCTGACACCCAGCGGTCGTAGTTGCTCTGCTGGCGAAGGAGGTCGTAGAAGTTCAGTGCCACCGTGAGTGTCTTGTCGCGGAGGAAGGACTTGGAGACCTGGCCGTTCCAGATAAGTTCGTTGGTGTTCATGGAGGGATCGTTGTAGCCTCGACGGCTCGACTCCCTCAAATTTGTGCTGACCTCAAAACCGCCCGGGATGCGGACAAGTATCTGGCCTCCGTAGCGGAACTGCCACGTGTCAAGGTTGGCATTCGGCTGCAACTCGTTACGGGTATGCTGATAGGTCACGTTGCCATCGAGAGTCACTTCGAGCCAGTCATTGCGGAAACTGAAATTGAGACGCTCATTCAAAGTAGTGCTACGCGTCGTGTTCTTCTCGGCATCGGCTTTCGCCTGCGCCACATAGCTCACGTAGTTGTTATAACGCAGACGTGTGTCGGTGCCGATGTTCCAGCGACCCAGCGTATCTATGGCAGTATTGAAGGTGACGCCACCGTCGGCATTCCAGTTACCGTTGATATTCTCAGGACGTGACACACTTCCACCCGTCTCGGCGTTGTATCGTACGAGATTCGAGATGGAGTTCCTGATGTGTCTATAATTGGCATACAAGACAATGGAGCGCTTCCATTTCGCAATATAATTATTATAGTACAAGTTCAAAGTATTGGTGAATTGGGGCTTCAATCCAGGGTTACCTTGGGTGATGTAGAGGGGGTTGCTATCGTCGGTGATGTCAAGCAACTGAGTGATGTCGGGCTGACGCGTATCCCCACGGTAGTTGAGTCGGAAACTGCTCTGCTCGCTGAACTGATAGCGGAAGTTAACCGTCGGCGTGAAGTTGGTCACCGTCCTCACGGTGTCCACATATTTTCCACGATAGTCCTGCACGAAATTGGACCGCTGAGGCTGGAGGAGCACACCCACATTATAGTCATATTTCTCGGCCTTGTGACGCAAGGTCAAGCGGATGTTATGGGTATAGTTTTTATACTCGGAATATCTACTCAGATTCTTATCCAGAAAGTCCTCCAACGGCTCGCCCAACTGACCAAAACGGGAATTCTCACCTATCCAAGAGTCCCAATCCCGATAAACCGGCACGACACCCTCGAACGGATTCAGTTCCTGATGGCTGAAATCGTAAGTCAAACGGTCGCTCTTGTTCTGGTTGTACCGCAATTCATACCGAGTCTGCAAGTGTGCCCCTTTCCAGAGCGGTTCGCTATACGTAGCACTCAACACATAGCCACGATTGTCAGACGGAGTGGCATTGTAGCGTGCAGTGAAGTAGGTAGAGTCCTCTCCCGCCTGGTTCTGCTTCAAGAAAAGATGCACATGATTGTTCGACGCATTCCGCTGCTTATTATCCCCAGCACTACCCTCCACACGGAGCGAGATGTTCCTTCCCCGCTGATTCAGTCGGCGGTAGAACTGCAACATACCCCAAACGTTCCGGTTACGACCGTAACTCAGACTTGCCTGGTCATTCCTATTCACCGCCAAATCCCCTTCATGCATCAGTTCGATGGCATCGTCCGACAAGGGGTCCGAGGTATAAAGATAAGGGTCATCACTGTAAGTGGCAGACAGAGAGGTCGTCGTCCCATCGCTGGTTCCCACACTTCCATTGGCACGCAACATCAAGGTGGTCAGGGTATCTGGCTTCCACTCCACACGCATGTTTCCGTTCCAATTGTCATTGCGCGTCAAGTTGACAGACAGCCTGTTTGAGAAGGTTCGGTAGTCTTGACTATAAAAGTTCTCGCTGGCATTCTCATTACGGTTATCTCCCGTACGATGGTTCCACCTTACACCCATATCAACCCGCCATTTCTCCCCATCGTCATAGTTCAGGTTCAAGCCCAGCATCTTATTCGTGTTCAGTCCTCGACGGTTCCACCAACCAGCATTTTCCTCCTTATTGTTCATATTGCCCAGCAGCACAATCCGTCGTTTGTCAGTAAAACTACTACCCGTCCCTCGCATAGCATAGCGATCCTCAGTACCTCCCGCAATGTCAAGGTTCGTCATATACCCACGGTTCATACCTTTCTTAATCGTGAAGTCCAGCACTGTCTCCTTATTGCCATCATCTATGCCCGTGATGCGACTCTCGTCACTCTGCTGGTCATAGAACTTCACATTCTGGATAATGCTCACAGGAATGTTCTTCAAGGCTGTCTCAATATCGCCCAACATAAACTCCTTGCCATCCAAGAGAATCTTCTCCACCTGCTTGCCATTGATGGTGATGTTTCCATCCTCATCTATATCAGCGCCTGGTATCCTTTTGATGAGTTCCTCAATAGCCGAGCCCTCCGGAGTTCGGAAAGCCTCAGGGTTGTACAACAGCGTGTCTTTCTTCACCACGACCTGAGGTACATTCGCCGACACCACCGCATCCTTCAACACATACTCATCCGTCGCCATGCGGATGTTTCCCAAGTCCATATTCTGTTCGCGACGAAGTGTCACCTCACGCTCAATCGTCTGATAACCTACAAACGAAATCCTCAGGCGGTACGTGCCCACCGACGGCACGTCCACTGAGAAATTACCCCTTGCGTTGGATATCGTTCCCCCCACAAAGACACTATCTACTACCGTAAACAATTGAACCGACACATGCTCCATCGGCTCCTTAGAGTCCACATCTGTCAAGTACCCATTAATCGAAAAATTACTCCGATTCTCTTGTGCCAAAGCACATAAAGCTACCGCGCTAAACAGCACGGACAACAATAAACCTTTCATAAACGTGTTGTGTTGTTTATATTTCTCTCTTTCTTTATAGACCTTCACCCTACATAAGAGTAAAGAGCACCTACTCAGACATTATAATTTTTTAACTAAAAGGCGTATTTTAGGAGCTTTTAGATGATTGTTTTGGTATTTCGTGGCAAAGGTACGGGAAATAATTAAGAATTAAAAATTAGGAATTAGGATTTGATGCTTTCCCATGAAAAAACATCAAATAATAAAAAAAATTCTCAACTCTTAACTATTAACTATTAACTATTTTGTACCTTTGTGGCCAAATTTCTCAACCTATTTAATGTAACTAACATGAAAAGATTACTGCAATTTGTTTTGACTATCGTCATGGGAACCCTGTTCCCAACGTTTGCCGCAGCTGACACACTCCCTTTGTTGGGCAATGTGCTGGCACGCAAGACCACCTCACTGAACGGTGAATGGAACTACATCGTGGATGTGCAGGAAGAGGGCTACTACGATTACCGCATGAACCCGACATCCTGGGGATTCTTCCGTAATGCGAAGCCACAACGTCCTGAAGACCTCATCGAGTATGACTTCGACACCTCTCCCACCATGCCTATCCCTTCCGACTGGAACACCCGTGACGAACGTCTGTTTTTCTACGAGGGCACCGTATGGTTCAAGAAGAGTTTCGACTGGCATCCCACAGAGGGACGCAACACTCTGCTCTATTTCGGTGCTGTTAATTACGACTGCCACGTTTATGTGAACGGTGAGAAGGTGGGGCACCACATCGGTGGTTTCACACCCTTCAACTTCGATGTGACCAAGCAACTCAAGGATGGTGAGAACACCGTTATCGTGAAAGTGGACAACAAGCGTCATGCTGAAGATGTACCTACCCAAATCTTTGATTGGTGGAACTATGGAGGCATCACCCGTGATGTACTTTTGGTCAACGTGGCTCCTCTCTACATCGAGAACTACTCCCTCCAACTCCAGAAGCCGCTCCAGATGAAGGGAGGCAAGCCCAACGCACAGCAGCAGTTGCAGTTCGAGGTGAACCTGAACAAGGCAGAAGCGGGTCAGCAGGTGACCTTCAGCATCCCAGAACTGAAGATCAACAAAGTCCTCACCACCGACGCCGAGGGCAAGGCATCGTTCGGTTTCAGCGCCAAACCCCAATTGTGGTCGCCTGAAAATCCTAAACTTTATCGTGTGGATCTCACTTTGAACGGCGAGACACTCACCGACAACATTGGTTTCCGCACCATTGAAACCCGCGACAAGCAAATCCTGCTCAACGGCAAGCCCATCTTCCTCAAAGGTATCTCCATCCATGAGGAGAAACCCAACGGAGGCGGTCGTGCCAACAGCACAGAGGACGCCCACACGCTCCTCTCATGGGCTAAGGAATTAGGATGCAACTTCGTGCGTTTGGCACACTATCCCCACAACGAATACGCCGTCCGTGAGGCAGAGCGCATGGGCATCCTCATGTGGTCGGAGATTCCTGTCTATTGGACCATTGCATGGAAAAACACCAAGACGTTCGAAAATGCACAAGCACAGTTGCATGACATGATTGCCCGAGACAAAAACCGTGCAAACATCATCATTTGGAGCATCGCCAACGAAACGCCCCACTCTGCCGAACGTGATTCCTTCCTCAGCAGACTTTCTCAGTATGCACGCACGCAAGACAACACCCGTCTCATCTCTATGGCAATGGAGGTGACGGGAGCTTCGAACTATGTGAACCGTCTGAACGACAACATGAACCAATACGTGGATGTGGTGAGCTTCAATCAGTACATCGGCTGGTATCGTGATGTGAATGATGCGCCCAAAATGAAATGGGAGATTCCTTATAACAAACCCGTTATCATCAGTGAGTTCGGCGGTGGCGCCAAAGCAGGCTATCATGGCGAGAAAAACCAGCGCTGGACAGAAGAATTTCAAGAAAACCTCTACCGCGAGAACATCGCTATGATTGACAAGATTGAAGGGTTGGCAGGCACCACTCCTTGGATCCTCAAGGACTTCCGTTCACCCCGCCGTGTCCTCCCAGACATCCAACAGTACTACAATCGCAAAGGCCTTTTCAGCGATAAAGGTGAGAAGAAAAAAGCTTTTTACGTACTGCAGGAATGGTACAAGGGAAAATGACAAAATAAAAGCGAAGCTGACCGCTTCGCTTTTTCATTTACTTGTAATATGTAAGAATCTTGTGATACTGCTTCCTAAACTCCTGTCCTTATTGTCGATGTAAGCATCCAGGATGCGGGTTGTACCATGCAATGGAATAACATCATAATCAGCAATGGAAGCAGGGATGAGGGTGCTGTAACCCTCACGAAGGAGAATTTCATCGCCTGTTGTGCGCATGCGAATCTTGCAGTCGCCCTTGATGCACATGCTGATAATAAAACTGTCATACTTGATGAGGTTGCGATGGAAAGCGCCTGTCATCTCCGTTACACGCACACTGAAATATGGTGAATCAATGATTCGATTGGCACGTCCTGCCAAATTGCTGTATTGGGTGCGGTAGTCATCCTCCACATGGAAGTCAAGTGCCTGAGCAGCCAAATCCGTATGTAGTTCACGGGGCTTTCCGTCCATACCTGGACGGTTGTAATCAAAAATGCGATAAGTCACATCCGACGACTGCTGCACCTCCGCCAAAAGGATGCCGCCACAGATAGCATGTACACGTCCAGCAGGCAGATAAAACACATCGCCAGCCTTCACCGTATGCTTCGCCAACACCTCCACGATGGTGCCGTCAGCCACTCTCCGTTTATACTCCTCGGCCGTAATCTCATCCTTGAAGCCAGCATAGAGATGACTCCCAGGTTTGGCATCAATAATGTACCATATCTCGCTCTTGCCAAACTTCCCATGTTCCCGTTGTGCCATCTCATCATTGGGATGCACCTGAATGCTCAGGTCTTTCTCTGCATCGATGAACTTCACCAATAAAGGCAATTTCCCTCCATATTTCCTCGCCACCTTACCACCAAGGATGCGGGCAGGCGACTCACTAATGACGCTATTGAGATCTTTCCCTGCAAAATCACCATTGCTGATAATGCTCGTGCTTGACGGAACAGTACTCACCTCCCAACTCTCACCTACAGGGTCATCTGTCGCCTGCAATCCCTTGAAAGGACGCAACCGCTTACCCCCCCACACAATAGTGTGCAGGTTCGGCTCAAACAGGAAAGGATATAGTTTCTCCATATCAATGTTTTTCTTATGCGTTTGCAAAGATACGGAAAATTGGAGAATTGAAGAATTGAAAAATTGAAAAATTAAAATAAGGGATGAAAAAAACAGGGTTATATCATAAATTTCAATCCTTCAATTCTTCCATTTTTCAATTCTTTTCTGTAACTTTGCACCCAAGAAGGTTTTATAAACAACTTCCATCATTTATTATTAACTATCAACTTTTACTACTATGGCCTACAAAATCATTGATGTAGAGGGTATCGGTCCCGTGTATGCCGAGAAACTGCAAGCTGCAGGCATCAAAACTACCGAAGAGTATCTGGAAAAGTGTGCAACCCCAGCTGGCCGCAAGGCATTGGCTGAAGCAACCGACATCAGCCCCAAGCTCATCCTCAAGTGGGCAAACCACGCTGACCTCTTCCGTATCAACGGCATCGCTAGCCAGTTCGCTGAACTCCTTGAAGCAGCAGGCGTTGACACTGTAAAGGAATTCCGCCATCGTGTAGCAGCCAACCTCCAGCCCAAACTCGTTGAAGTGAATAACGAGAAGAACCTGTGCAACCGTGTACCCAGCGTATCAGAACTGGAGAAGATGATTGCCCAAGCAAAGGAACTAGAAGCCGTGCTCTCTTACTAAGAACAGGAAAATAAAAGATTAAAAAATTTGCTACCGCACCAGTCCGTCAACAGTTGACGTACAAGTATGGTAGCAAATTTTTTATTTATCACTTATCGCTTTTACTACTTCTTCTTGGTAGAATAGTTCAGCGTCTTGGTTGTGGAAGAGGTTCCCACCTTGTAGTATTTCTTGGCCTCTGGAATCCATCCTTGAATTTGCTTGATACGCTTCTGGTCGGAAGGGTGGTCGCTGAAGATGGAGTTGGAACTGTTGCCAGCCGCTGCCATACGCTGCCAGAAAGTGAGGGCGTTCTCTGGATTATAGCCTGCCATTGCTGCGAAAATGAGTCCGATGTGGTCGGCCTCACTCTCTTGACTGCGTGAGAAACCAGATGTCCAAGCCTTGGTGCCTACACCGAGAATGCTGGAAGCGATTTGCGCCGTATTGGGTCCCATGCCTGCTGCTGAAGCCACACTACCCAATACTGACACTGCCGTCTGTTGCTTGTATTCGTTGCTGATGCGCTCTGCTGAATGTTTTGCCACAGCGTGAGCAATCTCATGACCCAAGACAATGGCAAGCGAAGCTTCATCTTGCGTGACGGGAAGGATGCCCTCAAACACCACAATCTTACCACCAGGCATACAGAAGGCGTTCACCTGATTGTTCTGCACAAGATTGAACTCCCACTTGTAGTTTGCCACCTCGTTGGCAAAACCGTTGTTTCTCAGATAGGACTCTACAGCATTTGCCAGATTCTGTCCTACCCGTTTCACCATAGCGGTGTTTGTGGCATTTGTGGAGAGCTTCGCTGACTTCATGTAGTTCTGATACTCCTGGTTGCTGAGGCTCATCACCTGCTCGTCACTGACAACCAACCTTTGTTTACGTCCCGTAACAGGCACTTGTGTGGTGGTTCCGCAACTGGCAAGGATTGCTGTGAGCACCACCAGCATAACATACTTAATACTTTTCATCTTATTTCTTATTTTGGTAATGATGCGGCAAAGATACAACATTTCCAACATATCTCCAACATCCCAGAGCAAAAAACATAAAAGTTCTTAATTATCAAGATATATTTGACAACAATTATTAAAAGCATAAGGGCATGTGGTCGCAAATGCGTAACTTTGCACGAAATTTACAGATTCACTCTTTTATTTCTTTATGAAATATCTTTTTTCGCTACTGATGCTGAGCGTTGCAATGACACTTTCGGCACAAGCTATCCTCACAATTGCAGGGGCTGCCTCTGTCAACACCACGAAAGCCGACACAGACTCGACAAAGAATACCGTAAGAGGCATGTTGATGTACACCGACGTGAAGGATCACTTGACGCACGACCCTATCAAAGAAGTGCGGGCAGAACTGTTGTTGGCGGCCGACAGTTCTTTTGTCGATACCGTGCATTTCGAATACCACGATGAGGAGTACTATAAGAACTCATCGCTGAGTTTTATGATCAAACAGGCGGGCAACTATTTGGTCAGGATGGAAGCCGACGGATATCAGACCCGATACTTGCCTGTAGAGGTGAAGAAACTCTACAAGCGTGAGAACTACCGATACATGAAGCCCACCTACTTGCGCAAAATACCAAAGAAGGATGAGTACTTCTTGGACGATATTGTGGTGGTGGCAACAAAGTTGAAATTCTATATGGATGGCGACACGCTGGTGTATGATGCCGATGCCTTTAACATGACGGAGGGTTCAATGTTGGGTGCACTCATCAGGAAGTTGCCAGGCGTGGAGCTAGAAAAAGGTGGTGTCATCAAAGTAAATGGCAGACAAGTGGATGCCCTGCTGCTGAACGGCAAGAACTTTTTCGACAGCGACCGAGAACTGCTGTTGGAGAACATGCCTTCATACATGGTCAAAAATATCCAGTCCTACGAACGGGTGCCTGAGAACGTGAAAGGTACGCCCCGTGAGCAGGTGACGAAGAAGGAATTGGTGATGAATGTGAAACTGAAACGGGAATATTCCACAGGATGGATTGCGAATGCCGAGGGAGGCTTGGGCGCGACATTTTTTAGGAATAACCAAGACAAGCTGGACAGAAAGTTCTTGGGGCGATTGTTCGGTTTGCGGTTCGATGACAATTCCCGACTCATCCTCTTTGGCAATGTGAACAACGTGAACGATAACCAGCAGCCAGGCTATGAGGGCGAATGGGACCAACTACAGCAAACGAATGGTATCTCCACCACCTACAAGGGTGGCATCAACTATATGCGCGACAAGGAGAACAAGTACCGCTACATGGGTACGGTTGATGGTACCTACACTGACACGGACAACGCCTCCAATGCCAGCACTGCCACTTTCCTAGAGGGCGGCGATACCTACGGGCGCAGTTTCCAGAACAGCCGCAACTACAGCTGGGGATTCAACACTTTCCAACAGCTCATCCTTGAACACAGCGAACCACTTTGGGAGACATTCCGCCACATCTATCTCAATTTCAGCCCTCATTACAGCTACAACAAAACCGACAACCGCAACAACAGCGGCAGCGTCACCCTTTCCGATGATGTGGCCTCGCAGCTCGGTAAAGCGTGGATGGACAGCATCATGGCACCCGATGCAAGTCCCCTGCTCAGAAAATACGCCATCAACCGCACCATCAGCACCAGCAAGGGATTGAGTCATGCAAACAATGCTGGATTCGATGGATTCCTATCTTTCATGCCTGCCCACAACGACTACATCAACTTCAACATCAACTACTCCTACAATTTCTCGAACAACGACAACGATAATTACGAGCACTATCGTCTCGACTATCCTAACGCTAACGATAGCTTTAACGATGATGCTCAACTCTCAAAAGATTTCCGCAACCGCTACAACCCATCGCGCAATCGGCACCACGACGGCACCATCGCCTTCAATACAGGATTCGCCCTCGACAAAAACCAGCGCAACCGCATTGACTTCAGCTACTCCTTTAACCACAACTACGATAAGGCAGAGAACACCCTCTACCTGCTCAATAAACTTAACGGATGGCAGGACAGCGAGAGTCACCCACTCGGCGAACTCCCCTCTGTGACCGAGATGCTCACCACCCTCGATGCCGAAAACAGTTCCCGCTCCACCACGAGGAATGACCGCCACGACACGCAGGTCAACTATTCCCTCACCTTCACCAAGGAGAGCACCTACTCCATGTTCAATTTCGGTGTGCAGATGCCAGCCGTACACGAGAGTCTCGACTACCAACGCGGCACCCAAGTCGATACTCTCATGAGTCGCAACACCTTCTTCATCTATCCCCATTTCAACTTCATGCATGAAAACAACAAGAAAGGGTTCGGCTACAACTTCGACTGTTCCATGAGCACATCAGCACCTAGCATGACCAGCTTGCTCAACATACGCGATGACAGCAATCCGCTCTACATCACATTGGGAAATCCCAACCTCAAAAATACCCGATCTTACAGCATCGCTGTCGGTTCCCATTACAGGTTCAACAAAACGTTCCTCAATTTCAACATCAACACCAACATCACCGAGAACGCCATTGCCTCCGGTTACATATATAATAAGGAAACGGGCGTGCGCACCGTCACCCCCGATAATGTGAATGGCAACTGGACTTTGGGTGCCAACATCGGTACCAACATCGCCCTCGACAAAGACGACAAATGGCGACTCAACCATCGCATCAACTACAACCACAACAACAGTGTTGACCTGAGCGGAACCGACCAAAGTCTGGTCGCAACCAAGTCCGTCGTGAAGAACGACAACATCAACGAAAACCTCAGCCTCACATGGCGTCCCACCAGCAAATATGAGTTTGGGACCAGCGGCACCCTCGCCTACCAGCATTCGACGAGCAACCGTGATAACTTCAACAAAATGAACACCTACACCTTCAACTATGGTGTCAGAGCACAGATTGAGCTTCCATTAGATATGCAGTTCTCTACCGATTTGACTATGTACAGCCGTCGGGGATATAGCGAGCCTTCGATGAACACCAACGAGTTCGTCTGGAACGCCCGTATGTCTAAACGTCTCATGAAGGGCAAGCTCACTCTCATGTTCGATGGATTTGACTTGCTTGGCAAGCTTTCTAATGTGCGCCGCTATGTCAATGCACAAGGACGTACAGAAACCTTCTACAACGTCATTCCATCCTATGGCATCTTCCATGCGATCTACCGTTTCAACAAACAACCTAAGAAAAAAGGTGAAGAGTGATTCGCTCTTCACCTTTTTCTTTTACAATAACTCCACTTTCTTGACGACGGGCTTTCCAGCTTCAAAACGAATAGTTACTTTGAAGTTGGCAAAGTCACTGTAGATGTAGAGCGGGATGGTCTCGTCCTGCTTGGGCTCGTAGTCAAACTTCAAGCGGATGTTGGAACCGGAAAGGTAATTCTCGGATGGACGGATGGCCTTGTCCTTGTCGTTCACCTGATAGAGGGAGAAAACGGGGTCGATGAGCGTGAGGATACGGGGCAATTCTATGCGCAGCTTCCTATCCTTACCCGTCACGAGGTTCTTCACATCCTGCTTCATGTCGTTCCACAGATTGCCGTCACTCACGGTGCCATAAACCTTCATACCCTCCTGAATGATAGACTGCAACTTGCCGTTATCCACATTGAAATCTTCAAGGAGCTGCTGCTTGGCACCTGACGGTTGAGCGTTGGTTTTCGAGGTTTTGGTGTTAGTCTCATGGGCGGCAGCCTCCTGAGCACGCATATACTTGTAGTTAACATTGTCTATCCAGCAAATCTTGTCATCGGTCATAGCAATGGCACGAATGCGGGTGATATCGTTGTATTTCTTATTCTCGTAATTCAGTTTCACCACCCCAATCTCAGTCTTGTCGTTGTGCTTGATGATGTTCACCGAAGGCAGTTTCTGCACATCATACTCATCCTTGTACATATCCGTATAATGGAGACAAAGAAAGATGCGCACGTTCTCCAAATCAATGTCGGAACGATTGTTGATGGTCACCTTGATTTCATCGTCATTGTCGGAGAGCGTCCAATTCATCGTGGGTTCCACTGCCACATCAAGGAAACTCTGTTCAAGGAGTATTTGACGGAAACTGCTGTACATGTTTTCCTCACAATACTGCATGTCGCTCAACAGACAGTCATACACGCCCTGATTGCTGCGACGGTAGAAATGGTCGAATATTTCCTTCTTGCTCTGCTCCACATCTCCATGTTCTGCATAGTAGTGCGCCTTGAGCAGGTTGGGGCTGAAAATGCCAAAGCCTTCCATCGTGGAACGATAGAGTCGCAACAAGTACTTGCCCTCGGCGGACTTGTTCAGATAGGTTCGCGCCTTGTAGCTGTCGAGCAAGTCAGTCAATGCTGCCGCCTGACGCGGATACTCCATCGACGCCTGATCGAAATAAGATACAGCCTTGGCCGTCTCCCCCTGTTCACGATAGAGCAAACCCTTCAGCACCAAAGCAGGAGCCGATCGGGAAGGATAGAGAGAAATGTAATTGTCAAGAGTAGCTTCCGCCTCCAGCAATAAAGACCCCCTTTGTCCTTCGGACATCTCCCCCTCTATGGGGAGACCGTCCGGCGAGGTGCTCAAAGATATACTATCACGCGACAATTCTGACGACTCCCCATCCGCATGGCTCTCCCCATAGAGGGGGAGATGCCCTTCAAGAAGGGCAGAGGGGGTCTGGAGGTTCGCCATCTGAATAAGCGCGAGTCCCTTCAACAATAACGCCTCGCGATTCGTCGGATAGTCTTTGAGGATTTCCTGCGTCTGGTTGTATGCATCCAACGGATTGCCACCATAAAGGTCAATATATGCCTTATCTTTTTTCAGGCACAAGGCATCCCATTCCTGCATATATTTATAATAGACAGGGGCATACTCCTCCAAATATTCAACATATGAGAGCCTGACCGACTCTATCTCACGTTCCAATTTGCGTTTCAGTTCCTTCTGCTTCTCATATTCATCGAAGGCGGCTGTCTGTGCCTTCTCCATACCACCAGCCACACTCACCGAGCTCAGCGTCGCATCGCCCATCAGCATCGACCCAATCACACCCACAGGGTTCACCTCCGTCACAAACGCGTTTGCCCCACTCGTCGCACTCCGCATCAGCATCCACACGTCATCCAGTTCCTCATGCTCCTTCTGCAATTCATACAATCTTTGCAGAATCGGGAACAGCTTCTTCTTCTGTTCCAGCACCTCAGGCGCCACTTTGCTGAAATCCTGCTTCGCCACATACTCCAAGTACGACATGAAATCCTCCGATTGACACTGCGCCACCTCCAATGCGTTCATCGCCCGCACCGTTTCCTCTATGTCATACTCCGGCGTCTTCGCCTCCAATGCCTCATACGCAGGTTCAAACTCCTCCGAAGGGGTATATTCCTCCAAATTGATGGTTTCCACTGGCCAGTACTGCCAAGCAATCAAAGCGGCAATGCCCAGCACCACCACTGCTACTACTGTCCAAGCAATTGTCTTTTTCATTATTCATCGGTTTTGATGGGGCAAAGTTACGAGTAAGCGAGCACAATACCAAGAAAATAATCATTTTTTTATTGATTTTGTCGAACGAGAGTACCTTTGATGTTGTAATTCTTTGTTGTTTGGAATATTGTTGCTACCTTTGCAAAAAGTTCGAACTAAAATAGGAATTCTTATGAAGACATTGGAGAAGATTTTCGCAGCGAAACTGCTGAACATCAAGGCTATCAAGTTGCAGCCAGAGAACCCCTTCACATGGGCAAGTGGTTGGAAATCGCCATTCTATTGCGACAACCGAAAGACATTGAGTTACCCCGATTTGCGCAACTTCGTGAAGTTGGAGATTTGCCGCATCATCGAGGAGAACTTCCAAGAGGTGGATGCCATTGCCGGTGTGGCGACAGGTGCCATTCCACAGGGTGCGCTGGTGGCTGATGCCCTGTTCAAGCCATTTGTGTATGTGCGCAGCAAACCAAAGGATCATGGTTTGGAGAACCTCATCGAGGGCGAGTTGAAGCCCGGCATGAAGGTGGTGGTGATTGAGGACCTCATCTCTACGGGTGGCTCTTCGCTGAAAGCGGTGGAGGCGATTCGCAACAACGGCTGTGAGGTGATTGGTATGGTGGCCAGCTACACCTATGGTTTCGATGTGGCGAAGAAGGCGTTCGACGATGCGAAGGTGAAGCTCATCACGCTGACCAACTACGAGGCTGTGCTGGATGTGGCGTTGAAGACGGGCTACATCACGGAGAACCAGATTGCAGTGTTGAACGAATGGAGAGCCAATCCCAGCGAGTGGCAGAAATAATAGTTGAAAACTAAAAACTAAAAGTGAAAAGTGAAAGTTACCCGCCATTCGGATGAGGATTCTTAAACTTTTTGACTTTTAGTTTTTAACTTTTAGTTTTTTATGGCAAAATACGAAAGTCAGATAAAGCGGGTTCCTTACACGCAGCACGCCGTGTATGCCAAAATCTCAGATTTGACGAACCTGGCAGTGATCAAGGATAGGTTTGATGACCCCAACGTGCAGGCAAAGATTCCTGCCGACAAGCTGGAGGCAGTACGCGATGCCGTGCAGCACATGGAGTTCACCGCTGATACCGTATCGGCACCTGCTGGTCCTATCGGTGGCACCATCACGGTGCAGATTATCGACAGGGAGCCTGAGAAGTGTGTGAAATTCACCTCGACCAAGTCGCCCGTGAACTTCAAGCTCTGGATTCAGGTGTTGCCCATCAGCGAGACAGACAGCAAGATCAAGGTGACGATTGACGCCGACCTCAATATCTTCATGAAGCAGCTATTGGACAAACCGCTGCGGCAAGGAATCGATAAGTTTGCCGACATGTTGGCGATGATACCCTACGAATAATGGATAAGCTTTGGACAAAGAACGTCTCAATGACGAAGGAGATAGAGAAGTTCACCGTGGGCAAGGACCGCGAGATGGATCTCTATCTGGCCAAGTACGATGTGCTGGGCTCGATGGCGCACATCACGATGTTGCAGTCGATTGACCTGCTGACGGCCGACGAGCTGAAAGTGCTCCTGAAGGAACTGAAAGCCATCTATGCGCAGGCAGAGAAGGGCGAGTTTGTGATTGAGGAGGGTGTGGAAGACGTGCACTCACAGGTGGAGATGATGCTGACGCGCAAACTCGGCGACATCGGCAAGAAGATTCACTCGGGCAGAAGCCGCAACGACCAGGTGCTGGTGGACTTGAAGCTCTTCATCCGCGACCAGATCAAGGAGATAGCAGGACTGGTGAAGAACCTCTTCGACGAGCTCATCACGCAGTCGGAACGTTACAAGAACGTGCTCATGCCGGGCTACACCCACTTGCAGGTGGCGATGCCCAGCAGTTTCGGCTTGTGGTTCGGCGCCTATGCCGAAGGACTCGTGGATGACATGCAGTACCTCCAAGCCGCATGGAAAATCACCAACCGCAATCCGCTGGGTTCGGCAGCCGGCTATGGCAGCAGTTTCCCCCTGAACCGTCAGATGACCACCGACCTCCTGGGCTTCGACTCGATGGACTACAATGTGGTGTATGCCCAGATGGGGCGTGGCAAGACGGAACGGAACGTGGCATTCTCGATGGCGAGCATTGCCGGCACGCTGGCAAAGCTGGCGTTCGATGCCTGCATGTTCAACTCCCAGAACTTCGGTTTCGTGAAGCTCCCTGCCGACTGCACCACCGGTTCCAGCATCATGCCCCACAAGAAGAACCCCGACGTGTTTGAGTTGACGAGGGCGAAGTGCAACAAGCTCCAAGCGCTGCCCGTCACCGTCACGATGATCATGAACAACCTGCCTGTGGGCTACTTCCGCGACCTGCAAATCATCAAGGAGGCATTCCTCCCCGCCTTCGACGAATTGAAGGACTGCCTCCAGATGGCAGCATACATCATCAATAAGATGGAGGTGAACGAGCACATCCTCGACAACCCCATCTACGACCCGATGTTCTCCGTCGAGGAGGTGAACCGTCTGGCACGCGAGGGTATGCCCTTCCGCGACGCCTACAAGAAGGTGGGGCTCGACATCGAGGCGGGCAACTTCACCCCCAACAAAGACATCCACCACACCCACGAGGGTTCCATCGGCAATCTCTGCAACGACAAGATTCAGGCGCTGATGGACGAAGTCGTGAGTGGCTTCAAGTTCGAGAAGATGGAAACGGCTGTACAGAAACTCTTGGATGTATGAAACGACTCTCCATCATCTTGCTCTCCCTTTTGATGCTCTGCGCTTGCAGCGACGACGCCACCAGCATGTTCTCCAACCGCGAGCACGTCTATTGCGCCTTCGATGTGCTCAGGGCCGACGTGCTCTTCAATGTGATGGGCAACTACGGGCAGTTCGCCACAGTGCGGAAGCGCGTGGTCGACGGCAAGACACAGATTGAGTTGGTCAGCAGCACGGGGCTCAAAGGCTACTATCCCGTTGACCAGTTGAGCAACAACTACGGATTGGGACTGGGTGGCCTCATCATGGGCACCAACAACTTCGGCGAGACACTCTGCTACGACCTCGCCTGCCCCATCTGCGACCGTGCCGACAAGCGTCTGACCATCACCGCCGACGGCTACGCCAAATGCGCCAAGTGCGGAGTCACCTACGACCTGAACAACTACGGCGTCATCAAAGAAGTGCCTGAGGACGCCCAACTGCCCGTGAAGCGTGGGCTCTATCGCTACCGCATCAACTACAACGGACAAATCGTTAATGCCTATAACTGACGAACGAAGCAAGAGCAGAGGGCGCTTGCTCACTCTGCCTGGCAAGGAGGAAGAAGACGATGTCAACTGATTTGAAGGACAAGACGGCTCGGGGCTTCATGTGGGGAGCCTTGAACAACGGAGCCATGCAGGTGCTGAATGCGGTGTTCGGCATCGTGCTGGCACGTAAGCTGGGACAGGCCGACTACGGTCTCATCGGCATGCTCACCATCTTCACCCTCATCGCCAACTCCCTTCAAGACAGCGGGTTCGTGACCGCGCTGACCAACAAGCGCGACGCCACCCACAGCGACTACAACGCCGTCTTCTGGTTCAACATCACCGTGAGCCTCTGCCTCTACCTCCTGCTCTTCGGCTGCGCGCCCCTCATCGCCCGCTTCTTCAACGAGCCCATCCTCACCGACCTCTCCCGCTACTACTTCATCAGCTTCTTCATCGCCTCGTTCAGCATCGTGCCCCGCGCCATCCTGTTCCGGCAGATCAAGCAGCGCGAACTCGCCATCATGGCGATCATCTCCCTCCTCGTATCCGGCACGGTCGGCGTCGTGATGGCGTACAACGGTATGGCGTACTGGGGACTTGCCACCCAGACCATCACCTTCAACCTCATAGTCAGCATCATCAGCTGGATGCTGTCAGGATGGAAACCTTCTTTAAAATTGAAGAATTCAAGAATTGAAAAATTGAAGCATCAGATGCCTGAAGAGAAGAACTTCAATCCTTCAATCCTTCAATCTTTCAATTCTTTCTTCGCCCCCATCCGCCAGATGTTCGGCTTCTCCTCCAAGATGCTCCTCACCAGCATCTTCAATCAGGTCAACAACAACATCTTCTCCCTCGTCTTGGGAAAGCTCTACACCAAGGTCGAGGTGGGCACCTACACCCAAGCCAACAAATGGAACACGATGGGCGCCAACACCATCACAGGTATGGTGCAGGGTGTGGCGCAACCCGCCTTTGTCGAGGTGGGCGACGACCTCGAACGCCTGCGCCGCGTCTTCTCCAAGATGCTCCGCTTCACCTGCTTCGTCTCCTTCCCCCTCATGTTCGGGCTGGCGCTCGTCGCCCCCGAGTTCATCGTCACCCTCATCAAGGAGAAGTGGCTCCCCTCCGCCCACCTCATGCAGATACTGTGCATCGGCGGCGCCTTCCTCCCCATCGCCACGCTCTACTACAACCTCATCATCTCGCGCGGCAAGTCCGACGTCTATATGTGGAACGTCATCGCCCAGGGGTGCACCATCCTCGGCAGCATCCTCATGGTCTATGGCTTCGGCGGCAACATCACCCTCATGGTCAGCGCCTACGTCGTCATCGTCATCCTCTGGACAGGCATCTGGCACCGCTTCCTCTATCAGGAAATCCGCTATCCCTTCCTCGCCGCCCTCAAAGACATCCTCCCCTTCCTCCTCATCGCCGCCGCCACGATGGCCATCACCTGGTTCGCCACCCGCTGGATAGAGAACCTCCTCCTCCTGCTCATCGTGCGCATCCTCCTCGCCGCCCTCATCTACCTCGGCACCCTCTGGCTCTTCGGCGCCAAAATCCTCCGCGAATGCATCGGCTACCTACATAAGAGGAATAAAGGATAGAAGATAGACCATAGACCCCCTCTGTCTTTCAGACATCTCCCCCTCTATGGGGAGAGCCATCCGGTTAGTTCCCATCTCCCATTTTACATTTTACATTTTACATTTTACATCTTCCCTCTCCCATTAAACCTTCTCCCTTCCAATTCCATCCAAACTAATACTATGAACAAGAAGACTATCATCACGCTCATGCTTGCCCTGTCCGCCCTCATCGCGCAGGCACAGAAGCAGGCCCATCCACAGAAAGAGAAGCCCCAGACAGCACTGGGACAAGTCAGCATCACAGCAGACACAGCGCTCAACGCACAGCGCAAGGTGACTGCCCACATGACGATGGACGGCTACGACGGACCCATCGGCATCAAGCTGCGCGGCAACAGCTCCCTCGCCAACAACCAGAAGAAATACACCCTCGAACTCCGCAACGACGAGGGCAAGGACGTCGAGGCACCGCTCATGGACATGCCAGCCCACAGCGACTGGGTGCTGCTCGGACCCTACTATGATGTCTCCACCGTGCGCGACCCCCTCGCCTTCCAGCTCTGGCGCGACATGGGGCACTGGGGACCCCGCACCCGCATGGTCGAGCTTACCCTCAACGGCGACTACCGAGGCATCTACATCCTCTGCGAAGCCATCAAGCGCGGCGAGGAACGCGTGAACATCGACAAGATGCGCAGGACCGACACCAGCGGACGCGAACTCACGGGCGGCTACCTGCTGCGCATCGACACCGCCAACGATGACGATGCCACCTTCCCCTCGAAAGTGCCTGGCGTGGGCGAGGGCAACTTCACCACACAGGTCATCTGGTCGTGCATCTATCCCAAGAAGAAGAAAAGCCTGCAGCCCGAGCAGCTTACCTACATACAGAACTACATCGACACCGTCGAGCAGGTCATCCAGTCCGACTACTTCGCCGACCCCGCCACAGGCTATGCACGCTACATCGACGTGCCCTCCTTCGTCGACTACTTCATCCACACCGAACTCAGCCTCAATGCCGACGGCTACAAGCGCAGCGCCTACTTCTACAAGGAGCGTCAGCAGCCCGACGGCACGGGCGGCAAACTCGTCGCCGGACCCGTGTGGGACTACAACCTCGCCTATGGCAACGCGGGCTTCGCCAATGCCGACAACCCCGAGGCATGGAACTTCGAGGGCGCCAGCAACAACCCCACCCCCGCCATGTGGCAGCGTCTGCTCCAAGACCCCGCCTTCCGCAAGGCGGTTAAGACACGCTACCAAGCCCTCCGCAAGAATATCCTCAGCGACAAAGCCATCGATGCCTATATCGACCGCCACGTCGCCCTCATCTCCCCCAGCCTACCCCGCCACTTTGAAACCTACCCCGAACTCCTCGTCTCCGAGGACCAGAAGCAGGAGGCACGTCCCCAGAATCCCTTCGGCGGCGGTGGCTTCCCCGGCTTCGGTGGAGGTGGTGGCTTTCCCAACTTCGGCGGCGGTTTCCCAGCCATGCCCGACTCCCTGCCCCAGAATCCTTTCGGTGGCGGCGGCTTTCCCAACTTCGGTGGCGGCTTCCCAGCCATGCCCGACTCCATGCCCCAGAATCCCTTCGGCGGCGGTGGCTTTCCCAATTTCGGCGGCGGCTTCCCAGCCATGCCCGACTCCATGCCCCAGAATCCCTTCGGTGAGGGTGGCTTCCCCAACTTCGGTGAGGGCGGCTTCCCCAACTTCGGTGAAGGCGGCTTCCCAGGCTTCGGTGGCGGCATGGGCTTCAATCCCTTCGGAGCCTACCGCGTCAGTTCCTACGACGAAGAAATCCAGATCCTGAAAGATTGGCTCCACAACCGCCTCGCCTTCCTCGACCGCAACATCGACCGCTTCGACAAGGACTGGGAGCCCCGCATCCAAGAACTCAAAGAAACCCCCACCCCCCAATTCGGCGGCTTCGGCGGTGGTTTCCCCGGCTTCGGCGGCTTCCCCGGCTTCTAAATACAAAAAGAGCATCCGAATCGGGTGCTCTTTTATTGTTTAGAGAGAAGACCATAGCCCCCCTCTGTCTTGCAGACATCTCCCCCTCTATGGGGAGAGCCATCCGGTTAGTTCCCCTCTCACATTTTACATTTTACATTTAACATCTCACATTTAACATCTTACATCATACATCTCATACACGATGTGGTTCCCAGTGCTGTGAGGAAGGCTGTGAGTGCGGCTACTGCAATCTTCACCGCCAACTCGATCCAACGTTTCTTGTCGTTCATGGTTGTGTGTTTTTTTTGAGGTATGAGGTGTGAGGTATGAGGTGTGAGGATACCTCCATCTCACATTTTACATTTTACATTTAACATCTCACATTTAACATCTTACATCATACATCTCATACACGATGTGGTTCCCAGTGCCGTGAGGAAGGCTGTGAGTGCGGCTACTGCAATCTTCACCGCCAACTCAATCCAACGTTTCTTGTCGTTCATGGTCGTGTGTTTTTTTTGAGGTATGAGGTGTGAGGTATGAGGTGTGAGGATACCTCCATCTAACATTTTACATTTAACATTTTACATCTAACATCTTCCCTCTCACTCCTCACCTCTCACCTCTAACATCTAACATTTCACATTTTACATCTAACATCTTACCCTTCTCCTCCTTCGGAGGGCAGACCGCCGCTGTTGCCACCGCTGTTGCCGCCAGTGTTGTCACCGCCTTCGTCCTCCACATCTCCATCATCCGAAGAGGTAACACGCTTCAGCACGTTGCCGTCTTCGTCAAGGCAAGTGATTTGAATCGAAGTGTTCTTTAATTCTTCCTTCACGTCCACCGTGGGGGTGAAGATGATGCGGCGCACGCTGATAAGGCTGCTCTTTACGTCATCAAGTTCTTCCACTGCTTTCGAACGGACACCGAAGCGCATCGTTCCCAGACCGGGCAGCGGTACAGAGTGACCTTCTGTCGCCCATGCCTTGATCACTTCACCTGCGGCATCCCAAGATGCCTTGATGACGCCGATGGAGATGCCTGAATGAGTGGCAGCTTCCGAAAACACTTTCTTTTCATTGATGGAGCTGTAGAGGTCGGGACGCATCACGAACTTCTTTACACCAGGGTTCTTGCCAATTTTAAGCACTCGGCGTTGTGCGATTACTTTAATAGCCATAAATTGTTTGTTTTGTTTGTTTGTAATTTCTTTTTCATTGATAGTTGTTTTTAAATTAACGTCAACGTTAAGGTGAAAACCTTGTCTCTGGCAGAGGACTCTAGTTGCGGGGGGTCAGGCGCCTGTTTTTGTTACTATTAATGCTAGCACTTTTTTGATTTAATAGTAACAAATTTTTGCATTAATCCCGCCGCTTGCGTTCCTTGCTTTTGACGTTGCAAAGGTACGCCCCTTTTGATATGCCAACAAATAAAACGACGAAAAAGGCACGAAAAAAAGCACGCGGTCCCAAAATGGATGAAAGTCATTGAATTCAACCAAGAAAAATACGCGTTTTCTTGGTTTTATGCACACTTTTGTGTAACTTCGCACAAAGAAAAGATGATTCTATGATGAAGAAGGTACGCTTTTATTTGTTGGTGCCTGGAGTGATGCTCATGTTCATGGGCTGTAACTATGAGGCTGAAGGGTTGTTGGAGCAGGCAGAGGCATACTTGCCAGCGGAGCCAGATAGTGCTGAAATGTGTTTGAACAACATTAAGCAACCAGAAAGGTTGGATGATGCTTCAAGAGCATGGTATGGGTTGTTGCGCACGTATGCGGACAATCGGAAGGGAAAAGAAATCAAGAGTGATTCGCTGATAAGGGATAGCTATGAATACTATCGCGATGCTTCTCATGCAGGGCAGGCTTCTGACCAGATACTTTTGCGCCGTTATGCCCAAAGCTGCTACTATATGGCACTCTTCTATTCCTCCTGCGACAGCACCAAGCAATGTGAAGATTTGCTACATCAAGCAATCAAATACAGCGAGAAGTGTGAGGATTGGCATACTTGTTATTTGGCATATATTATTCTTGGAAATTCTACTGTTTGGAGTAATCCTGAATATGCCATCCAACAATCATTGAAAGCATTGGATATATACCATAAAATTAATGATGATGTCAACAACGAAGTGCAGATATTGGGGAAAATTGCAGCGCGTTTTCTCTCTTTTGCGGAGCCTGATAGCGCTTTGAAATATCTTTATATAGGTGAAAGATTGGCTGAGAAAAACCATTTAGTGGAATCGCAAAATGAAATCTGTATGGGAATAGCAGATACCTATCTTTATATGGAAAAATATGAAACGGCACTCAGCTATGCTAAAAGGGGAATAAGAACAGCAGAGGGTGAGGTGCTTATACCTTCCCTGTTATCTTTGGCACAATGCTATCAAGCATGTGATTCATTAGAGAAATCGCAAAAAATACTTGGTACTATTCGTAACAGTGCTAATCCTTTGTATAAATACTTTATTTACCGAGACCTTTCCCGAATTGCTATAAGGAATCAAGACTTTGATTCTTTATACGTATATGTGGATTCCGCCTACGAAAGTTTAGAAGATCGCTATTTGCATTCCCTAAGTGATAAAGATGAGTATTATCAGGATAATCTTGTTAAAAAACTGGAGAAGGAGAAGATACAGCATGAAGCGGAGCGCAACAAGTGGGTGTTAGGTTTTATTATATTCATTTTAATCTTAATTGTTTTATATATATATAATGTGTCAAGAAATAGGATTGTTGTAGAGCGCCATAAACGTCTCAACCATGTTTTGACACAACGATTGGAGCATTCAAAACATCTTCAGGAACAACAAGAGAAGGAGCGTGTTATTGCTGAACACCAAAAAGAAATTCAACATAAACAAGAACTGCTGCACCAGAAGTCCATGACACTCGCTGTTCTCCAAAAGCATTTGTTGGAGAAATTGGAGTCTGCTCGACAACTGTTGACTGATAATGATAAAGCCCGCATGACAGAAGAGGCATGGAAAGAAATAGAGTATTTGATTGATGACACAGATAACAATTTTGTCCAGAATCTTCGCAAGCAACACAAAGAGTTCAAAGAAGAAGATATCCAACTTTGTATGCTTGTTCGCTTGAAAGTGACCAATGCCACTATCGCCAACCTCTTTTACATCGGTGAGTCTGCCGTCAAGAAACGAAAATCCCTTCTCAAAAAGACTGGTTTCCGAATCACAGACCCTAACATTGCTTTGGAACAAGTGATAGAAAACCTTTAGATAAAGAAAAGCCAACATTTCTTAAAAATAAGGGGAAGGAAAATGAAAGTTTTCCACCCCTTTTTCTTTTAATGATGTAACATTATTTCTTTTAAAGTATTCTGGTTCAAATAATTGAATTATGTTACAAGGCGTTCAAACTTTTCCACCCCCTTTTCTTTCTTATATCCCATAATCCCCTTACCTTTGTCAGGAAATTTGAAATAATGCCCTTGAAGGCAAATGTTTAATCACACTCACTATTAATGTTTTATGAAGACATCTAAAGGAATCATGATGGTGGCAATTACAGCCTTATTTTGCATCTTTTGTGGATGCAGTCAGGATGATGATGTGTACGATAATTCTGATATGTACACATTAGCAGAAGAAATGGGAACGAGAGGCGGAGGAGGTGACCCTGGAGGTGGGGTTAAGAAGAAAAAAGTTGTTTTCAGACATACTAATGACCTTTTCAGTGGTCCTAAAAATATATCAGATTCCATTGAGTACATCTTAGATGGTGAATATGATCCAAATATTTTTACTATCTCAATCAGCAATTATGAGGGTGATGCTGCCATTTCTATCCTTACTGTTGAAAGTGGTTACCTGATGAGTTCCGACACAATTGCCGTTCCGGAAGAGTCTCCTGCTAATCTTCCCCTTTCAAGCTACCCCACAGGTGCATTCTATCATATATTTGTCACATTGGGTAGTGACACGTATTATGGAGTCTTTGACCTCTAAGTCATATGAATCATGAAGAAGAGCACAACCCATATTCTGATCATAGGTGTCCTTTTATGGACAGGATGCCTCATGTCTTGCGACCGTCTTCCAGAGCAAGCCCTTCAACAGGCTGGTGACAATCGGGTGGAATTGGAGAAAGTTCTGGCACACTTCAAGGATAATCCAGACCCTCTGAAATATCGTGCTGCCAAATTCCTCATCGAAAACATGCCCTATAACTTTACCTATGAGGGCAATGCAGTCGAGGCATACGACAGTGCTTATCTTCAGATGGCTGACGAGCCCCTGCCAGAACGTGACAAGTTCTTCAAGGAGCATACAGACAGCATCCGTTGCTCCGACAAGCGATTTGCGGTCGATATCCAGACCATCAAGGCAGACTACTTGATTCGCGCCATTGACGAGGCATGCGATACATGGCGACGCACCACATGGAAGGATGATTATGATGAAGAACTCTTCTTCAATTATGTGCTTCCTTACCGCATTCTCAACGAACCTCTCAGCGATTGGCGTGCTGTCGTCACGAAAGGACATCCTTATCTGTTTGAATCTGTTGTCTGGAGCAAGCGTGGTGAGCAAATAGAAGCGGAAGAGGCTGATGTTACAGGTAATATTACCGAAACCGAAAGCGCATCGGAGGGGAAAATGGTTATGCTCGACCATGAAGGCTCACAAGTTACTTACACCTACACCGTTCCTGCTGAGACTCGTAAGGTATTTTACCTTCGCTATACCACCACTGCACGGAGGGCACGCATCGCCCTGACCCTCAACGGAAAGCCAGTCCAGACTGCACCTCTACATCCTGCCAACTCGCTTAAAAATTTTTTGACCAGTCGTAGTGCTACCCTCGTTACCTTGAAAAAGGGTATCAATACTCTTACTTTCGCATACGCAGGTGACACCATCGGACTGGACTATTTGCAGGTAACAGCTGTCGAGCCATACAATCCAGAACGGGCAGAAGACTATTCTAGTGATTATTGCCAGATCAGTAACAAGAAAACGGGTCGCTATCTGAATATTGGACTGCGCCATGACTCCCTGCCATGTGTTGCCACACTTAGGTCTCTAAGCAAAGGAGATAGTACTCAATTGCTACGCTTTGACTACAAAGGCTATGCCTGCTGGGGTATCTCCGTTTGTAACCCAGACTCTGATTTTTGTTTGGAAACTGAATATTGTAGTGTCAAACATAATTCACCTGTCGGACTTTACCACACTCTCATTGGCAGCAATCAGAAATGGGTGTTTCTCCCTACTGGCGATGGACACTACCGTATTATGAACAAGGACAGCGGTCTCTTCCTTGAGGCCAAGTCTGTCGGGAAGACCGACACCCTTGCCCAGAACCCCTTTACGGGAAAGGACACCCAGCTGTGGAAGATTGAACGGAAAGGAAAGAACCCCGCACCCAACACATTCTTTCGTATGGGCAGCGCCCTCTCTGAAGCATTGCGCATCTTTGACATTACGGGACAATATGAATGGATCGGTTATGAAAGCCCCCTTCCACCCCGTGCCACTTCATTGCTCAGTGGAAAGACTGGCAACTGTCGTGACGAAGCAAACTACACCGTTTATCTCTGCCGCAGCCTCGGCATTCCTTCTGCCGTCGATTTCACACCCCATTGGGGCAACCGCAGCAATTCCCACGCATGGAGTGTTGTCATCCTACCCGATGGCAAGGCGACCCCCTTTTATATGGGTTGTGCCCCTGCCGACACCATCCACTACTATCACGCCTACAAGAAACCCAAGATATTCAGGTACCGTTTCCAGTTGAATGAGCAGTATGCCAATGATCTTATGCATGAGGAGGAAGTGCCTAATCTCTTTAATGCGCCCAAGTTCACGGACGTCACAGACGAGTATTATGAGACTACAGACGTGACACGTGACGTGCCTGCTGAATATGCCGATAAGCATATTGCCTACATCTGTGTATTTGACAACCGCAATTGGGTGCCTGTCTTTTATGGCAACATCCGTAATGGTAAGGTGACCTTCACCTCCATGGGGCGTAACATCGTCTATATGGCAGCTTTCTATGAGCAAGGACAAATAGTGCCTTTCGGCGAACCATTCTTGATCAAAGGTGATGGAACGGTTCAGACCATTCAACGCAACGAAAAGAAGCTGACAACTTTAAAGTTGTTGCGTAAATATCCCTTCATGGGTAAAGAAGATTACTTTAATGCCCGTATGTCGGGCGGACGTTTCCAAGGGGCGAATCTACCTGATTTCTCCGATGCAAAGACCTTCTACAAGTTCGAGGGTTTGACCAATGGCAATTGGTATGAGATACCTGTTACTGATGAGGGCACATACCATTACCTGCGCTATATCGGGCCGAAGGGCTCCCATTGCAACATCAACGAACTCGAATTCTATGGCATTGATGGCACGAAGTTGTCAGGCTCCATCATCGGCACCGAGGGAGATCCTTGGGCAAGCAAGGAAAAGGTTTTTGACGGTGACATCCTCACCGGCTTCAGTGGTGTCAGTCCCGATGGTCATTGGGTGGGTTTGAAACTCTCTGCACCCCATCAAATCAGCAAGTTCAAGTTCATTCCTCGAAACGATGGGAATGGTGTGGAGATTGGTGATGAATATGAACTCGTCTATTGGAAGAATGGTGACTGGGTTCTTTTGGGCACACAGGTGGCGATAGAAAACGTGCTCACCTTCAAGAATGTCCCCAGTGGCGGCTTGTATGTGCTCCGTGACAAGACCAAAGGGCATGAACAGAGAATCTTCACCTACGAGAAAGGTGAACAGGTGTGGTGGTAAAGTAAACAACATTATAATTATATAAACTATGAAAAAGATTTTTAATCGAGGGAGTTTTAGCAATTATCGAATTACTGACGCCCAATTAAATGAGGCTCGTGCTGAAACAAGATGTTTTTCCGAAGGAGGGCGTGTGTCATCCCGAAGAACAATATTCTTGTCACATAAGCATAGTGATTTGGAGGAGTTAAAGGATATTATAGGTTTTCTGCATCATCATTGTAATGTAGATATTTATATTGATAGTATGGATGCAGGTATGCCCAAGAAGACCTGTGGAGAAACAGCACAAAGGATTAAGAAAATCATACAAAACAGCGATAGGTTCATTTTGCTTGCTACAGATGCAGCCATTGAATCGAAATGGTGCAATTGGGAGTTGGGATTTGGCGATGCTCATAAATATAGAGAAAAAATAGCATTGTTTCCTATAAAAGAAGAAGAATCGTATGATTTCCAATACAAGGGGAATGAATACATGCAGATATATCCTTTTATTGCCTATTATGATGGGACAGAGAAATACAAAAACGGGACCCCCGTTGAACGGGGCTATTATGTATGTTACTACGAACCTGATGGCTCATTGATAATAACACGATTAAATGATTGGTTAAGATAGATTAATTATGGCACCAGAAAAAATACAGCATTTAGAGTTCATTCAGAATATCATAAACCGAATGAATTCAAATTCATTTCAGATTAAGGAATGGATGATAACCATTGTATCAGCATTGCTTGCTTTATGCGCCAACAATAGTAATGAAGCTTTTATTTTTGTAGCTGTAATTCCCACTTTTCTTTTTTGGTATTTAGATGCATATTATCTTCTGCAAGAAAGAAGATTTAGGGATCTTTATAATGACATCATAGCTGATGATTCCTCAATACCCTCGTATGCTATGCCAATAAACAATTATAAAAGTTATAGATGCTGCATCTGGGGTACGTTCTTCTCAAAAACAATTGGTTGGCTCTATGGCATTATTATTGTATTGCTGATTATAGGTGGACTTATATTGAAATATAAAGATTGTATCATACTAACTTGTTAATTTATGGGACGAAAGATATTCATATCTTACAAATATAAAGATACAGATGTACGGCAGAATTTATTAATCCGTTTTTACCAGAATCGTCAAACTCGGGTGAGAGATTATGTTGATAAGCTACAAGAACTGATTGGTGCAGAGAATATTAATAAAGGCGAGAAAGATGGTGAAGATATGAGTGTTTTGGAAGATGAAACCATCCAATCTGTTCTTGGTGATAAGATCTACGATAGTTCGATAACCCTTGTCTTGATCTCGCCAAACATGAAAGATCCAAATCTATCAGAAATAGAGCAGTGGATTCCATGGGAAATCTCTTACTCATTGAGAGAACAATCAAGAAATGGAAGAACAAGTAAAACAAATGCCGTTATGGCAATAGTTCTTCCTGATGCAAACAATAGTTATGCCTATTATCTTCAAGAACACACATGTCCTTATTGCAATACTCGCACCTTAAATACAGGAAGCCTATTCAAAGTCTTATCGGTAAACATGTTTAATCGATACAATAAGACTTATTCCACATGTCGTCATCACCTGATCAATCAACCAGAAACGGGTGAAAGCTCGTACATTCCAAGTGTAAAGTGGGATGACTTTATTGCTGATATTGAGGAGAATCTGCAACGAGTAGAAAGGATAAAAGAAAATATTGCCGCCTATGATATCAAGAAGAATCTGAAAACAATAGTCGAGAATTATTAAACAACGTAAACAATTAAAAAACAATCCATGATGATGAATTTTAAAAACTTTTGTGGTATATTTGCCATTATATTCGTAACAGCAACCATCATCCTTCTTGCCTCCTGTAGTCAGGATGATGATTATTATGAGAGTGACATGTACACATTAGCGGAAATGGGGACAAGATTAGGAGGAGGAGATTCAGAGATATTTGATGATGGTTATAATCAAAATGCTTATATTCCAGGCGAGGTGGATTGTTGTGGACTATATACCCTGACAGCACGTAGTGTGGAGATGTATGGTAGAGACGCGTTCGTTAATGGCGGTCCCCATGAGGCGTTGAAAGCAAAAGATTTGTATATAAAGATGAAGAATTATGCAATGTCACATGCTGAACTGCATTGGACACCTGATAGCCCCGCTATGCCGCTTTCAACTATCATGCACCTATCCCAAGTGTTTAAGGTTTACGGAAAGCCCTTGTTCAGTGAGGTGAAGCGTTTTAACACCCTTGAAGAGGTGCAAGAATATCTGAGTGTGGCAGCAAACAGAAATAAAGTAAAGGCAGTTTTATTGAAAGAATTAAGGCATGATGGGAAAGAACATATAGCACATGTCAGTGTCAGTAAAAAATGTTTTAACTTTGATGGGTATAATTATGTAAATGATAATTATGAGGGCGGGACGTTGTATTTCCAGTCAGATTTGGATAAGGATGGCAATCCTAAAAAAGGGACAGATTGCAATAATCAACCATACAAGATTATTGGTGTGTTACATTAGTGTCCCGTTAAACTGGGACGAATTTAAATATTAATCAAATAACCCCGGAATAAGGGGACCAAATTGATCTTTGACATCGTTGAAATTAGTCTTATCGAACAGATCTCGCAGGTGAGTCTT
>Ga0265300_10000611_pt1 | contig 37680 bp, 62 predicted proteins | sample AusTroGonzalo_MG_FD_193482 | JGI IMG/M metagenome (GOLD analysis project Ga0265300, IMG submission 193482) | Bovine rumen microbial communities from tropical cattle in Woodstock, Queensland, Australia - Gonzalo_03 | ecosystem: Host-associated > Mammals > Digestive system > Stomach > Rumen ...
TTTTTTTTATATTCTGGTTTTTATTGCTTTTTCAAATTTCCATCCACTTTTTAATCTTCTATGTAAAGTCCCTTTTTTTATGATACTATATTTTTTTATCTTTATTGTCTATAAAATTTTTTAATTTATCTATTATAATAATTTTGTCTTCTTTGGTATATTTAATAATTGAATGCGCTTTTTTACGCAAATTATCTATATACTCTTGACCTAAATGTTCTAAAACCCAATCTGAAAATTCCTGAACATCTTTGTGCGCTTTGTAAAGATGACAGCCAGTACACAAACATACAGCATTTTCTAAATCGTATCTAGTAGAATAATTTCTACGCGAAAATATGTGATGAGCGTGTAGAATCACTTCAGGTGGCTTCCTACCACATAATTCGCAATACCCTTTAGTTCTGACGGCTTTGCTCCAAAGTTTATCTAACTGTTTGTTTAACGAACTATCACTTTGTTTTTCCCGCGCTATTTTGGCCTTTACCGCCTTTTTCTTACATTTGCTAGGCCGTATGTACTCCCCGGTCTTTTCTGACTTCACACAGGGCAATCCTAGTTTACAGGGTGGATTTTTCCGTTTATCTAGATTTCCGCATTGTCCGCATATTCTCATAACTGTTCCCCCCCGTAGGTCGATAAGTCTTTCCCGGACATTTCTTCCCGGAACGCTTTTCGCACTTGATCCATCGTGAATATCTGTTTGCCTTCAAATCTATGATCTTCGGCTAACTTCAGCAACGAGTTGATGAACTTCATTTTGTGCTGGAACGGTATTTCCGGGGGACACCAGAAGTCCAACGGTTCAAACGTGAACCTGTTATCCGTGCGTAATCGGTAGTACATTGTGCGGCCGTTATCATCCATACGTGGGTTCTTACATTTGTCACACCATTGCTTGTAGCAGACAACACCAAGCATTCTGCCGTTTTCTTCTACTGCTATCTTTACGGGTATCAAGTTCCCACCACACGAGCATTTGTATTGGTTTCCTAGCATTGTTTACTCTCCTTTGGCCATTATAAATTTTTCATCTATCTTTTTCATTCGGTATCCTTCGAAGTACCATTTTTCTGCCTTTGCGAAGTATTCAGGAGCGCGCCTTGTTACGCTCTCGTATGAGAACGTAAGGTTATTCTCGTTTAATTTGTCCATACACGCTTTTATCATCAAAAATGCCTTCTGCATATTGCCCCCAGAGAACTCAAGAATTGATTTCAGGGTTCGGCAATTGCGCTTAAACCACATTTGCTGTTGGTTTTCATCCATTGGGTAGTCAAAGATTTCAGCCACCCATTTTCCGAACTCAAATAGTCTATTCGGACTTTTTACGGACATCGGCTCGGGCGGTTTTGCGCCCGTATTATTATATATATTATCTTCTCTTATCTTATCTAATCTTATCTGCTCTTGTAGACTATGTTGTAGACTACCACTTTGTCTACAATGTAGAATTTTGGAATTGTCCTTGTTTTTTAGGTATAATTTTTTTTGGTGTCCGCGTTGCTTTTGTACGTAACTAATGTCAGATGTGACCATAGTCTGTATCACATCTATGTAAGATGTGGCCAACAAGTACTGCTTGCGTGTCATATATCTTAACGCAGTTTGTTCATCTGGCTGGCATTCTAGTTCAGCCCAAAGCAATTGGTATTTGGTTATGGCGGCTAACTCATTGTCAGTAATTCTTTTAATGAGTAGGGAAGTCGGTATTTTTGTCCAATCCATTCTCGCTCTCCTGTTCTTTTTCGTTTCTGGTTAGTTTCCAGCACTTATTTTTAACAAGCGCAACTATTTCTGCGGGCATTTTAAATGCTTCACACAGTTCTAGTATTTGCTTGATTGTTTGTGAATTTGTTTGTTTTATCATTCTCATTCTCCACAAATAATTTATATAAAATCGCTTACTTTGTCAAGCGGTTTACGGCCACGTCGGGAATATGGCACAGATAGCACACCACGTGAAGAATATCGTGCCGTAAAATAATGCCGCACACCCGAGAAATTTTGCCACGCTGGTTGCTACTTCCTTCATCCGTTGCGCTTTCTTTCTGCGACGAGAACGCAATACGATTTTGTCTAACTCCGAGTAATACCTTTCATTCATAACTTTCCACGCTCCTTTGTTGGTTTTACTTCCTACCGAAATGCTACCACTTTGTTCTTTGTTTGTCAAGTGTTTTATAAAAGAAAAACCCCCACGGTGGGTATGGGGGGAAAAAGAAACACGGTAATTTTTTGGTTTTCTTTTTTTGAAATTTATAATCGTTACACTTCGTACTCGCTTTTTTCCGGGAACTTGCTTTGTATAAACGGCTTAATGTATTCCCAGGTGCTGTCGGCCGAACTTAGGAACTTGCTATTTGTTGGTATCCGTTCAGTTCGGCGTCTAATCTTACAATCAGCGACCACCCTACTGCCTTCCAAAAACAGGTTTCCGTAAATTGAGCGTATGTGTCCTGCGCCTATCGTATGTATGCCGGGGAGTGAAAAAGCCCGTAAAACCTTGTTTTTGTCCATTACTAGGGGTATGTGGAGTTCATAGGATAGCGGCTCTTTGATTCCCAAGTCCTGTAAAAATATCATTGTTTGGCGCATTGCTTGGAGATAGTAGTTCCCATCGTTTCCATACAAAGCAGAGTATTCATCGTAAACGTCTTTAATAAACCCCCGGCAAAGGTTGAACTCGGCGCGGGGGTTGTCTGTTGTCTTTAGGAGGAGGAAGAAGTCATCGTTGAACAGGATGAATTCTTCGGATAGCCGTGGATCACGGCAAATCAGTTCGAGGTTTTTAAGGGTGTTTTGGTATTTGTTCCCCGTTTGTAGAACAGGTATGTGAATTATTGTATCTTTTTTTATGTTTTCCGGGCAACCGCCAACGAGAAACACTTTATCGTGCGGCACGTTTACCAATGTCCGCAGGGAATAGGTCAGTTCATCGTTGGTACGCGAATTTTTGACAAGATAGACAATGTCCATATTCGTCTTTTTCAGTTATCCGTTTTTTCCGTACAACTTACACAAGTCACCCGGCAGGGCATACCGAACTTGCGGCAAATGTACTCGCTAAAGTACATTGAAAATTCAGCGTTTTTGCATCTATCGTTTATTTGCATAGTTTGTCATCCACACAAATGCAGTAGTGCGTCAGCAATGCCCGTGCATTTTGATCGTTTACGCCTTCATCGTGGTAGTCAAACTGAACCAGGCACGCTGGCGCATTACTTCGTCTGTTTGAGCCGATCGCGCACGCTGTCAGCAGACAAGCGGCGCACGTTATCACTAATACCTTGAGCACGCGCTATCTCCTTTGCTTCTCTTTTGAGTGCGGCCAACCTTTCCGATTTCTTCCCGTCTTGCCGGGCAAAGAAAGCCAGACATAAAAGCAAGCCGCACCCAATAACCGTAGCAATCAATGGCCACATTCAACTATTTGTCCTTTTTGCACGGTGTGCCGTCTTCGTTGATTAAGGAAAAATAAACCAATACTTTTTTGAGTTTCCCCAAGAAAGCGTCATCTTTGGCCGATTTTGTCATACCCACTACAATGGTGGCAACTGCGACAATGTAGCCAACGAGTTCAACGAAACTGTCCCAATGGGTTTTAATGAAGTCCCACACGTTTCCGATTTGTTCCATATTAGTACACTCCTTTACGCATAATTTCGCAGAGAATTTTCCCTCTGTTCCCTACCTGACGATACCATTTGCTGTCTTGCAGTTCAATGGCCGCCGTATGATAATCGCCTTTTACAAGTGCGGCGAGCATCTTTTTGAAGGTAAGAAATCTGTTTATACCAATGTTAAAACATAGGTCAACAAGCACAAATTGACGTGCTTCATTTAGTTTGTAGTATGTAGGGAATTTTGTTCTTACTTGTATTTCTGCTTCTCTCAAATCTCTTTCAAGGATATAATCTGCCATATCCTCGGTTATCCCGTTATCTTCAATGTTGTGTCCTACGCCAATAGTCCATTTACCCGCCGGGCATTTGTACATTTTCAGACTAACGCCTTCAAACTTTTTTGTCATTTCTTTCCATTCTTTTTGTATCATACGAACTCCCAATGTAGGCCGCAGAACATTCCATTTCCCGTTTTCATCTTTTGGCAAAGAGATGTTCTTTTCTTTCCGTACTTTAGGGCGGCTTCGGCCATTGTGCTAAAAATTTCCCCGGTTTCTTTACATTTTACGGCTTTGGCGTTGTAAGGTTTTTTATGTAAAACTCGCCAAGCGTGCATATTGTTTTCGCTGTAACTCGCCCATTCAAGGTTTTCTAATCTGTTGTCGGTCCTTATTCCGTTTTTATGGTTAACGGTCGGCAAGTTATTAGGGTTTGGAATAAACGCTTTTGCAATTATGCGGTGTAAATTGTATCTAGTCCTTTTCCCGTTTTTACAAAGCCCTACACGACAATATCCTATCTTGCCAATTTCTGGAGTAATTATCCTTTCGTTATGGTTACGAGCGCACGGCTTGTTATAAAATTCCCAAGAAACTCTGCGGCCAATTGATTTTATCCTTCCAAAGTTGCTAACTTTATATAGTCCTTCATAGTTTGGAATATCTTTCCATTCCTCTTTCATTTGTGGCCTTCCTTTTCGTGCATTTCCCTCCAAACTTCTAATTTGACAGTACGCTCTTGTAAGTGGTTATATTTGTCTTGTTTTTCTTCTAGCCGTTTGATATCCCTTCGGATGGCTTTTAGTTCTCCGTAAAATATCCCCGCCGCAAATACAACGGTAGCAATCTTTATGATAATTTCAAACGTGTCTGCTGTCATTAGTTACCCCCAGGATTTCCGTCTGCGTAGTAAAATCGCAAAGTAGAACTTGTCCCTTGTCTAACATAATAAATCTTAACCGTGTCTCCAGATAAAACAGGCAATGTACAAGCAATACCTGTCAAAGTACCGGGTGCTGAGGTTGACACGCACGGCTTACCGACATTTTCCACATAAATCAACTGCGTATTAGCGTTAGAGCCAACAGGAATATATATATAATAATAGCCGTTTCCCGGAGCAGTATAACTGTCCCCTGAACTGCCTAAAGTAAGGGCTTCATACATTCCGCTTGGCATACCCATAGCAGAAATCTCAGTAGAATTTAACCTTGCTGTCGGTATCTTGCCCGTCGTACCATCAAGCATTGGATAGCTGTAAACTTGAAAACTGTTTGACGTGGTATTTGTACCCGCGCCAAGCTGAATAGCTGAAGCAGCGTTTGATACCACCGCGCAAGCTGTATCTGATGGGCTAGGGTTGTTTGCGTTTGAACCACCGATAGCAATAGAACAACGCGTGTTTGACGTGCCGCCCGAAACGGAAGCACCGTGGCCGATAGCAATAGCCCCGTGTCCAGCAGTTTGTGCATATTGACCAAGTGAAACACCGCCATAGCCGTATGCGGAAGTATCATTTCCAACGATAGTAGCATAATTGTTTGTAGGAGCAGAAGAATTAGCACCTATGTTTATTGAATTATTAGAAGTAGCCGCACCACCCAAAATAGACAGCGAATTTGTACCAGTAGCTTTGTTTGCAAGTCCTTTCCCGGCCAAAGTGTTTACTGCACCTAAAGCACCTTCAACAGTGGTTTGTTGCGTGCCTTCAACTGTTATCGGGGTAACTAAAGTCTTTGGCTGTTTGTCGCTTTGTAAACTAGAAATGTTATTAGTATTAGTTCCTATTTGCGTAACTAAAGACGAGGTTATGCCCGAATTTATAGCCGCCCATTGTTTAGCAGTGAAAGACGAGTTATTAAGCGTATACTCGTAGTCCCAGGAAACATCTTCCCCGGAAACGGTTGCTTTATATCGGTTATAGGCCGTGTTTAGGGTTACATCATCTTTGTGTGTGTTTTCTATACGCAATTCCCAAGTCTGCCCAATAATATCAAACCTATACAGGTCAAACTTGCTACCATTGACAACCCAAGCATAGTCAAAGTTAGTAAGCAGTGTTTTGGAATAAGCGTCTAATTCGCTAAAAGTAGCCCAATCGTTACCGTTGTTGGTAACAACACTATTTATAACGAAAGCATAGTCGTTGTTAGTAACTGTTCCTAAATATGCTTCTAATTCAGCCACGCTTTCAAATGTGCCTATAAAATACGACGTGTTGGTAGAAATAGAACTGTTTACAAAGTTTTTATCGGCGAGTTTATTGTCAGTGCTTGCTTGCGCGGGAATTAAGCCGTCAATGGCATTGATTTGTCTTTGCACATCAGCAAATTCGGCCTGTAAATCGGTTTGATTTTCAATGTTCCCGGTAATGCCTCCCCAATGCGCTGAGCCGCCACCACCGCCGCCGATTTGTAAGCTGATTTGAATAGGGGAAGTTTCCGGGACAGGAACTATAATACTTTCGGTTTGTTCCCCGACAGGCTCATTTGTAACCCAAAAAAGGATATCGTTTGTTACTGTTTTAATTCTTTTATCAGCGTCAAAGATTTTCAATATCCCTTTGTTAAGTCCCCACGGCATTTGCGCGGTTTCTTCGTGCGAGAAATTTACTTCAAAATTACCACCGTCGGCAAGTGATATATTCTTTTTGGTAATACCACCTAGCAGAAATTCTGCCGTAAAGTCCGAAATATCAAAATCGGCAGTTACTGTAAAATTTAACAGTGTTTCGCCGTTCCAGTCCGTGTCGTCGCCACGATAAATTTTTATAACCTGTTCGGGTGCGTCGGTCATTTCTTCCCCCTAAATCTAATCTTCTAAAGTTTCTTGTTCTGCGAGTAACTCTCTAAGCTCTTGCGCTAAATCTTCAATTTCTTGCGCTTTGGCTTTTGTGTAATCAGCATAAACCGAACCTTCCGCCAAAATGCCTTCACGAATAGGTCTAATTAGCCCAGTCTTTGCTTCTAACCCGGCCACTTGATTTTCTAAATCTCGGCGGTGTTTCTTAGCAATATATTCGGGTGTATCTGCCCACTCGCAATTCTCAATAGGGCGTTCGGTTTCTTTAATTTCCAACCCTTTGTATTGAGGTGTAAATTTTAACGTCGTAACGAGGCGGCCTCTGTCTGTATCGTGTAATTTGATTTGTCCTTCTTGTTCAATGTAATAAGTCATTTAGTATCTCCTTATTGTTCACTCTTACTGCCTTCGGCGTACACAAATCTGAACTCGGTATTTGCTAAAGTTCCTGAATAATAAAGGCTTAAAACATCACCTTTCTTTGCAGGTACAAAACACCTACCTGCAGAACTGGATGAAGAAAAGTAATGTCTAAATCCGATATACCCACAACTTGCTAAGAAAGCATCAAAAAACACGCCAGTTCCGCTTCCGTATTCCGCATAAAGCATAAAGTAACCATCAGCTGGAGCTGTATAAGTAGAACCTGAAGCTCCTAGAGTGAGCAAATCATAAGTTCCACTAGGCATAGACAAATGAGCCGAAACAATTTTTCCAGCGTCTGTTAAGTTCCCTAGCCCTACATCTGCTTTTCCAGTTAAAGCATTTTGAAATTCAGCGGCTTGATCTGTGCTTGCGGGGATAGATGCGTTGTAAGCACATACCCAAGGATACAAAGTGGTATGCGGAGGTCTTACTGTGTTGCTACTTCCGTATATCGGGTTAGACAAAGAAGCATCAAACGCAACACCACGAGGTTCATTTCCAGACGTGCCACTTCCTGTTTTAGCTCCACCATTTATTACTTGCTTTTGAGCGGTGAATGCTCCTGTAGCACCGGGACCGTTTGTAATTAACCAACCCTGGTTTTGCCAGTTTAGTGGGTCTGTACCTGTAATGTTAGGCAAACCAGCTAATTTTTGTGTAATTCCGTCTGTTGTATTAGCGTTTTTTATGTAGTTTACAAGTTTCGGAAGTCTGATGGTCTTGTTTATCGTGTTAATTACATATTTCGGACATTCGCCATAAACAGACAATGCTGTTTCATAATCTGCATCAGAAATCTGAAGCTCCGCGTGAGAATTGACCCAAGCATAAAAATCAGGGTAAAGTGTATCTGCGCTCGATATTGTTTCCCCTGTAAACAAAGGCAAAGATCCAGCATTATCAGAAGCGGAAGAACTTTGAGACCAAAACACTTCTCCTATACTCTTTCCGCTACCGCTTCCTCCTCCAAAACCCCAATACTGACCACCATTGTCAAGAATTGGATCATTACCTATGTTGTTATCAATTACAGAAACACGCAATTTCCCATTAGAATCTACTACATAATTATTCTTGTAGTATGTTTGTGTAGATAACCACTCCGGGATGCCTTGCTGTAACAAGTACCCGATTTGATATCCGTGTACGTGGTCTACAGCGTTTCTTTCTTCTAATACAGGCGAGTTTGTGCCTAGACAAGCCGCCGACCACCCATCAGCCCAAGCAGTTAGGGCTTGTAAGGTTTCTACATCTACGGTGTAGTTTACTGCACCCGCCGCAAGGCCGCCGAACTGCTCAAGGCCGCCAGCCGCCGCTGGTGCACTACTGCCGAAAATCTTATACGCCTTTCTTAGTATCTTTGCCATTTAATTACTCCTCTGATAGATAATTGTCATCAGTTCTTAAAAATCTTCCCCTAAAACCGCCTTCGCACGTAGAAAAGCCGTTAGGGTTATTGTTCAGACCGTTTGCGCTGTAATATCCGTAAAAGTCCAAAATGTCGTCATCTATGATGAGTACTTTGTACCCTATTCCCATAGGCAACGGTAGCAATTCTTCTGCGAGAATCACCCCGATTAAATCTTGGAATTTTGTGGATAGCCAGTACTCAAACGTCATATCCCGGTTATCATAGAGCCGTATGTCGTTTGGGAATACGTCGTATAATAACTGTTTGATTTGCGCAGTGCTTGAAAAATTGACGTTTTCTACTAATTTTAGTTTGAGAAGTGTGCGGTATTGTTCATCGGTCAGCACGATTGTTTGGGTTGATTGGATGAAGTCTTTTACCGTGCGGCTTAGACCGATATATTTACCGATTACGTCTAACTGTTTGCCTACGGCTGTATCTATGTTAAATGCGTCAATAAGATCAAGCAGTAGACCGTTACTGTACACTTCAGTTACAAGTGCCTTGATGGTTTCCCGAGCTTTTGGCTGGGTTTTATACTGAAGAATAAGTAAGTCCGCGTAATAATTTAATATATCTTGAGTGGCCATAAAATCTTACGACTCCTCGGTGTTAATAATCGTTATATCGGATGTACTTATTGAAAAATACTTGTCTTTTGATGCCGGGGACAATACCGTTTCCCACGTTACTCCATCGCTTGAAATCTGACAAGTAAATGCCATATTGTTCTGTACGGTTTTAATATAGTAAATAATATCAGAACTGTCAACAGTTTGGTTCGGCGAGAAGTGCATATTGGTTGCTATGCTTTCTTTTAGGAAATCTTCATCTACTACTTGCCCATTGATCGGGGTTACTGTCAGTTGTACATATAGGTTTTGAGCAATCGGGCGGTCAAAGTGATAGGTGGCATAGTAACCGTCGTCCTGTTCTACTTGCACGCTTTGTGCGCCTTTCATACCTACTCCACTGGCCACCTTTTCGTTCATTACCGCGCCGATATCGCTATCAGAGCCGCCTTGCACCACTACCCAAATTGAGTGGCCTGGTATTCCGTCAGCGTCGGTTGCATTGGTTCGGTTTTGATATACTGCGGCCGAGATGACATCTTCAATTTCTAACAAGGCCGCTAAAAGGCTGTCTGTGTACCCTTGCGACGAGATAGACACGCTTTTTTTCCGTCTTTCCCGGAGTTCGGCATCTGTTTCTTCGTTTGTTCCTTCCACGGTTGCGCCAGCGGCGTTATTGACCGCAGTTACCCCCAGGATAATGGTTACCGGGTTAGTGATGGTGTTCGGCAGAACTTCTACCGCTCCGATATTTACAGCGCGGAACGAGCAAGTAGTAGTCCCAGCAGTCAAAGACGTGGTTGTAGCCAATGCGAATTGGTTACCTTCCGAGTCCGAGATGGTATAGGCATCTTCTACCGAGTGATCGTTAAGGCCATCTAAAGTTACCGATCTGTCGGTGGTTACTTGGATGTCCACATAGGTGTAAGTTCCCGCTTTTCGGTGTACCCCGTTAAGAGCGCACCGTTGATCAAGGACTTTTCCGATGGCTTGGTCTGGATCAAAAGAAGCGTAGATTTGAGCGAGTAACTCATAAAAATCTTCTATGTTTTGGGCGAAAATGTTTATGATTTGCCCGTCTGGGGAGTTGCTATCTACGTTGATGTCTTCCCCATAGATTTCTTGGAAACTTTGCGTCAGGTTGTCTACAATTTCGTTTTGAGTAACGACTTGTAGCCCGTTTGCGTCAAAACTATTAGGCATTTAATACCTCCACTGTATCTGTTAAAATTTCGCCGTTTGCGAATTCTATACTTAAAGTTATGGCAAATCTTCGGTCAGTTACGTTGCTGTGTACTTCCACAATTCTCTTTACATAAGACGAGCGTAGCACCACCCTTTGTATGCTGGCCATAAGCCCTTTGGAGTCCTTTCCCCCAAGAAAGTTCCACCAATCTATCCCTGCTTCGGTATCAAAGAAACAGTCCCCGAGAAAGGACAGTAGACGTGTTTTTATATTGAGCATAAGGGCTTGGTTTTCACGTGAAAAACTGTTTCTGCCTTTCCCGAACACCCAATCGCCGTTTTCATCTAGGTTTCTAAATCTCATACCACTCCCCCGGTTATACCACTTCCTGTGGCCACACCGCTATGTTTGTGTCCATCGCCAACGTCTTTTCCGTTGACACTAAACGAACCCGTAACCGCTACCGAACCTGTAAGGGCTATGTTTGCGGCTTGCACTGTCACGTTTGTGCCATCCATAGTAACGGTTGAAGTCCCGTTTGTTACGGTTACTTTGCCATTTTCTAGTTTTATGGTGCTAGAGCCGTATTTAAGTTCCGTTCCTTGCGCCAAATAGCCCGACAGTTGGTTTTGTTTGTTGCGTAGGCCTACCAGTGCTATGGCATCCGAAAAATCGTGTAATCGGTCTGTTCGGGGTGTCATCGTTTGACCGCTTGCGTACCAATTGTCCATATCGCAATCGTTAAAAAGCACCAAACACGAGTCCCCGGCCGAAATAGGGAGTGTAAGTGTCCCCTGACCACCAGACAGGACAATACACGGGCAGTCCAATAAAAGCGGATATTCCTTGATTTCCCCATTGAGCAGGAAGGACATTTTTATCTTTACTTCCGCTGTTTGGGTAGTTGAGTCAAAAGAGACGATTTCCCCAAGTTTGTGGCAGTTAATCTGCCGCAGAGTACCCTTGCGGTGGAGTTCTAACAATGATGCTAGTGTCGGTTGCGGCCCGTATTTTAATGCGTTACTCATAAAATCTTTAACCCCTCTGCACCGTAGTATAGTGTGGCTTTTGTTATACATTGTCCGCTGGCCGCATCCGAAATCGTGCCTTGATGCTCAATTCCAATTACTTTGTATTCACCGTTGAACAGTTTTTCGGTCTGACTTTCTAGCTTTATGTATTGTCCGACTTGTAACCGGGGTTCAAATAAGATAGAAAATGTTAGCAACGCCTCCTCACGTAGCGGGGAGCCGAGTAGCCCGGTGTCGCTGGTTATCTTTTCAATGTTACCACGAATACACTCGTTTTCTTGAAGACAGTATGCTTTCTCGTTATCTATGAAAAAATTGCTTTTGGCGATATTCTTAAGTAATTCTATCGTCGGGCCTTGCATTGCGTTCCCCCTATCTATCTTATTAGGAAACATTCCTATTTTCCCTACCGATATGTTGGGTAGGTCTTTAATCAAAGACTCTATGATTTGTTTGTCTGAAGTTCCTTTGGCAAATGATCGCCCTGTATTGGAGTTCACATATGCAAACCCAGCATCGTATGCTTCTATGGAAGTTTCATAGTTTACTCCGTTTCTTTGGGAGTAGGCTTGTTTAATGTTTCCCTTGAAAATCAAAGGGAGCGTTTCTTTGCTGTCCCCGTATCCCGCGCGGAGTTCTATCCCTTTGTAGACGTTAGTTGTAAATTTGTCTTTGTAAATTCTGCGTCGCGTATCTTCGGCCAAGTTAAGGATGGTAAATCTACCCGTGTTTGCCTGGGCCATAGTGTTGCGGACAATATTGAACGTGAGCGTGTAGGGCATAGAGATATCTAGCCACCCGCCTTCGGCTTGTATGCTCAATATGTAGTTCCGTGTCCACTTAAGCATTTATTTGTTCCTTTGCTGTAAAGTAATATAGTCCACTTCATCTTCATCAAGTACAGCCAAATGCGCCCGGCCAACGAGAAAATCATCTACGCTTAACGGCTCTTGATTATCCTTACAGTAGCAAATTATCCCGAAAGGCACAAGGTTTCTGTACGAGTCCAATAGGTTGGTATTGGTTGTCACGCGCAGACCGTATAGTTTGAAGTCTTTTTCTTCATACTCAATATCCATAAACCACCCGAGTTGAGTAGGTTTATATACTAGCCGTATAACGATATGCGAGTTGTCTTTTGACAACAGTATCGTATGCTTTTGCTTTGCGTCGTTTGAAATGGTGTCTAATATCTGCATTTTTATTGATTCCCCAATACACCTACCACAAAGTCAGAAATCGTGGCTAGGGCTGTCTTTTCGGGCTTTTTCGCGCCTTTGTCCACTTCTTGCGAGAGAGTATCTTTTGCCCGCCCTGCCTTGTTTTTGTTTACATAAATCGTTTTTGCTATCCGTACTTGTTTGAAAGTGACCGAAAATTCCGAGATATACACCCCGTCTTCACTTTGTTTGGCGGTTACTTTTTCTATGGCCATTGAGTTGAACGCTCCGAAAGGGGTGTAAACCGTACTCAATTGCCGAGTTTGCCACATTTCGTAGAACTTCCCAAACGCTTGCTGTTGCTTTGACACTTCATCCGGGACAGGTATTTGCGCCAAGGCATTTTCAATGCGGTCTACTGTCTTATTTGCTTTTTTGTAGATATCGTAGGTTTCCTGGGCCACATTAAAGATATACTGGCTTTGTACGGTTAGTTCAGGCAGTAGGGGTGTCAATGCTTGGGTAATGGAAGAAACCGTTTCATAAGCGGCCTTTTCTTCGGTTCTAGGGGTGGTTTTGAGTTCCCCGACATACCCAGCCAACGTGATTGTCATCGGTTTTAGACCTATATGGTCTTGCATTGTGGAGTTGTCTTCTACCCAATTGTCTGTGATTTCGCTTTCAAGGGTTACGTCTTCATCCCCACGCGTATCAAAGATATATACTTCTTTTTCCATTTTTTCGGGTGCGACAAGGAACATATCCCCGGCGGTAGATGCCAGGTCTACAAGGTTGGTAAGACTGTTCAGTTTGAGTGCGTATGGGTTATCAAGTAATTTTCCTAGTTCAAGTGCCATTTTTATCTACCTTGCCGTGCGAGTTCGGCTTCTTGCATTTCCGCATCCGAGATTGCGCTACTCTTGTTGTACGCTCCTGCCGCTTGCGCGTCATCCGTCACACTTCCACTGGATACAAAGTTTGCGACATTGTGCTGTGTTATGTTAAAGTTTCCACCAGACGCTAGGGCTGGTTTGGCGAAGTCAAATAAATTCGGTAAAACACCTAAACCTGGTTTTGATAGGTCTAGGTTCGGAATTTTCTGTAAAATTCCCGTTTTTTTGACATTGCCATTTTCATCCGTGGGAGAGATAAAATCTGCTATCTTTTTTGTAATTCTGTTGCCAAAGATCATTTTAGACACGCTACGGATGATTTCCGCTATGGTCATAAAAATATCTTTTAAGATTTGACCTGACTTGATCCACTCAATCATACGCCCGGTTATGCTGTCTTTCCCGTTGAAGTACCCATACACGTCTTCCAGGGCTAGGGCTATGCCAATAATGGCCGCCGTAATCGGGAAACACCACGCTAGGATGGCGAGCACTAGGGCTGATATAATGACCAAAATGTCCCTTAAAACAAGACTACGGCTGACAAGTTCCCCGAACCCAATAACAATGTCCCCTACGAATTTCACTATATTTGTGACCGCTTTTAGGATGGGGAGTGCTACGTGTGATAAAAAGCCTTGAGTCCTAATTCCTATCTGTTTGACGTACCATAGGAGTTTGTACCATTGCTTGTTTAGGGATACGAGTGCTTCTTTGTCCCTGGCGCGAAGTAGGTATTGCTTTTCTAGTTCTTCGGTTTGACCTTCAAGGAGCATATAGAACATTTCGTTTGACAGCCCGAAGTCACTTGCCATTTTTGACGCGAGTGCCGGGGAAGTCTGCTGAAGTTCTTTGAGTTTGCTTGAAATCTGCGAGAGTACCTTTGTTGGATCTTTGTCTAGACCGACTCCCCAAAGTTGGAACGGTGCTATGTTTCCTTGCCCAAGGGCTATGTCTGTGGTCATTTGCTGGATACTTTGTAATGTCCCGGCCAGCCCGTCAAGGCTTACACCTGCGGCCGCCGCTTGATAGGACATTTTCTGTAGCGCATCTCCACCGACACCCGTTGTCTTTTCAAAGATTTCCAAGTTCATTGCCAATTTACGGGCTTCTTGCGACATTTTGGCGAAAGCGACTACCGCACCTATAACCGCCGCTTTGGTAGCCAGCGTGGTGTTTTTCAGTTGACTCATCGTGGCAACGCTTTCTTTGCCGCCTGTGATACCGATTTTAACCGCTAATTCGCCTATGTTCATATGTTATTTCTTTTTGTTTAGTTCAATATAAGCCGCTTGATAATCGGCCGTAAATTTCTCGTATTCTATGGCCTGTAAAACTTCCCGGCTATTCATCCGCTTTACTACTTCAATGTCCCCATAACCGTTTTTGACGAGTTTAAGGATAATTACTAGCGGATCTTGCTTTATTTCGACTCTGGGTTCAGTTTTGCTACTCCCAGGGACATTGAAAACTTTGAAAAAAGGTTTTTCGTAAAAGGGGCAAGATTAAACTTGCACACCTCCCAGCAAATGTTCAAGTAGTCCATACGAGCGTTGAGATCTTCAAAAATGTCCCAAGACGTAATTCTTTGCCCGTTGTATGTACACCGCTTGAGACAGTCAAGCAGTGCGTCTTTCATTGCTTTGCTGGTTAGACAGGCCAAGAGAACGTTCTTTAGACTTTCAAAACTAGCCGAAAGGTTTTCCGTGTCCAGCCCGTCTATTTTAACTGATTTAAGGCATTCGGCCGTGGCCGAGAATAATCTTTCCCCTTCCAAAAATGGGGCGAGAGTCATTTCTAACACCGCCCCACTCGGAAGGGACACTTTTGCGCTGTTTCCGATATCCATTGTGGTGTCCCTCACTTATAAATACTAACCTAACGTTCTAGTGTTGTTTCCGAAAGCGATGGTATAGACCGATACGCTTTGTTCGGTGTCCGCTTCGGCATTGGACTTCACTTCTACGTTTTTGGTAAACACTCCCCCGGTCACGAGATAGGTGTCCGTGGTAATGTTTCCGTGGCCATCGCCTACGCGTTTGACGAGTTCCCCCTCAAGAGTAACAAATGCAGAGAAGTCATTTCTTTGCGCCGCTAAAAGGTTTTGTAAGAACTTGTCATCGCTAGATCCGCGCAGTACGCGAATAACTAGTTCGCATTGACGGCCAGTTTCATTTAAGGCATAGATGGTGTTTCCGTCTTTGCCCGTTTTCAAAGCGGCAATATCGTTCGGGAACGTTAAGGCCGCATAGTCCCCATCTGCGAAGTCCGCAAATACACGGTCACGCAGTTTTAAGGTGTCATTTCCTGTTAAAGATAAACTCTGAGCCATTTTCTATTCTCCTACGCGTTAATATAGACCAATACGTTGCTTGAGTGGATAGCACCCGCTTCTTTGATAGCAATTTGAATAAGGGGGGCTTTTCTCGCTTCACGTTCGGTTTGCGCTTGTTGGTTTACGGGTAACGAATAGATATAGTACCCGACTTCCTCAATGTTGCGGAGCATTGCTTCTACATCCCCGAAACGATCCGCGCTGTTCCAAGCACCCGGGGCGACATATCCGTTGCGTACGGCACGGTCGCAGACTAACCGATACGCACCTTTAAGGATGGTCATACCAGGTTCGGTTTGAGGGACTTTGGTAGAAACTTTAGCCAAGGCATTGAACCCGGCCACTTCCAAAGCACCCAAGAACCAACAGCGGTTGTAAACTTGGTCAAAATAACCGTTTGCGCCGCTAGTAAAGGTTTTGGCTACCCCGGCAATGTTCACATAGGCATCCGCTCCGCAGTCCTGACACAAGTTCAGTTGGGTTTGCGTCATAGTAGGATCAGCGGTTACTCCTACCAGGTCTTTTAAGTGCATTGTGCTGGTAGTGTTAGAACCTTCAAACGCCGTAGATAATGCGCGGCCAGCATAAGCGGCGGCCATTACTTTGGCAGGTTCGGTGGTTGCGGACAAGTAGGCCAAGCAACGAGTTTTATCGTATTTGGCTTCCGCAATATCGTGGAAAGATCCAGCGGCGGCAATATCGGCCGCATCGTTGGATACCACGAACAGCATTTTGTTAAGGGTTTGTACCACAGCGGCGGCCGCACCAACTTCTACGGCATCGTAGTCACGCGTGGAAAGGATACCGAAGAACTGTACAAGGCTGTCAGCACGAGAGATGGCTTCAGCCAGCGTTTCCGGGATACCTGATTCATCCGCAAACGGAATAATTACTAAATAACCATCGCCGTTAAGGATATTCGGGGTTTGGGCGAATACGGACAAGGCCATTTTGTAGGTTACCGAGTTCGTACCGAAGTCCACACCCACTTCTTTGGGGGCTTTATAGATTTTGTAGCCCAGGTCGCCAAAACTTGTTTCGGGAGTTTCCCCGGTAAAGATGGCGAGGTTGTTTACGTTGTACTCACCAAGACCTGTCTGGGCCGCAGAAAGGCTGATAGTGATAACGTTCGTTATGTCTAATTGGTTTGACATTATGCCTCCGTTATAACTTCTTTTGTAAAAGTATCGTAGTAATCAATACTACTACTTGTTTCGCTCATATACGTTACGTTAAATGCTACGGTGTATCTGTTTAGTTCAGCCACACCTTCGATTTCGCTTGTATTCGTAACGCTAAAACTGTTTCTCGCTATTTGAAAACCGTGCGCTTCTTGTATCTGTTGGCTGTAAGTGCTGTTTAGAGCCATTATTGCTTTGTCACGCATATCACGTATGCTGGAACTGCGAGAAAACAAATCTACAGCGAAATTTGCCAAGTTATGAACGCTTTGGTATTCCACTAGCCCGTTTGGGGTGGGAATTTCCCGGCGCGTGTTGCCAATGACCTTTTGGCCTGTATAACTTAATACAAAATAAATTCCAAAATCGTTTGGGATATCCCGTTTCTGGTTATATATCCAGATTTGGCTATCCGATAGGTTGAGAGAGTTTTGTAAAATCTTACATATTTGTTTTATCGGATCTGCCATTTTAACTCTCCACTTCTTGTTCGCCTTCGTATGCCTGACATATGTGATATTCTAAATATCCATATTCAGACCAGTCCCAACGCTCCATTACGCGGTATTTTACCCCATTAAAAAGGATAATGTCATCTACGCGTAGTTTAACGTCAGGCAGACAGTGCATTGTTTCCCATTTCCACGCACGCTGACCTTCGGGCTTGATTGCTAGTTGCTGTGCGCTCATAGGTTGCCGCACACCTTGCGTGGTTATGGTTTGGAGCGTTTCCTGTACTTCGTAATCAATTAACGATTTCGTAACAAGTTCAAAAGTCAGGGTTTGAAACCAAGACGGCAAGACTTCGCCTACTTGCGGTAGCCCTGTGTACGTTAACGGTTTGTCTTTTGCGTTAATTATCGCCATCTTTGATTACCTTGCTACTTATACTGCGTCTTAATTGCCCGGTGTCAATCAAAGGGCTAGAACTCCCTTTTAACTGTACCGTCATTTCCGCGTTTGGTTTCCATTGTCCGAAACCGTTAGTAGAAAACGCTTCTTGTATAACTTCTTCGGCCACTAGACCTACTTTCCTAGCAAATTCTTCAGTTTTGCCTTCTACTATGGCCTTTTCTAACTCTTTCCCCGAGAGACTCTTTTTTGTGCGGAGTTTTTCCCGGAATTGAGTGTTCAAAGGCATCCTTATAAAAGAACGGGCTGGTATCTTTGGGTAACCAGTCATCTTGCCAAATTCGTTGACGAACCCTATTTCAGCGTTGTTCAGTTCGCCGTCTTTTCGCGCTACATTGTCCCCCAGGATGCCTACTTTCACATAGGGCATACCCTTTTTAAGGACTTTTACGCAGTTTAGGAGTTTCTTGAACTCCCCTTTAACGTCTGGGTGTTCGGCCATACGCTACCCCCTACGGGTGCGTAGCACCACGCACCGCGCCAATGTTTCCAACAAGCAAGGGTATGATGAGACTTAAGTATTTCATACCATATTTGCTTTGAGATAGTAAAGAGTATATCGGATGTGCCATTACCCAATCAGGGATGGTATATCCTACCGATACGCTACCTACCGACTTGCTGGCCATTATGCCCTCGTATTTACCATTTAGACCTTGCGTGCTGTTTTGTATGTCAATTACCAGATAATGCGCCGCTAGGTATAGGAAACCGAGTTTCTGATCTTCTACCGTGGCGAACAATGCCGGGTTAAACGTGAACGACGCTTCGGCAAATGCTTTGGTTAAGTCCACGTCAGTTATGCCCGTTTGTTCCCCATTAGAAGAGTAAGGGAAATCACGCGAAAACCACCCTTTGAAGTCATCGACTGTAATCGGATATTGTTTCTCGGTCATTCCCTTACTCCTGTAAACGTTACTTAGAACCTTTTTTGCGACGAGTCGCTTTTTTCGGCTCTTTTTCGGTAATTTCGGCCTTTGCCGGGGTTACCGGGGTTTCTTTGATGGTTTCTACTACCTTTTTGACTTCGGCCGCATCTACAACGATTTGACGTAACTCGTTCGGATAGGCCTTTGTCAGTTTAAGGGCAGTTTCCGAATCTACCGTCAGTTGGTCGCCAGGTTTAAGGAAACCTTCTTTCAGGATGAAACCACGTTTGCCCATATTCACTAATATTGCCATAGATGTCCCTCGCTTTGTTAATATTAGGAAGCCGACGGCGTGTAGTCAAAGTACAAGACTTCTTTCGGTCTGAATACTTTAACACCCGTAAATTGACCGTAGGCGGCGTTTTCCCAGTGGAAACCGTTGATGCTGTTCGCCAACGTAGCGGTGTAGTCCACAGGGATGTTCAAGGCCAACGTATCGGCATCTTTGCGGAGCAAGACGTAGCGTTGTACGCCTAAACCGCTTTGAGCCGCGTCAGCATAGGCCAATTTCTTGATAGCAACTTCGTGACCGACGATTTCGGCGAAGGCTTCTTTCAAGTATTGGAGTTTAGATTTGATCGGGAAGTTCGGATCTACAGCAGACGCTAAGCCGTTGTAGTCGCTTTCCGGGATGATGAACGTATCAGGTTCAGCAGTGTAAGAACTGTTAGCACGATAGGCCGCATAGATAGCACCCACAAACGCTTGGAATTGCGCCGCAGTCATCGTTTTGATGGCGGTCGTAATCGTGGTGGTATCGCTGGTTACGTTGCTTTGGTTGAGTAAACCGTTAGCACCTACGCTGGCCACACCCAAGAAAGCCGCTTTTTGAATACCCAAGTCCCAGTTGGTTTTGCGGGCTTTTTCTTTTTCGGTAATCAAGTCCCAATTGCCCGTTTTGGCCGCTTGTTGTACTTCAAACAAGTTCCAAGACAAACCTTTGGCCCAGTTGATGACCGGGATGTTCACGCCTTCTACGCCAGCATCGGCTTGCGCCAATTGAGCGTTGTGGGTAGAAGTGTGGATGAGACCTTGTTCAAAGTCACCGCCCATATTGAAGGAAGTGTATTTGAGCAAGTTCGTAGAGAAAGCACCTTCGCCAACTACCACAGGAAGGTATTCGGCCGGGGCTACTTTGTAGAACTTTTGTTCAGACACCGATTTGATAGCGGTGGTTAAGGTCGTTATCGGAATATCAATACCGAGCGCGTTTAAGTATTCCGCGTGTTGTAATTCTAACGCACGGGCTACTTGAGTTTCTTTAGCGTTTAATTTTACTGCTTCGCCTTTAGAGTTTAAGAATTCGTACATTTTCAAATTCTCCTATTGATTAAATATCGGCTTTGACCGCTACGCGAATTAAATCGCCATCAGCGGCGGCGGCATCCAACGCCACACCACAAGCCAAGCCGCTGTTCGCGGTGGCCACTTTCCCGGTGCTGTAGGCATAGTCTACGGCCACACCAGATTGGATGGCGGCAGACGCTACTTGGTAAATAAAAGCACCCGTGATAGCGATTTCAATGCGATCGCCAGCAACGATGCCATCGTTTTTTACCGGGTTGAATGCCACAAAGCCCGTAATGGTGGTGTCAGTATTGACCACTTTCACTACGTGCGGAATGCCAGTAGAAGTAGACACCAATTTAACAGCATCTCCCGCTTTGAGAGTGCCCGCTTCGGTGGAGTCCACTACGGCAGAAATAACGGGCGAGTTCGCGCACAAGAGCGCAATCTGGCCGCGTTCAGCAGTTTGTTGGAACTGGTTTAAGTTTTGAGCCATTTTAGTTCTCCTTTTTGTTTATTTAGCCGAGCCGTATCTTTCCTGGCCACGGGCTAATCTACGGGACATAGTATCTACTACCTGTCCTTGAAATTCTTTAGAGTTCGCCATTTCTTCAGCGTCTAATAAATCTTTAGCGTTCTTTTTGTCTTCAATGGTTAAGTCTTTAGAGATTTCTTCATCTTCGTTATCTTTCCCGGCTTCGTCTTTCTCGTAAGAGAGTTTTTCGGCCAGACCGATTACGAAACGAATATCTTCATCCGACAACCCTTTGTCTTTTAAGAAACCGCCGATTTCATCAATTTCTTTGCGTTTGTCAATTTCTTCGCCTTCGTTGCGTTTGTTCTTTTTGGACTCTTTTTCTTCTTTGCCTTCTTTGCCTTCTTTGTCCTTTTCTTCATCGGCGTCTTTCTTTTCTTCGTCTTTTTTGTCTTCATCGGCGTTTTTCTTGGAAGCTTTTTTAGCTTTCTTTTCTTCGTCATCTTCTTCGTTGCATTTGTTTTTCTTGGATAACTTCTCATATTCAGCAACGAGATCAGCGACTTTCATATCTTCGCCGTTGACTTTGACTACATCCTCTAAGAGATCGTTACATTTGTTCGCTTCTTCTTTCTCTTTGAGTTCTTTTTCAACAGAGTTTACCATTTCCCCAATAGAAACGGCAGACCCATTGGAAAGTTCTACCATTACTTTGGAAAGGTCATCACTGTTAGTTACTGCTGTTTTTTTGAACAGTTTGAACATAGTTTTGCCTTCTCCTTTTGGTTCTTTGTTATTTTCAAGTGCCTTTAGTTGGGCACGTTTTTCTTCTTTGTACTTCTTGAAATCTTCCGGGGTTAAAACTTCGGCTTCTTCGTAGCGCGGGTTATCCACCAGGGCTAGGTGCGTGTAGTGGGCTTTCATTACTTCCCGGTTATATGGAACGTTGTGCCACTCCCCGCCTACACCGAATTCATCGGGGACATAGGCATTGGACACTTTCCACCCTTTGCGGATGGCCTCGTGTCCTTTGTCCGATACAATGATAATCTTTGCCCAATGCGTGCCGTCTTCGGGCAAATAAAAACTTTCGGCCACGTAGCCGTCAGCGTCTTGTTGGATAGTTTCTAAGTCTACTTTCTGGTGGTTTACGTAGATGGGTTTCCCGGCAAAGGTTTTATCCATCTCTTTGAGTGTTTCTTCGCCGATAAGGATGGTTTCATCGGCATAGGCACATACGCCGGGTGCTATGTGTTTGCAGTAAAATACCTTCGGTTCTTCCTTTGCGTTTTGGAAAAATTTAAGCATTTTCTTGTATCCTATTGTGCGAGTATAGCATTTTACGACGGACTTGTCAAGACCTATCTATTGCGAGATGCTAACAACAGTTCGTGTCCGATTTTGGATTTCCATTCTTCAGCAGAAGGAAGTCCCAGTTCATCTCTTTTCCGTTTGAAATGGCGTTCAATAGCATCGGCCGCCTTCTTCACACCACCGATAGTAGAAATATCAAATTCTTCCCCCATTACTTTGAATGTTTTTTTTTCTTCTGCATTTTTCTTTGCAGCTTTTTCTTCGGCCAGTTTAGCATAGTAGCCTTTTTCTTCGGTTGAGTTAAATTTACCGCTATCAATTTTAGATTTTCCCCATTTAATAGCTTCTTCTTGAGTTTTGAACCAAAGTTCCCAACCTACTTGCTTATAGTTTTTATCGGCGATGTGTACCTCGTATCCGACGACTTTCCCTTTTTCTACCATAGAACTGACATCTATTGTATAACCTTTATAGACTTCGGATTTAACAAGACCGTTGTCTTTTTCTTCTCCGTTTTTCTTCGTAAGGTAGGAAATAGATTTTTTATCGAACCCAGCTCTTTCTAATTCTTTTTTACGGAGCCCTTTTACAAATTGATCCATATCATTATCTTTTTCTTCTTTGGCGTTTTGTTTCTGTTTAATTAAATCTGCGTAATATCCCATTTGTTTTCTCCTAGTTATCATTCAATGATGGGCGATGCAATGCACCGACACCCAAAGTCCTGACCGGGGTGCGCCCTGCGGCCAGTTGCATCTACTACTGGTGGGTTGTCCCACGTGAATATCTTTCCGTTTAACCGCTTGTGATATCCACGGACTCTTTCATCCCCGGATGTCAGCCAACGGTATTTTTGTACCCCCGCCGATTTGTACCTATCTTCCCGGTATTGACTCATCAGCAAGGATGTTTCCTGTCTGGCCAAGAACTTTGCCTTGTTCAGACTTACTCCGAAATCGTGTTCAATGGTTCTAACGAGCGTTTCCGCACGCTTACCTTTGAACGTGTTTACTAGCACCCGGTCACGTAACCGTACAATGCTTTCTTCAGTCCACTTCTTAATGTACTGGTTCATATTGTGCGAATATTTCGACGATATGCTTTGTACCATTTCTTGCGTGAACTCTGGGGCTACTATAATGCCTTCTACCCCTTTTTCAAATTGTTCCCCCAAACGGTTAACAGACGCGCTAAACGCCTGTTCAAACGTGAATTGCGGTTCTTTGGCCATAAGGGTGCGCAAATCTTCTAAATGACCTTCTACGCGCTGTTTTATGCGGTCTATTTTGCCGCTAGAAGTGCCTATGGCTATGGATACCTGGGGAGTCAGTTTGGCACGAATTATGCGCCATTGCTTGCGCCGCTGATCCCAGACACCGCCCATTTCGCGTATCGCTTTGCTGATTTGTAGATTAAACGCGCCTTCAAAATGGTCATAGACGTATTGTACCCTACCCGATAAAATCGCCCGTATAAGCGCGTTATGCCCTTCCCCTTGCGGTTTATCGTTTTTGTATAGATACGAGTACACTTCTTTGTTGCGCTCTATTTCTTCTTTCAAGGAGTCCTTTTTCTGGGTGCGGCGTTCCTTGAGTACCTTTGGGAGTTCAAGTTTAAGCCAATCATCCCCGATTTCTTCCTTGATGATTTCAAAGATCGGTTTGTATATCAGTTCGTAAAATACATACGATACCGACTTCTCAAGCGGCCGATATGTCTTTTCATCGTTACGTAGGGCTTTGGCTACGTTAAACCTTTTCATAGGAATCACTTCCCGCTGTATAGGGTTTTTAGTCTTTCAAACAGTCCCGGCTTTGAGTTAGTGCGTACGTCTACTTCATCAATGTTATCCGTGTCCACGCCTTGCGCGGTAGGATCTAAAATGTCATTTTCTTCTATCTGAACAGGTAGTAGCATTTCTTTGTTGACCGCTTGCTTTGCTTCTATGGCCGTCATCAGCCCGGCTTGCATTGCGGTTACGATTCTTTGTAATTTGCTACCTTTGATGGTTTCTTCCTGTTCGGCAGAGAGTACTCTTAAGGGCTTGAAATTCAATTTAATGTTGTCTGGGACTTCCCCGTACCACATAGCACAGCAGATTTCTATTACCTTGAGTAGGTCTTTTTTGGACTTACTGCGAATTTCGGTTTCTATCATCGCATTGTAGTTTTCTATGTCATCTTCCCCGGAGTTGAACCCGGCCGCGCTGATCCCGAATAGTTTGGTTAAGGGCATACGTAGGTCAGCGGCTATCTGCATACGAATTTCTTTCATTATTTCCGCTAACCCAGAGAAACTAATTTGCTTGGACTCAAATTTGTCTTTGTTGTCCATTACTAGCGCGTTTTGGTAGTTTTTCAGTACGTTCGCCATCTGTACGCGCTTTGTTACCCGGTCAGAGCCACCAGGGGACATAAGGGCGGTGTTAAAGCCCTCAATTCCGTAAATATCTACCTTGAATTCATCTAACACTTCAAAGGATAGGTTTACGCTCTTGAGATATTGGTTGTAGGAACGTACCACGGGTTCTATGATGGATACACCCCACCCGCGCAATTTCGGCCGTATGAGAGACGGTGCTTGCTTGCCTTCCATACGTAACACACGGCTGTGGTGGACTTGTTTGCCGTAGTAGTTGTAGTAGTCCGGGTGTTTGTCAATTTCCCCCGGATCTGCTAGGTCACTCACTTTGCTTACGCCATAGTAGAGTTCCCACATATCTACGGGTTTGAAAATGATTTCATCCCCTTGCTTGACTTTTTTCACGTCAAATGGGGTTTTCGGATTTTCATTGTTGATGATGAGTAGTGCGCCACCGCCGAAAAGACGAGTCCATTTTTTGGCTTGCGTAAAGTTTTCCAGCACACCTTCGCGCTCGATCCTATAGTTCAAGTCTTCCAAATCATCTTGATCCATTTCATCGGCTATGATTTCCAGGCCACCACGGAACGCGTCATCTACAGGCAAGTCCACAAGAGTCTGTACGATACCGTGTTCGACGTAGAGTTCGCTTAATACCTGGCGGATATTGGATACCAAGTACCAGCGGTTGTTCTTGAATAGTGTGGAAGTTTGGCTGACTTGCGTGCTACCGTAGGCAGTACCTAGCCCGTAGCCGCCCAGCGAGGCAATTACGGAAGAGAGAGAATTGGTTACTTCTTGAGTGATATCCTTACCGTTTTGAGTTTCTTTTTTATGTTTACTCATATAAGGCCTGTGAGACGTTGTTTTCTATCTTGCCAATATAGCATTTTTTAAATCATTTTGTCAATATTTAAAAAGATCCGCCAATAGCCAGACGGATCTTTGTTGATGTGGCTAGTATCCCCATCAGGGAAGGAGATAATTATCTGCTAATAGAATAGCAAAAGTATTCAGTATTACCGATACGGAAGACTCTTATTACGATGAACGGAAACTCTCCTTTGCCAAACAAGTCCTCCCAATTTGGAATATCTGCAACAGAATTAAGAACTTCGTATGGCTTTCCATCTACATTTCCGTATTCACAATCCATTTTTGCTGGGAAAACCTGTTGCGGAAGTCTTTCTCTCACATCGGTAATAGCAGAAGTATAGTTGATGTTTTTGGGGTTGATATAAAGCGTTTTTTTGCATTTCTCGTATTCAAACGTTTTATATAATCCGATGCTGTAAAGTTCGGAGTTTTTCTCTTTGTGATGGTTGGAGTATAGATTCATAACGTGCATTGCGAAATCAGCAATAGCAAGTTCTTCGTATTCTCCAATGGTATATTGGTCTGCTTGACGCAGCAGTGGCGTTTTGATTTCTAGGTTTGACATTTCTTTTTCCTCTCTTTTCTGCCCCACGACTTCTGGGGAATTTAACTACAAAGATATTAAATCATATTAAAATCATTTTGTCAAGGTGCGCTTGAGCCATTTATGCTTGTATATCTGTTCGGCCACGTATTCCGGGGTTAAGTCTTTCATACAATGCGCGCCGCAGAGCAGTTTTTCTTTGCGCTCGCATAGACTATATTTGTGAGTTCCCCACTCATAGCAGGGTGTACAAGTCCCGGCTCGTAGGTTAAGGTTGAAACTTCTACCCTGGTTTTCTATGGCTGTAGGGCCGAAAAGAACGACCGATTTTCCCCCTAGGTGCTGGTTAAATATCACTAGCCCACCTTCCATATCTATGTGGAATAGAGCGTTTCTCATAATGGTTGCCGTTTGCGCCATTGTGGTGCGGTTTACTAGGTTGATTACTGTCCCATAGACAGGTTTAGGGCTTAACCCCGCACCTATCTGCACCGCTGGGACATTGAGTAACTTTACAAGTGCGTTCCAATGTGTTAGCGGCCATTGTTTGGTTGCTATGTAGTTCGGATCTAATGCGCGCCCGGATAAGTCCCCATACCCCGTGTTTAGAGTAACATACCGTGGGGGTAGTTGTATACCACTCGGGCCGAAGTCCTGAAACGGTGTACGAACGTCAAATGTATAATCTATCCCCGCGTTTTTGGCTATACACTCGTCGCATTTGTCCATATCTACTATCTTTGGTAGGTCATATTTGCCGAAGTTCCTGTATGCTGTCAGACCTACCATTTGTGTGCGTAGTATGTTCTTTGTAAAACCCAGGCCTTCAAACATCCACCAATACTTTTCCGTGTAGATTTCTATGTTCTTGCGCGGTATGTTCTTTTGTTTACAGTATTCCACCAAGAACGACCGAGCGTTTAGGGCATCCCCTATCCCGGCCGTTATGCTTGCTTTGGTTATGATCCGTTTTGGTTTTATGTTCATAGTACATCCAATATGCTAGGAGTGCGGTTGTAGCACCATTTTACGCTATCCGTCGTGAGGTCGACCACGTCATCGTGTTCTCCATCAGGGAAGGCCAGTATCTCCCTCTTAAATCGTTCGTATGTTTCTTCGTCTATTCCGTCCCCTACGATTATGGGGTTGTTTACGAGTTGGGGTATGATAATGTTCGCCCGGGCCACCTTGTCAAGCCGCCTGTCCTTAAAAAATTCATCCACACGGTCTTTTGGTTGCATAGGCACGTTGTATTGCGGCATACGCTGGTTTAGGTATATCCCGTGCCCTTTTGGCTCTATGAGTGCGCCAATGAAGTTTTCGTGCGCGTGTTTCTTGATAAATGGGAGTATGTACTGTTCGCTTTGTGCGGCATCTATCTTTTCCCAAAGTAGGTCAAGTAGGTATAGTCTTTTCTGATCGCCATCACCGTGTACCCCCCAGAAACCAGCGGCCGTGTAGTCACTCGTTTGCTTGCTGGTGCTGGCGGTGTCGCAGGTTATGAACGTGTAGTCAAAGTGTTCTGGCATAGGTCCGCGCGTGAACATATAGTCTTTGAATAGGTTACCGCCCTCTACAACGGGGTTCTGCATATATTGCGCCGCAAAGAACCCTGGCTGTTCCCTTTGGAGTTTGAGCAGTGCTTCGTTGCTAAACCTTTCAGGCCATATACTTTGGTTATTTTCATCCAAAACGGGGAACTCCAGGTATTCAAATTCGGCGTTATTCTTTTTGAGTAGGCCTACGATGTCATCTACCGCTAACCTCTGCATAATGATGATTATGGGGGTGTTTTCGCTGTTTCTGCGGCTTATAAGCGTTTCTGTGAAATAGTTCCAGCAGTCCCTTTTGGCTTTTTCAGAGTGCGCGTCATCGGCCTTGAGTGCGTCATCTATGAGAATACACCCACCGTATTTGCTTACGCTGGTTGAACCCGCGCCGAACCCGGTAAGTGAGCCACCCATTGAGCAAGCACGCACACTCCCACCGTTTTCTACTTGCCATAGACCTTTGTTTTGGGTGTCTTCCTTGATCCGTGTGCCGAAGAGTTGTTGGTATAGTTGGGAGTTTACTAAATCGCGTATTTCCCCGCTGAATTGCCTTACAAGTTCATCCGAGTAGGAAGTGTAGATATTGTTACAGTTACGGTTTATTGAGTATGTCCACGCTACAAAGTATCGCATAATGGCCGATTTCCCGAACCGGGGACTAATGCTGATTACCAGGTTGTGCGGTCGGTCATATACGATGCTTTCAAGTTCTTTGATGATCCGTTTGTGAAAGGGCTTGAAGATGAACTGTTGCTTTGCGGTATAGTAATGAAACACTTTGATGAATAGACGTAGGTTTGCCCGGAGAAGATAGGCCGCTTCTACCGGGGTTTGCTGTAATGCCTTTATCTTTTCATCAGTCATCCCCTTCATCTTGTAGTGCCTTGCGTAGGGCTTTTAGTTTGTCAAAGTCCACTTCCGGGGTAATAACTACCTGCTCTACCTTTTCCGTAGGTCTTTCCCCTACCGTGTCCCTAATCTGCTCATACGCGCCTTTATCCCCTTGTATGGCTTTCTTAATGAGCGCGGTGCTGATGGCTTTGCGTGTGGTTACCTTTTCCCCTTTATTGTTTGTGATTTCGGCTTCTAGGAGTATGCGTAGTTCCTCAGCAAAGGTTTTGGCACGTTTCTGGACAGCGTTGCTTACCTCTGCACCCTTTCTACCGTATATCCGTGCCGTTTCCGTGGTGAAGTCTTTCTTCCCTTTTATTAGGTTGGCTCTGCTGTTAGGGTTATCGCCTTTGGGCATATTACTTTAACCTCGCGAATAGGCCGTTTTTACACATATCGGCGTAGATGGGTTTGTCTAGTTTGAAGAACTTGATAAGGTCTTTAGGGCTTTTGGTTTCTGTGTATTGTTCTAATACTCCACCTTTGGCATCGTGTATGGATATATCTATTTCCCGGCGGCCGATTGCACACGCTATATCGCAGAATACGGGTTCATTCATATTGTTGTCTTTTAGGTATTTGAGTGCTAGGTATCTGGCATATAGGTTGAGTGTAAGGTCTGCTTTTGTACCGTCTTTTGTCCAGGGAGAGCCGCCACCGATACGGCAAGAGCCACCATAGAAGTCTACCGCTAGTTTTCTACCCGTAGTGCCGCTGTCGGCTACCGGGCCGTGTTTGTGGAATAGCCCTGTACCATTGATGATTAAAGGGCATTTTGCGTCATCGCAGATTTTCTTTACGTCGTTTAATACTTTGCTTTTGATGAGTTGCTTGAGAGTAAGGATAGGTGCGGCAATAACCACCCGGGCGAGTGCGCCTTGTTTCTTTACCACAAGTACCTTAATGTCTTTTCCCACGATATCTTCTTTGTAGAGTTCTTCCCCGATAACTGTGGATAGGTATTTAGTACATTCAAAGTAGTCATAGTCTTTTCTAGGGTAGGCACAGCCAAAGAATATACCTTGATCCCCCCAACCGTCTAACCCTTGAGCAATGTCCGGGCTTTGCGCGGCTATGTAGGTGTTTACCTTAAGGTCAGCACCGCAGATGGTGTTTGCTTTTCCCCATTTGCGTTGGTAGTGTTTATTATATCCGATATCGTTTACGGCCATTTTCACAAATCTGGCTATTTGCTGTTTGGTAAATTTGGCTTTTGAAGTGATTTCTCCGGCTAGGTTGACAACGTTGCCTTTGATTTGGCATTCTACCGCATACCGAGTGTTTGGATCTTTTTTGATATATTGGTCTAATAAGTAGGATGATATGTAATCAGCCACTTTATCTGGGTGTCCTAGTGAAACATATTCGCTTATTTGCATAGTTAGTCCCTCTCCATTAGTTTTAAGTCCCTTCTTCCGAATAGTACGCTGTGTGGGTGTTCCGATTCGTTTGTATACTGTTTCCCCTTTGACACGAACGGTGTGTTTGAGTAGAAGAAGGTCTTTACCGAGCCGTATTTCTGTTCAAACTGGTCCGCGTTGCCAGAGAAGTCTTCGTTGTTCTTAATATATACAAACCCGCGCCCTTCCTTTGCGTACATTCCTGGTCTGATGCTTACAGCGTTTGATCCGAACAGGAGATAGTCACAACGTATTTTCGTGAGTGCCTTGCCTAGCCCTTTGAACGGTGGGTTGGTAAATATGAGAACTTCGCTTTCTTTACACCCATATTCCTTTTCAAAGTCCATTTCAAAGTAGTCTTCCCACGATTTGTCTGGATAATGGGAATAGATGATTTTGGGTTTACCGATCCATGATTCGTATTTCGTTAGTTGTCTGAATACGCTTGTTTCCGAGTCGCAAGGGCAGATGATTACTTTGTATTTAATTCCTTTTTGGTAGCGGCATAGTACTTCTAACAGTAGTTCGGAGAACGAGTAGTACAATGTGTAGTATTCGTTGCTTGAGTCCTGGTTTTTCCCATTAGAAATGTCCGAGAACCGCTTAAATACCTTTTTGTTGCGCTTTTTCATCGTGTCCCTTTGTGTTTCCCTTAATCGCTTATTTCCATTTCAAACATCAATTCAGGGTATTTCTCACGCACTTCTTGTAAAAACTTTTCAATGATCGCCGGGGAGTCTTTATAACTGAATATCACTTTGACTTCCTTTGTTTCTATGTCTACGTCTTTTTTACCGTCATCGCCAAGATCCAGCGACACACCCATTTCTTCTAAACTTTCAAGGTCAAAGTCATCACGCAGATTGTCAAAGTCCCACTCCACCTGATCGCTGGCCGAGTTGTCCATAAGTGCCAGTTTCTTGCGCTTTTCATCGGCTGTCTTTAGGTCGGTGCGCTTTACCACTACCAGCGTGCTACCGTCAGTTTCTACCACCTTAATTGGAGTTCCTTCAGGGAGTTGGCTGACAACCCCGTTCCCGGCAATTAGTTCGTTTTCGCTGTCAATAACCACAGAACGGCCGAGACCCGTTTCATTTATGGACTTCTTTATCAGGGCTTTGTTAGAATCAGAGTGTTTCCTGTAGTTTTTAGGGTCAAATTTGATATCTTTGAGTTCCATATCGTAGGCCGTTTATTTATCGAACTGGGTGTCAATTAGGTATAATTTACGCAGAGCAGAGTTGCTTAATCGGCTAAAGATGTCCTTTACCCCGATAATCGTTGCGCTTTCTTCTAACGAGTTTAATTCCTGGATGAGTTCGTATAATAGGTTCGCAATGGCTTTGATGCTATTGCAGTTTCTATCCCCGATATGTTTGGATGCTTCGGTTAAGAGAGTTTGAGCGGACAAGTCAGGGTTTTCTTGGTTAACCTTTGAAATTTCGGCTACTTCGTCAATATAGTCTTCTAGTCCTTCGAGTAGTCTTTCCCCTAGCAAGTGATCCTGGTAAGATGTGGCATTCCAATGGTATTGTTTGATGGCTTGTTTGATGGCAATTAAATCGATGAGTATTTGTTCCATATATCCCCCCGTTTTTTATTATCCCCCGACAAACGCCGGGGGATAGGAGCTTAGTTATGAAAAACCTACTTACGTTAGCAGTATCGTAGGATATTTCATTGTAACTTTTTTCTTATTAGTTTGTCAAGTTTATTTTGATTTATTTTCCTTACGCCATTAGGTCAATGAAGTCTTCTAACTCCACGTCTATGCCGAGTTCTTTGGCTTCCTGTACCGCACCGTCTATGAGTACCGACATTTGCTTTGTGTCGTATTGCGAACTCCCAATGAACACCCGATAGGCCGTAAATTCCTTTCCGTTTATCAGACCATCTTTTAGGACTTCGTAATACTTGAAACCAGCTTTTGATATGTCGCACCCTTTTCGGACAGTTATGGTCACACTCTGCCCGTAGTCCTTTAGGAGTTTGAAGTATATTTCTTCTTTGCTGGCACGTAGTTTATCGGCTATTTTGCCAACAATGAGCCAAAAGTAGGCATTCGCATCTAAACTCCGTTTCTCGCGCGGCTCTTTGACGATTATTTCCACTTCCTTCCCGGCTAATTGTAGCACTTTGTCTAGCACGGGTGGCATATCCTGTACCACCGCTATGATTTTCAGTGCATCGCCCACTTTCTCTGCCTTGATTAGTTCGCCTTGCATTTTCTACTCCTAGAATAGTTGTAATTGCGCTTGGTATGCTTAGATTTTTAACGAACATATGCTAAAAAGGCACATCGCCATTGTCTTCTATTCCTTGCGTTGGTTGTGGGTTGACCGCTTCTTGTACCGCTTTCACTACGGCCGCACCTTTGTGCGCCGGGGTTTCTTGTTTATCTTTGGTTTTATGGTCATACACACCGAGCCACACTTCCCCTTTTTCGTTTTGGAGTTCGCTTACGTTGATCCAGGGCTTCATAAGTATGCTGGTTTTTCCGTCTTTTTCAAACAAGTAGCCGACTAACACATATTCTTTGCGCTCTTGACCTTTCTGGTCCGTGTATTTTCTTGTATAGACAATATCTTTCATTTTAACTCTCCTTTTAGCAAGATTCCGTTTCTACTATGTTTCCATTTCTTGTAAAACCTACAAATTTTTTAACGAACGGCTCATAGTATATACAAATCATCCTTTTTTTCATATACTCCCCGCAGGTTACTCGTTTTCCATTTATTCGCCATTGGTAGTATGTTAGACCGTCTTTTTTCCTGAACGCCTTAAACACCATAGGCCGTTTCTTTAGTTCAATCACACTTTTCATCAATTTTTATCCTAATTGAACTCTTTACTTCGCTTTCTTTTGTGTACTGTTCGTACAAGTCTTCGTTTTCGGCCTTAAATCGGTCAGTATCAAACGATTTGCGCTTTCCCGGTCCAACATAGGTTACGCTTACTTTCCCGATTTGTAGGGCTGTTATGGCGCGTTTTTCCATTTCTTCCTTTATGCGCTCCCGGATGGCATCTACTTCTTTTTTCATTGTGGCCATCTTTTCCAGGGTGCGCTGGAGTTTTTGGATGGTGCGTTTATCCACAGTCTGTAGCGACGTTTCCTTTGGCTCTTCCAATTTGCGACCTTCTACGAACGCTTGATAGGTGTCTTCTACGAATTTGTCCCCGAGATATTTCATCGGGTAGGGGACTACGCCTTTTTTCGTCACGTGTAGAACTCCCATATATTTCGGTTCTTTCCCCATTTTCTTTAGTGCGTAGAAGTAGAACGACAGTTGCTTTTGCCAATGTGCAAGCATTTTCCGGGTGGGTTTGTTCTTACTGGTTTTGTAATCGGTCAGTATATGGTCTGAGAATAGGTCTGCTGTCCCTGCGAACATTCCCGGCACGTGTACGATTAGTTCGGACTCGGCTTTTTCCAAGCCGACATTGTTCATTTCAAAGTATTCAATCAACTTTACCGTTTCTATGTGTTCGGGCGCATAGTAGGCGTCGGAAGTCCACCAATTGTGTACGTCAGCGTGTATATCCGTGCCTATCTTTGCGGCCGCCTTGAGTATTTTCGGATCTACGAACTCCACCCCGCTACCGTAAACTTCGTTGATGATATGGTTTACGCTCGCTAGTTCTTTCCCGGTGCGCGATTCCGTGTAGGTGTGCGCTATCTGGTCAAAGATGATTTCTTGCATTATTGCTTTCTCCCGGAGTAGATTTTGTTTCCTTTTTCATCCACGATGAGTAGATAACTGATTTCCCCGGCATCGTTGTATTCTATGGAGTCCACGAAGAACTTTTGGAAGGGGTTTTTTAGCACCCATTTGTTGCTTTCTTTGAGATAGACCGTTTCCACTTTAGCCCAGATGAAAGGTGCTGTATAGAGTTCCCGGCCGATACCTATCTTAAACCCTGCCCGCTTGAAGGCATCGCTGGCTTCCCCTTTCTTTTCGTTGCCGTCTTCATCCGCGCGGCTTTCTATTCCGCAGTCCCATTTCCATACCCACGTTTTTGCTGGGTCATTCCATACACCGATTCCGCAGTACAAGACTCCGTTTATCGTTTTGTAGTCACATTGCCAATTCTCTTGCCCGTATGTTTCATCTAGGATTTGCATATCCACACGAGCTGTTTTGTATAGTAATAACAAGCAACCTTTATCGTTTACTTTTTTTACTTTTACTTCAATTTCATTTGCTTTCAGTTTTCTCATAACATTTCTCCTTGTTTTACTTCTATTGTACTTCTTTCCTATATGCTACCACTTTTCTTTGGCTTTGTCAAGTGATTTTTTCTAAACCAACGCACGGCCGCCATTCTGTGGGCATCCGCACCGTGCCCCGGGGCAGAAAGACATTTTTGGCAGTATTTAACACTACCATGTGCGCCTTTTATTTCTTCCCCACACATTTTGCATTTGGGAGTTTTTTTATTTAAAGAATTATATTTTTCCGTTGCCTTTTTTAGCAACTGATCCCGGTGCTGTTTGTAATAGTTTTTATGATAGTCTTTTTTCATTTTTTTCTTTTTCCTTTAACAACGATTTCTTTTGGTTTTACTTTGCTTTTTAAATGGTTCACATTTATAGACTTACATTTTTTTAGCCCATCTTCTGTATCTTGAGCAATATGGGGGATTTCATCTATCGGCCTTGTTCCGAAGGGATTTACACAGTAAGAACGGGCTATATATTCATGCAACTCTTTAATTTTTTTTCGTTGCAGTTCATTTGTTTTTTCAAGTTCATATAATCTTGTCATCTTTGCTTTCTCTCCATCCCGATGACCCCAATTATATAATGCGCCTCCGATATATACACAGATGCAAGCCAATGACATTTCTATTATACTTTTAATTATTTCCATATTCCCCCTCCAAAAGAGCATTTAGTGCGGCTTCGGCTAATCCTAAATACTTCTTTTTGTTTTGGTCTGTAACGCCAATTTCCCAATTCTGCACTCTTACCATAGGTGTTTTTGATTTCCAAGTGTGAGTATATAACGACTTTGCCATTTTCTTAATGGCTTCCGCGCGTGTAAATATATTTGCTTTATGCGGGGCTATTTTTCCCTCAAAGGATACTCCGTCTTTTGTATCGCTAATCGTATAATCTACGCTAGTAAATAAACATAATCTTTCTTCTGCTATATTTTCTTCTGCCATAACCTAACTCCTTCTCATTAAAACGCAATTTAATTCCATCGTAAAACCGCAATGAGGACAAATGCTAAAAGTTTGCCATCCTGTTTCTTTCTTATACATATACGCCTGATTACATTTCGGACATTTTGGCTCCATTATTTCCACCTCTCTTTGGCGTATAACCGCCCATTACTTTGCAAATAGTTTTTATCTTTTTATCGGTTAATTCTTTGCCATCATCGGCTATACACACGCAAGCGAAACAATGCTCACAATTTAAGCAAATACCCATTATTTACTCCTATTATTCCAAGCGGATATGGCTTGTTCTTCTAAAATATATTTACTCCATTGTTCAGCCATCGCTTTGGCTATTCCTTCAAATGTTTTTGCTCTGTTTTTTTGTCTTTCCTTTCCGCCTTTGTTAAACCAATTCCCGGCAACTTTTGTGCTTTGTTGTACTTGCATAATTTGCGTAGGTTTTAACGGCGGAAGCCCTTTCAGCCATAATCTAGTTTTCTTTTTAACAGGGTGGCCAAATTCGTAAGGTTGTATTTCCTGAGAATGTGGGGGCAAGCCAAAGATTTTACTCGCTATTGGGTTTTCTATTGCTATGTGTTTGCATTCCGCGTTATAGAAATTCATAAAAAACTGTTTGCCTTCTAGCCCCTTTTTTAACCTTTCTTCATTTAGTACACCTTTTGGGTAAAGAAACCTTGCCCCGGCGTTTGAAAGATATGTACACGGCGGGTGCGCTATAACCAAATCCCAAATCGGCAAGTTCAAAACTTTTAGGCAGTCGCCTTTTATGTGCCATTCGGGGTGTCCGCCGGAGCAGTCTTGTATGTCGCAAGAAAACGCCTTATGGCCCAACGCTCTAAACGCTTTGCAAACCGCTTGGCTTTCTTCACAAGCAACTAAAACGCGCAACGGTTTTAATTCTGCCATAGTTCACTCCATTTCAACCATTTTTACTTTCCCTAGACAGATAGGTGGTATCACGCGGTTTATACCTCCACATTCGCCACATTCAACAACACAATGATTTTTTAGATATTTATTCAATTCTTTTTCGGTATGTATTGAACCACCTAACCAACCTACAATGCATCCGACCAAACTTAATACAAGAGCCAATAAAGCCATTTTTAAAGTGATTTTATCCAATTCTGTCATAGTCCTAGTCCTCCTCCCATGAGTCAAACATGCCCCATCGAGACACCTCATCATTTTCTATATAGACAGGTAAAAATTGTTCTCCACGACTTCTTAATTCTTGCAATAAAGATTCGTATTTTTCTTGTTTGTCTTGGTCTAAAATACCTCTTTCCAACATACGCAGACAATTTTTAATATGTTGCGTTGTCATATTACGCATCCTTATCTGCTTCCCATCTCTAGTAGTCCAATACATACTCTCACTCCTTTACTGGCTTTAATGGACTAACATTTCCGCACACAGGGCACTTTGTTCCTTCCGGCAAATCACGTTTGCATTTTTCACAGTAGTTCATTTTCTTCGTCCTCAAATTTGAATAATAAACACGCTAAAACAATTCCGCAAAATACACCGATTAGCCAAAAAATTACATACAAAAAAGTCATTGGTATTGTTATAGTCATAGTATCGCCGCCTTTTCTTCTGCTTCCAACCACTCGTCATAGTGTCGGCAAGTGGCGCAACCTTCACCGTTGTTACAGTACACGCTTTCCCAGCAAAATGGACACTCAAAACAACTCATTTTCCCCTTCCACACCCTTTGAATTTCCACGCTTCCGCTGGGCAAGATACACAAGCTATACTTGAACCGTCAAAGTTCGGACATATTTTGTATTCTTCTAGCTTTCCGCCAGTTTTGCGCTCGCTAAGCTTTTTTTCATAATCCTTCCTCACAGTCCAGCTCATGCCTATTGGCTTTCCCAAATAGGAAGTTTCGGCAGTAAATTTAGCCACTCGCGCATTTGCTCTATTGGCGGCAGATCGGCAATCGTCGCAAATAGTAGCGTATTTGTTACCCTTAAATGACTTCCCGCATTTTATACACTCGTGCTTATGTATTTTCATTTTTTCCACCCACAGATAACATCTTGCGAAAAATTACCCTTCTTCTTGTGTTCATGGTAAAAAACCCGCAATTTTGCGTTATGATCGCCTAAAATAAAACCTACAATCAAACCAATTAGCAAACCTAACATAGTTTTGACTCCTATTATGGTTGTCTTTCTTTTTGTCTTTTAATTTCTTTTATTTCTTGTATGATGCCAAGTGTTTTTTTTGCCGCCATTATCGCTTCTTGGCAGTCTTTGTGCAGTTTTTCGGCCAACATTAAGATTTCATCCATTTTATCTGTCCTCCTTTGCTTCCCAACGTTCTTCGGCTATGCTTTCTGCGATCACTATCTGGTTATCTTGATATGCTTCGTTTAGCTCATCTACATATCTTTCATAGAACTGCTCGCATTTTTCAGTGTCCATGGCAAGACTTATCAAACCATCGCAGGTGTATACACTTACATAATTTACACCGATTACATATCCGTCATCTACTTCCATAGAAACGTTATAGGTTACTCCACCGATTTCGATATCAAGTCCTTTCATTGGTTCGCTCCTATTTTCTCTTTTTGCTTTTCGTGTTTAATTTGACAAGGGTGTATTCCATAACCCATACATCTTTTTTGGCGAATTTACTATATACTTGAACGCGTTGCTTTTTTATCACATATCCCATCGATGGCAAGATATCGTTTAACAGGCTGATTTTCTTTGCCCAACTCATAGCACCGCATTTGCGCCACAGTTCTAAACCCGTGGCCGATTTGTTGGACTTCAAGTATTCAAATATGCGACCTGGCTGGCCGCCGATTATCGTTGTTTCTTTTTTCATAACTCACTCTCCCTTTTACGGTTTGTTTACTTCTTACTACGATTTTATTGTACTATCTTTATCATCATTTGTCAAGTGTTTTTTTTATATTCTGGTTTTTATTGCTTTTTCAAATTTCCATCCACTTTTTAATCTTCTATGTAAAGTCCCTTTTTTTATGATACTATATTTTTTTATCTTTATTGTCTATAAAATTTTTTAATTT
>Ga0265300_10000612_pt1 | contig 37640 bp, 21 predicted proteins | sample AusTroGonzalo_MG_FD_193482 | JGI IMG/M metagenome (GOLD analysis project Ga0265300, IMG submission 193482) | Bovine rumen microbial communities from tropical cattle in Woodstock, Queensland, Australia - Gonzalo_03 | ecosystem: Host-associated > Mammals > Digestive system > Stomach > Rumen ...
GTAAGTGACATCCAGGGCACCACCCGTGACAGCATAGAGGATACTACAACCATAGGCGGTGTGCTGTTCCGCTTTATAGATACGGCCGGAATCCGTCAGACCACCGACACCGTTGAGTCCATGGGAATTGAGCGTTCCTACCGCAAGGCCCGTGAGGCCAGTATCATTCTCTGGATGACCGATGAGAAACATCCTTCAGACTCGGAGACTGAAAGCAAGATACTTGAACTCTCCGCAGACAAGCACCTCATTCGCGTTCACAACAAGTGTGACGATGCCCACTCCCTGCCCCAGCCCACAGATACCGACGTCTGGATATCGGCCAAATACGGTTACGGTATGCAACAGCTCAATGACCTTTTGGTCAAGGCCGCAGCCATACCTGAGATAGGAGAGCAGGATGTGATTGTGACCAACATGCGTCACTATGAGTCACTCATCAAGGCACAGGAGTGCATCCGCCGTGTCAGCCAGGGTCTGACCGACCGCATTTCGGGAGAGTTCCTAAGCCAGGACATCCGCCAGTGCATCCATCACCTGTCAACCATCACCGGTGACATCACCACCGATGAGATCCTAGGCAACATCTTCCAGCATTTCTGCATCGGGAAATAGCTCAAACTAGTTACGTTCCCGTCACGCTCCTCACAAAGTCACTTTTGGCCACACTTTTATCTCTGCACGTCATCATTTATTGTTCAGCGAACGACCCTATTTCTATGAGGTTCCCATCAGGGTCGGCAACGTAGCAAGTTCGCTGTCCCCAAGGTTCAGTAGTCGGAGGGAGTACGGATTTTGCGCCTCTGTCAAGAGCATTCTGATATTCTTTGTCAACATCGGCGAAAGTTGGTACATCAAAGCTCAATTCCATTGTGCCGTTAAAACCTTCAGGATACTTGAATCTTTTAGAGACCATCTGCTCAAAAGCATCACGTGGGAAGAGTATGATTCTATTGTTGCCAAGGAACATCTCCACATTCGGCTGTACGCCATCCCATGAGGTGGTAAAACCAAAGACCTTGGTATAGAAATCTACGGTAGCTTTGTTGTTGTTAGTAAACAATCCAACAGTGTTGAACTTAAATCGAGGCTGTACATCCAACGGCATCATCACGCCACACTGGTAATCAGGCGACTGGATGTCAGTACCGTTATACCATTCCATGCAACAGGAATTCGGCGCCCATTTATATTCAGGATGAGCTGGTATCCATTCCTTATGGAACTTCATGTACTGATTCTGAAAGGCCTTCATGCCTCCCTCGAAATGCATCTTCAGCCACTTTCCGCTATGAATAGGGAAAAGCTGCATCCCTTCAGGAACATTGCCACCTTTATAAACACCTCCTATGACATATGTAAAGGTGTTTTTTCTGCATGCGCCGAAATTTGCTTCCCAACAGGTAGCACAATTGTGGTTGGGAATGTCGCAAGTGCATAGTCCGAACTCGCCAACTCCATTGTCGAAAGCTGCTTTCTGAAAAGCGTTGGGTTCTTGCTTCTCAAAAATCACAGGCTTGATAATCTTTTCCACGTACTCGGCCCAAAACCTCGGGCATTCTTCCTTTGCCTCATTGAAGGCAATCTTCTTGGCCATGCCAATAATCTGCACATCGTGCAGTTCAATAATCTCGTGTTTCATATTATTCGCGCATGATTTCCTTCTCCACCGGCACCTGGATGATGGTCAGCCATTTGTCGGCATCTTCCTGGTTCCACATACCGTCTACGTAGCAGGCACGGGGCGATCCCACGAATTTACGCATTTTCTGCGAGATGGCCATACGAAAGCCCCGGCAATCCTCTTGGACTGTCGGGGCCTAATCATTTCGATAAACGGGGAATTTACTGGTTTTATTGCTATGTAATCGGAACGTTAAATTCCGATTTGTCGAATACAAATCTACGTAAATTATGATTCTGAGGTAAATTAGTACCGGGTCAAAAAACTTATAACCGTCTTTCGAAGCTCTTCAATCACACGCTTTCCAAGGCTGGGAGAATGGCTGAAAAACGGTTTTGCCACTGCTAATGCATAGCTTTAAATCACTGATATAGAATAGCCAAAGGGGTCACGTAACTCGCTGTAAATCAGACTTGGTTAAAAACCCCACCCTCACATTTGGGAAGTAGGATACTTGCTGCATCGGCAAATGACAAGAAAATCACTAACTTTGTCACATCAAACTGCTGCATTATGAAACAATTCGGACTGATTCGTGTGGCGGCTGCAATGCCGCGTGTTCACGTTGCTGACCCTGAGTCTAACGCCCGCCTTATACTGGAACTCCTTAAGGAGATGGCGCCTGAGCGCCCGTCAATCGTGGTGTTCCCTGAGCTTAGCGTGACCGGTTACACCTGCGCTGACCTGTTTGGGCAGAACCGTCTGCTGGACGATGCCGAGAAGGCTGTAGAGACCATACTGGCCGCGAGCAAGGATATAGAGCCGATGATTGTGATTGGCGCCCCCGTACGCCACTCAGGCAGGCTTTTCAACTGTGCAGTAGCCTTACGTCACGGCCGGATTCTGGGAATAGTACCCAAGACATACCTGGCCGGCAACAATGAATTCTATGAACCCCGTTGGTTTGAATCGGCCCGTGTACTGCCGTCAGCCGGTGTTCGTATCCGTTACGCAGGACATGATGATATCCTTATGGGTACCGGCCAGTTGTTCCGCGTAGGCAAGGCACTGGCAGCCATAGAGCTTTGCCAGGACCTCTGGGTTCCTGTACCGCCCTGCACACAGGCAGCCCTGTCCGGAGCACAGATCATACTCAACCTGTCGGCCAGCAATGATTATCTTTTCAAGCATGAGTACCGCAGGGAACTGGTAAGCGCCACCTCGTCACGTCTGTATGCAGCATATGTCTATTCATCATGCGCCGAGGGTGAATCCACCCAGGACCTTGTATGGTCAGGTGCATCACTCATCTGTGAGTCAGGCACAATGCTGGCCGAGGCCGAGCGCTTTAAGCGCGGAAGCCGTTACATATCGGCCGATGTGGATGTGGAACGTCTTGAGACCCTGCGTGCCAAGGAGCATACCTTCAGGGTTGAAGGCCCCCTGCCCTCCTATACCATACAGGAGGCAGGAGATACCGCACAGACAGATTTCCAGGCCAGTCTGCAGCGTTACGTGGAACCCTACCCCTTTGTACCGCAGGGTGATCCTGAGGCACTTGCCCTGCGCTGCCGTGAGATACTGTCAGCCCAGGTAGCCGGACTGGTAACCCGTCTGGAGCATATAGGCTGCAAGACTGCCGTGATAGGTGTATCGGGCGGACTTGACTCCACCCTGGCGCTGCTGGTTACGGTACTTGCATTTGATACTCTGGGCCTGCCGCGTAAGGGAATAATAGGTATCACCATGCCGGGATTCGGCACCACACATCGCACCCATGACAACTCGGTCAACCTGATGCGAGAGCTGGGCATAACATCACGTGAGATATCAATCCTGCCGGCCGTACGCCAGCACTTTACCGATATAGGACAGGACGAGACGGTCCATGACCTCACCTATGAGAACAGCCAGGCACGTGAGCGCACCCAACTGCTTATGGATATAGCCTGCAAGGAGGGCGGTATCGTAATAGGTACTGGTGACCTCTCTGAACTTGCCCTTGGATGGTGCACCTACAACGGTGACCACATGTCAATGTATGGCGTGAACGTGAGCGTCCCCAAGACTCTGGTACGCACACTGGTAAGCTGGGCTGCCGGCAACAAATTCGGCAGTGAGAACACCATTCACGATATCCTGCTTGACATAGTTGACACCCCCATCAGCCCAGAACTGCTCCCGGCTGATAAGGACGGCAACATAGCCCAGAAGACCGAGGATACGGTAGGTCCCTATGAACTGCATGATTTCTTCCTCTATCATTTCTTCCGTTTTGGAGCAGGACCTGACAAGCTGCGATTCCTGGCTGGCAAGGCATTTGCCGGAAAGTTTGATGACGCCACCATCAGCAAGTGGCTGGAGGTATTCATGAAACGCTTTTTCAGGCAGCAGTTCAAACGCTCATGTCTGCCCGACGGCCCCAAGGTAGGTAGCGTATCACTCTCACCCAGAGGTGACTGGCGCATGCCGTCAGATCTGGAGACCTTCTTTAAGCTGTAGGAAAAGAGAAACCGGCAGCCATATTTGCGGATTTTTGCCTATCTTGCGTCCCCACACCGTACATCGGGGTTACTTTAGATACCCCAAGAATGCAAAGAAGATATTATCTGGATAATTTAAAGTTGTTTCTTACGCTGCTGGTTGTTTTTCACCACGCGGCGCAACCTCATCTGGCAGGGAGTTACTGGCCATACCATTTTGCCCAGGAATCCATGATTATACCGGGAATCTGGCGGTTCACATCAACCAATGCCTCATTCTTTATGGGCTTATTCTTCCTGATTGCAGGTTATTTTGTACCAAGAAGTTACGACAAGCAGAAAGCAAAGACGTTTGTATTGAAGAAGATAATTCACCTGGGAGTTCCGTGCGCAATAATGACGACCTTGATATCTTGCCTGATGGTTCATCATTTTGAGATTGCGCACATGTGGTTCCTTGAGAATCTACTGTTCTTCTCACTGCTATATGCGCTGTATAGACTGATTGGAAAGCCGCTTTCCAATGTAAGACAGCGCGGAGCAAGCATCTGGCAGATGCTTTGCGTGGCGTTGCTAATGGGGGTGGTTGTTCATACTGTGCGCCAGTTCTATGCACAGGATGAATGGATAGGTCTTGGAGGGATCCTGTTTTTTGAACCGGCCAGATATGGCCAATACATCATTATGTTCATAGTCGGTATTATTTCATACCGATTTGATACTTTAGAGAGAATGAGCAGAATCACAGGACTCGCTTGCCTTATAACAGGTATTATGCTAATAGTCCTGAATTGTACCAGATTCGGCATTACGGCTCATCTTATCAATAGATACTATGGATTTATGGAATCACTGATGAGCATAACTATAAGCTTTGGCTTGATCTGGCTATTCAGAGAGTATTTCAACCGGACAAACCGACTGGTTTCCTGGTGCTGCTCACAGACACTCTGGGTATATGTGGTTCACCTCCCCCTTATGGTATGTATTCAGTTTGCCTTTGATGGAATGTCAATGCCACCGGTTCCAAGACTCTTATTCATTGGAGTAGTCAGTACTATCATCTCATTTTTCACCGCCGGTTTGATTTCGTGGACAATTGAGCACATCAGGAACAGTTCCTAATGTGTTACAATTACGGACGGATTGAGGGGAATCCTGCAGTGGAGTGAACAAAAGTAAAGCGGGTTACGTTGGGGTTAGACTGATACCAGCTCTCAAGCGAGGCGTTAAGAGCGCCCGTAAACTCCTCCTGCTGCATCTGATAGAGGGATGAAGGTGCAGGACAGTCCACAAGACCGCTACCCGTAGCGGCTATGCTGTAAGGGTCACCTCCATCCACCTGACCGGCCTGATAACAGCCTATTATACTGCCTGTATTGTCGGTAACCAGACCCGCCGGGCCGTGGGTATCGCCTATATGGCAACTGGCATAGATTACTCCGCTGTTAAATGCGGCAATGGCACCTCCGTCGGCGGTAACGTCATCGGCTATACGGCATGCTCCGATAATTCCTGCGTTGCTCACCGTAAGCGCTCCGCCGCCCTGTATGCTGCCTATTGTAGTTATCTGAACCTGAATCACCTGCGCATCGAACCCCAATGAGGCAAACAGAGGCATGCCGCAAAGGCGGTTCACATAGCGGTTACCGCCCAGATATGTACCCTGGAACGGATGGTCGGCATCACCTATACCTATCCAACTTACAGGTGCCACATGGGAGTTCTCATCCTCGGCACTGGTCATGGATGTGCCGGACTGCATGGTGATATCGGCGTCCTGCAGTACATATCTGCCCTGGAACGATAATCCGCCGCTCACCTCATGGGCAAACGAAAGCATCTGCTGTGACGATGTTATACGGAAAGGATGTTCCATAGAGCCGTCATTGCCGTATATATCCCTCAAGATACCACCGTCAAGATAGAGCCAGGTGGCATCATCGGCAGTGGCAGCCGCCATATCATGGGTGGTTACCGGACTGGTTATGTCCATGAATGTTGATTTCTTGCGCAGCTCACCAAGGTCCGGGGTTGAGACATAGTTCCAGTCATTGTACTCAACCCCCATGAACATCTGCTCATCCTTATGGTTGAGTGATATGTTGAGTGTTGTGCACTGTCCCGAATGGAAGTTTACAGGAGTACTGAATGAACCTGCATAGGTGCGCACAAGCGGGTCACCCGTAGGATTCATGGGATCAGGATATGTAACGGTAAATGAGAACTCCAGAGGCCTGTCATTTCCGTTGATGGCATGGAATGTCTCGTCCTGGGGTGTGGTCAGGCCATAAAAGGTAAAGGTCTTGCTCTGAGCCGTACCCTCACCATCAGCATCCGGAATCCATAGACGGATATCCTTTACGGTCTGCTCTGCAGCACCAAAATCCAGAACCCTGAGAGTCCTGCTGTCACCGCCCCACGTAAAACGGGCGGGCTGGTCAAGCAGTCTCAGGTCACTTACCGTGACTCTGGTATCGACCGCGCCGGAACTGGCCGCAAAGTTCTTGATATTTACTATGACCCGAACATTGCTCAGGGCATGATTAAAACTCACCTTTGTTGACAGACCGCCGGTCTCGGCAATGGTCTTTGTGTTATAGTCAAGCAGCAGGTCCTCTACAGAAATGGCTCCGTTACCGGATGTAAAATCCAGTTCAGTCTCTCCATGTCCCAACTCACCGGCATATGTGCCGTCCCCGTTATCGGTCCAGTGATAATCAGTTGCAGGCAGGCTATAACCTATAAACGTATGTTCTGACGCACCGTCAGTCCAGTATATTTTCTCAGGTAGGTTACCCTCTTCACGTTCCCAGCTCTTGCCTTCATAGTAGTAATACCTGATATTGCTGTACGTGAACTGGGTCAAAGGGTTTGACGTACGCCTGATGGTGGTGAACACGATCCTGTCATCGGTCCGGAAACCGGTACGTCCCACACTGACTCCAAGTTCAGCTACGGCACGCGTAACGGTTCCGCCGTCTATGGTGGCGATAAGGTTCCTAATCTCAAGATTCTCCTCCTGGAAAGGTCTCTCCCCTGCGCTGCAGCTGCAAAGGAGTGCCGCCACGCCAAGATACAACCATATGCTTTTGTCTTTAATCACTCTCATCACCTTTAATTTATCTGCATGGTAATCTTATAGAGCCTGCCCTGTTCAAAATCCGTCAGGTCAAGCGTCATGCTGTAACGCCTCTCTCCGTCACGCAGCCAGAAAACCGCCTTGTCAGCCAATGTACAGGGCGGCACGATAAGCCGATAGCATTTCTGCCCGGCATTATAGGCCGTATATGTACCCGTACACCCTATCTCACTTATAGGTTTGGCCGATGCGTTTCTGAGAGCGTCATTCACCACTGCAACCCCAATCACCTTACCGTTCTGCTCCTTAGTGCAGGAATGCTTGCTTCTGTAACCGTAATCATTTGAATTGACCTTGCTTTTGGAAGCATAATAGTCACCTACAATCACCTCAGCCTGGTCTACATCAGGCATGCCCTCAAGCGTAAGGACCGCATTGTCCGATATCCCCGGTCCGTTATCATCGATGGTAACCATAAGGGCTGCCATCACATGACTGAAACTGAGATGCACATTATATGAGCCGGTCTGCTGTATGGTCTGTGCCCACATCAGGTCCGATGCCTTGTAATCCGCCTCCTTGGTCTGGTTGGCATGGAACACATTGCTGTACTGCTCCACACGGGTGTTGTTTCCGGCCATGAATATCTGCTCCTCGCTCCAGGTCTGTGCCGTATAGACATAGGGGGTCTGCTGAGCCTCAAAGCGGTCATATACATTGGGCGATGCCGACGGGCTATAGTCTCCGTTTATGTCATAACCGTCGGCCGATGTCATCGTAGCCCATTCTCCGGCATTCCATTTGAGCAGCCAGAAAGCGTCAAAGCTGTTACCGTATGTGGTCTCACCGAACTCCGTATGAGATGAGAACGGGCAGATTACCTTAAGCTTTATCTTGTCACCGTTCTCAAAACCGTTACCGGCCAGGTTGACACGGGTCATTTGCTCTCCGTCAAAACCGGTCACCGATGTGGAAAAGGTGAGCATGCCCTGAACGGATACCGGTTCATCCTTGGAACAGCCTGCCGCAGCCAGGGCGCCGCACAAAAGCAATATCCTGAATATCTTCATAATACTCTCATTCAATTATTCTGCAACAACGGATTCCATGAGCTCTCCACTACCGGTGCTCCATGTACCAGGACCGGATAAAGATGGGTATAGCCCACACTTGATGTCCTGTACTGCATATTGCAGGGATACCCGGATCCAATAGTTGAACTGTTATATCTGGAGATGGCATAGTTCATGGCTTTCCATGGAGCCAGTCCGTATATCTCCTTCTTCATGTTTGCGCTCAGCGAGTTGTAATCAGCATTTGAGCCCAGCAGATAGTCATTCTTGGCCTTGAGGATATGTGACTTGCTGCCACGTATGTACTGTTGGGGGCCATATGCATCTTTTATGCTTCCCACGGCGTTGGTGCCGGGTGATTTCTCAACATCATAGAAGTTGCACATGAAAGTGCCCCACTCTATGGCGTTCTGGGCCTGAGGAGCAAAGAAAGAGGATTTGGCAGCGGTGCCGTAGGCTCCCAGCAACGCACCGGTACCGGACGGAATGCCTGCAGCAGCCTGCATGCAACCCAGCATGGTAAGGTTATCGGCCTCACCTACCAGCGCACCGCCGGCATCGCCTACATGAATGCATCCCACCACATAACTGGTTCCGGTAAGGGAACGGGCTATCGAGTTGCCCGTACTGTTGCACAGCATTGATATGCCGGCTATATAGCAGCCCCATCCTACGGTGCCGCTGGACGTTGCGCTGTTGAGCAGACAGAGGTTATGTGTACTCTCAATCCTAAGGTTGGTGATGGCTCCGTCCATTACGTTGTCAAACAGGTATCCGCTCTGCATGTTCACATTCACAAGCGTATGTCCGTTACCCTTAAAGTTTCCACGGAACGGACTTGCAGCCTGTTCACCTATACTTGTCAATTCCCAGTCATAGAAGTCCAGGTCCTGAGTGAGATTTATCTCATATCGGTTGCCGAAATCAGTGTCGTAAAAATCCATGGGGCCTGTCACATAATCCTCTATAACATGAGCCGCCTGAGTGGAAACCGTAGGATAGAAATGGGGATAGAACACATATCCCATGGACTCGGCCTCCTCCATGGTAATCTGCAGCGGGTTACCCTCTGAGTCGGTCTCGTTATCCAGGATCCACCAGTAGGTCTCGAATCCGTCCTCATCCCTTATCTCATCACCGTTTGCATCCTTGCGTATCTCTCCACGGGTCAGGCCGCTCATCCTGGTGGCAGCCGTTCCGTTTACCAGTTTTATGAATGTGATGAACTCCTTCCTGTTGCTTATGCTGAATTCGGGAATAAAATCCCCGCCTCCCAGCGCCGTCTTGGCAGCGGTCCTGTAGGCATTTGTCCACCATCTGAAATCCAGGCTCTCCCTGGAGTGCGCCTCATCAACAGCATCATCAGTGCCAAGGTCCTGTTCACTCCATGAGAAGTTGTCCGATGCCGTAATGGTAAACCTGTCATAATGGTAACCCACGCTGAAAAGATAGCTGTAGCCGGCTTTCAGCACAAGTCCGTCAGGGAATGCCGCATCACCGTTCTCTTTCTTTATGTCACTGAGTGCGAATATGTGCCATGACCCTTCTGTTCCCTGCGTGGCGGCCTTGTCACCGCTGTTCACGTCATACAGCCATACGCGGAAACGGGTGCATGAAGGCAACCTGAGTTCCTGTCCGGCACCGGTATCGCTCATGTCAAATGGGATTGACATCATGTACAGGCGTCCGTCATTGTTATTGAATACAGGGTGCTGTACGTTATCCTTTATCTCCGCAGCACTCAATGTGCCTATCTTTACGATTCCGTCTGCTGTACCGTATTTCTCCAGATTCCTGAAATCCGTATCATCACCGTTGTACAGGGCCTTTGTCATGGTGTTGAGCCTGAAAGTCGCATCATCCACTCCGGCCGGCATGCACATCCTTTCATACACCTCCATCACCCGACGGCACTCCTCCATGGCCTGCTCATCGGTCTTGTCAGTCTCGGCTTTGTCATGGGCATTCGTATCGGCGTTGTCAGCACGCTTATAGTCATGCCAGTCACTGCATATCACGGCACTGCCGAACTCATTTCCTGCCTTGCATACCAGTCCTATCCTGCACGCTATATGACGCATGGAGAGCGGGATATTGAAGGTAGGACCCGATACCGTTACCCAGTCCGATACCGTAAAGTCAGGATAGAAGCTACCCTTGGTTCCGGCATCGAGCCTGCCGGCCAGGTTGCTGCGTCCCCAGGCGCGGAATCGTACGGTCTTTCCGTTCTCCCAGGTCAGTGAATCGGCCGCAGTCTGAATCTGAGGGGTTAATCCGGGATCATCGGACTTGAGTTTACCGGCCATGGGAATCCAGTCTGAATTGAGTGAGATTGATGTACCCGCAGCATAATCCATCTTGAGATAATAGGTGCGGAAAGCCTCGGCATCACTGTCAAACGCCGTACCCGATGTCCCTATCGCATACTGACGGAAAATACGCATCTGGTCACCCTCATTGAATGAACCGTCATGATGATATGTGGCACGCGTGATGAACGCATCGGACATGGAAGCGTTGAAATTCACCCTGTGTCCTATCAGCAGTGCCCCTTCATTCTCAAACGGGGCATTCTCATAGGCCGTGCAGGATGTAGTCACCACGGCAGCAAAGAGTAATATGATGTTTCTTATCTTCATTGGGTAGGTCATTGATACTCAGGGATGGACGGTGTGATATCAGTCATACGGTCCGCTCCGTTCCAACAATTATTGACATATCCTGAAATCAGGCTCTCATCCCTGAAAAGGATTCCTCCCGATACACGCACATTCACAGCCTCGGCCCTCCATCCCGTAGTAGGAACCCATATGCCATTCTCCTTATGGACATTGGCCTGCCACACGGCGTTTATGTCATCCTCCTGTGCCGTACGGTACGTGCCGTCCAGGCCTGCAAAAAGCCAGTTGCGCTGAGCGGTCCCGCCGGTGAGCGTTATGGTATGATCCAGGGCATCCAGATGTCCGGTAAAGACAAAATCCTCATCAAACTGAGTCAGGTCTATGGTGATGTCATTCTTTAGGATGAAATAGTCACCGTGATGTGTACCTCCGGCAGTCGCCTCACGGAGCATCTCAATGAACTTCTCATTACTTACGTATTGAGACTCCTCATCCTCACTGTCCGCATCATAATAATGACCGTCAGTGACACCGGCGTCCAGAGTGCCGTTGGTGTAGGCACGCTGCCAGCTGCCGCCGCTTACGGAGAGTCTGTGCCCGTTTCCGTTATTGACGCCGTAATAGCCGTCATGATGGCTGCTCTCAATCCAGAGACGTGAGCCGGCACTGTTATAGTCAACCCTTTCGGGGGTGATTCGCAGGTAGACTACAGTCTCGTCATTGGCGTCCAGGTCAAACGTGAACTGTTTCTCATACTCCAGGTCATTGTCCAAAGTGAGTTCAAAATCTATCCTGTTTGAACCGTCCGCACCGGCTACGGACTCATCATACATCGCCTTCTCATCTTTTGAATAGGTAGGCCTTACAATGATGTCATAGCATGGCGCCATACCGTAATCCGTACAGGTATAACCGCTTGCCGCTCCTTTGGACGCATAATCAGCATCGGCAGCCTCCCACTCATCATCAACAGGGTATATGAGTTTACCCGTCGATTTGCTTTTGTACAGTTTCACGGTCTCTTCTCCCAGATAATGAGGCACGGCCTTACGCTCCTCCTTCCATACCGGATGACCGTCGGCCGATACATAATCCAGCGTCATTACATTACAGAAACGCAGCATGGTTGCATCGGCATCATAGTTCTGAGCATCATAGCCCTTGAGTTTGGCACTCATGCTCCCGTCTATCAGCACATAGGCAACCACACGGGCCAGACGGTGCTGTAATGGAATGGTGATAAGTCCCACCGTAGCCTGGATATCGGCCTTGGGGGGTACAGCGGTGTAGTGCAGCAGGTCCGTGTAATCCTGATGGGCTTTCTGCTGCTTGAGTCCCTGCGGGATATATACCCCCCGGAACGTATGGGCTCCGTTTCCAAGCCACTTGGCAGGCACGTCAGTCAGATTGTCCTGATCATCATAGGCCTTCAGGCTGTATACGGTCACGCCGCCCTCTGATTTCAGGGCTTCACCCTGACCGTCAACCTCCAGTTTGAGGCGGGCTTTTCGGCTTTCGGTCTTGGTCAGATATGTGATATCCATACCGGCCGCCAGTCCCTCCTTGAGCCATGGCAGACTCTCAGCGGCTGTAGTTACAGGTGTGGCTGCGGCCTTGGTTACCATAGTACCGGTGCTCACGCCACCTACACGGATAATGCCGCTTTCATCTATGGATGCCATCCTCTCCACATCAGAACATCCCGCCATAAGCAGAATGAAACATACAGAGCAGATATATCTATTTATCTTATTCATATTCAGAATGCTTTCTCACTAGGCGTTATGGCATTACGTTTACCTATGGTAGCCTCAACGCTGCCCGTGTACTTACCCACGCCGCTGCAGTCAGCAGGCCACCAGTTACCCTGGCAATCCTTGGTTGCCGTAGCGCTTGTGCCAAGCAGCGCATTACCCAGTATGCCTCCATGATATACATCATCTGGCACAGTCACAAAACAGGTGCAGTCCGTAACGGTCAGCTCCGGAACGTCATTGGATCCGTCCTTCTTCTCTATACCGCCCACAATACCGCCATAATAGATTATGGTCGATGCAGTTCCGGTAAATGTACTCTCTATGGAATGAAATATACACTGTGTCACAGTGGCTCTGGATACCGTAGATACTATACCTCCGGCAAACTTTCGCCCCTGGGTGGTGTTGGTCTCCATATATGCGCGGATATCGGCTTTTGCCTCACAACCGGTAATTGTGGCACCGCCCCACGCCCATACAACCACACCTGCCGGGTTGGCAGCCTGTATATACTTGCCGTCGGCCATACGGACCTTGACATTGCTTATCAGCGCATCTTCACCATGCACCTCAAACGCCAACGGAGCGATAGCATCGGTAGCCTCTGCCTGAGGTGTTGCAATCAGGTTGTCCCGTACATACACCGTCAGGTCATGCACAGTTCCCGTCACCGCACCGAATATCATGGCGCTTGTGGTAATACGGCGGTCATTGCCGTCCAGGTCATAATTCACGTCACCTGCGGTTGAACTTACCGTAATGTCCTGAGCCAGACGGTAACGGTAACCCTCAATGTTATAGAGATGTCCGGTCGATGCCTCCAACTCGTCACCGCTGTCTATGATACCGGAGTAACGGTTCTCATCGGGCGTAGCGTTTGTAAGGTCATAGTTGCCGTCAACCGTAGGCCATGAGTTGTTGCCGGCATTCAGGTCATGATTCTCATTCCTTACACCCACAATATTCTTTTGTGTGGCCTTATCCTGAAGCAAAGTGATACCGTAACCGAACGTATTGTTGGTAACGTAACCGTTGGCCTCTCCCACTATGCCTCCGCCGTATGAGCCTCCGCTAACACGGTTTGTCACAGTGCATGCATCAATTACGGCGGTTTTGACATCGGTCGATACTGATGTGGCGGCAATTCCACCCACATACACGGTGCCGTTTCCAATCACCTTAAGTGATGAACTGCAGCCCGATATGCTACCCTTGTTATCTATTACCACACCACCCGCAGTGGCCATTGCCACGGCATGGTCACCGGCTGTCACACGGATGCCCTCAATGTTTCCGTTGTTCACTCGGGCCACGGCCGCATCAACAACCGCACCTATCTGGATGGTACCGTTCAGCAGGTTGGCGGCATCATCCATGCCGTTAAGGAGCCTGCCGTTACTCAACAGCGTGCAGCCGCCCAGGTTGAGCGTACAATAAAGGTCATATACCGGATCCCAGTCGCCCAGGTCTATGTCATTGGTTACAAGCGCCACGTTTCCGGCCTTGTTCTTTGTCTCACTGCTCAGGAAATCAATCATCTCCTGACGGTTCTTGATACGTATGGGCTCTCCTGCGTTGCCGTAGTCGTCACATATCGTGGTAGTGACATCCTCCGTCCAGTCCTCTATATATGCAGTCATCAACATCTTACGGCTGTCACGGCTCAGCGTCACTGTCACAGTCAGATGTTTTCCTGCCTCCAGCTTGTAACTGCCGTTGTTGCTGTTGTAGGGATCATCAAACCTGTAGTCACTTGCGGCATAGAAAGAGTAATGCTGACCGGAGAGTGTTATCCTGGCCAGTATATCCTCAAGCGGACTTGCCGTATAGTCATACGGCTCCACGATTGCATCATAGCGCGTGGTACTTACGCCACTCTCGGCAGCGCCGTTCTTATCGGCATCATAATCAATCAGAGCCTCGCTGGCCAGAGGCGTTATCTCCTGCCTCACCTTTTCCGATGCTCCGTCAATGGTGTATGAGCAAATCCTTACGCTAAGGTCATTATCGGCCACGTTATATGCCAGAGCCTTGCGGCTTACACCCTCACCGGCCTTGAGTATGACAGTTATGAGAGAGCGGTTATGCTGCAGGTAAAGGGGTATTTTTTTGTAATCGGCATCATCATTCAGAAGATAGACCTCACGGTTCAGGTTACGCCACTCCTTGGCTGTGCGGTAGTTAAGGGCGTCAAGGTCATCCATGGGACTGCCGGTTTCATCACCACCCACCCATTTCTGAATATATCCATAGCCCGTCAGGCGGTCCTGAAGCAGCCATTTTTCCTGTGTAGTCTGGTCCGATGAGAGTACGTCCGAGCCCGCCGTTGCCTTAAAGCCATAAGGAATGGTGGTACTTGGCCAGTACAGGGGAGTCTCACCGGTCTTGCAGGCCAGCGTTCCGTATGAATCGCCGGCTACAGGCTTATAGACGCTCTGTCCCACCAGATTGCCGGACTCATACATTCCTACAGTGAATTCATATGCCCCGGTCACCGCCTTATAGCCATCCATACGCTCCTCAAAGTCAGTCCTGGCGGAACGGGTCATCATACCTCCCGGCAGTGCGGTATAGAACATTACCTGCTCCTGTTCTGCAGCATCGCTTACAAGTGACTCATTGCAGCCCGTAAGCAATACCAGTGCCATCAGCAGTCCGGAAAGTCTGTATATATAGCTCTTACTCATTTTCTAGTTCTTAATGGTACCGTCTGTCTGATAATCGGTCTTATCCATCTCCCATGGGGCCACCTGGACTGTAACCTGGGCAATCAGGCTACGTCGCAACTCCATGTTATAGATATATTTCCTGCCGCTCTCCAGGTTCTTGTGCGCTGCATCCAGTCCCTTGAATGTGGCCACGTGCCTTACGGCATCCTCACTGTCAGATTCCCTCCATGTTATGCGGATGGCCTGAAGGATTCCGAATGCTATCCCCTCAAATGATTTCAGATAACCGGTAGCGGGAGTGCTGCGTACAAAAAGGCTGAACGATGAGCCGTAGGGGTTATCCTTCTTTGTGGCGGCATACTTGGGATTGTCAATATTCACGGGGGCCGATGTGGTCTCCGGCACCGTACCGTCCGGCTCAATGCAGTATGCCACATAACCGGTCTCGGCAACTCCCAGCAGTTCAACCTTCTCAATCAGAGACTCGTCAATCATCACTGATGCATCCTGTGAGTTCTTCAGGTTGACCTGAATCTGTGAGAACTGGTGCTTAAAGAACAGCTTCACGCGGTTGGCCTCTAGGGTAGAACCCGACGGATGCGCAACCTGAACGGCCTGAATGGGATCCGGCTGCTTGTCCATACCTGTAAGGTCACCGCGGGTCAGGTCATAGGCTATCATATAGCTGTCCTTGTACCGGGTGGTTACATCAGGATAGAGTTTGAGCGAGCCCGTGTAACCGTCATCAACGGAGAGTTTATTGTAATCGGCCAGAGCCAGGAAAACATGGTCCAGACGGTTCTGCCAGTAGAAACACTTGGCAGCCTCATCAAAACCGTAGATATCCTTTTCCTGCGCATCCTCATACCTGTTGTTCCAATAGACCGCATTGCCCACAGCGTTGCTTATCTTAAGCCAGGCTGTCGTCATATTGACATCGGGTGTAAGGACTCTGCCCGACCTGTAGAACAGCGAGTCATTGGTATCCCTGGCACCGGCATGAAAGAACATGGAGCAGACAAAACGGCTGTCTAACGGCATGTATGAGGCCGATCCCTGGGCACGGGTCATCACAGCATCGGTGTTTCCGGCAGAGAACAGCACCGGCATATGCTCCGTCTGCTCCACGGGGGCATCAAACATCTCCTGTTCCGAGCAGGCGCCCAAGACAGCGGCGATGGACAGATATATCAGATCTCTTACTCTCATTCTTAATCCCAATCAAGCATTGCGTTACCGCTTCCGGTATTCTCAGTCCAATCCTGTACCAGTACACGGAACCCAATCTTCTCTTTCTTAAGAGATATGGTATAGGTGTAACTGTTTCCTCTCTCCCATCCTGTAACAGCTGCATCAGAGCTATCTGTGCACTGATTAAGTTGGAGCGAATAGGTGGTGCCGTCAGCAAGTTTTACAATCATTCTTGCATCATCACCTATCTGCTGCGGAATCATGAACAGTTTGCTGAAACTTGTACTCTCATCTACAGCTTTGGCAGCCTTGTCACCTTTTGAGGTTACAGTTCCTGTTGCTATATCAACAGTTCCCTCAGTATAAAGATTTGTCAGTGTAACCTTGGCACCGTCCAGGTCAACGGCACTTGCGTCACTGCCGGTCTCCAGCTTGATTGCCACATAGCTCATAACATGACTGAAAGATAGCGGCACATAACCTGTACGGGGATTAATGGCGGCACCAACAGCATAGTCATGTGTGGTCACGCCGTCGGCCTCTGTTCCGGTATGGGCTGCAGTAGTAGCCCACAGCAGATCAGTTCCCTGACTCACGGCAGTTGACGTAACGGCATCCAGTGTCTTGAGGTCTGTCTTTTCTGCCAGAGCACGGAAATAGTAGCTGTCCGTTCCGTTGGGCCAGTAGATGGCAGGTGAATTATAGAATCCTGTTCCGTCAAACGTTGATGTGGTAGCTATGGAGCCAACGTTATCAAGGTCCTTTGTCATCCACAGAGAGAAAGAGTTGCCGTCTTTGAGGCCTGCATCATTGCTCTTGTCAATGGTCTTGACATCGGCCGTAAAGTTTATCTCACCTATTCCAGATGCACTCACATCGGTCCAATCGGCAAGTGTTGCCACAATATTGACTGCCTGCTTGCTGAGCGTTACGGTAAGCTTGTAGTTGTAACCGCTCTTACTCTTGCCGTCATCATCTATGCCGGCAGCCCACCCAGCGATCATATCGTCACTAAGCACCACACGGTAATCATTACCCTCCACATCCTTTACGGTTGCCAGGAGATTTCCGCTGGCCAGCGCCACCTTGGGCACCGATACAGCCTCATAGGCACGGCTGGGATTTCCGGCAGATACAGATGGCTCACCGGCATACATCTTGACCGTTGTAGTACCATTGACATCGACTGTTGCATCCGGAGCTGTGAATATTCCGTTAACGTTCATTCCGCTCAGTGTAACCGATGTGTTATCCAGTGCACCGGCACTGAATCCCTCATCGGCCACCAGGACAATGGTGAACTTGCTCATGGCATGGGTAAATGGCACGGTAAGTGTACCGTGGTTATCCCTGGCATGATTATACTCAACCATCGTCTGGCTGGAGGACCACAGCAGGTCACACTTTTTCATGACACCCTGAGCGCTCTGGTCCGCCTGGGTATTCCATCCCAGCACGCCTAAAGCTTCTGCGAGTGGCATATCAGGGGTACCGCCGTTGTAGCAGTAGCCATAAAATGTGTGGAGCCCGTGACCAGCGGTACGCAGGTCTGTCCCTTCACTTGCAGAGTTGCTGAAATCATCCCAATAGACAGACTCCTTTGGCAGACCGTTTACAAGTTTTACCATCTTGGCATGCACGTTATTATATTGTGCGCCGCCATCGGAAACATGACGGACATAACACAGCAGTACATCATCGGCCTCAAACTCACCGCCCACGGCTCGTGTAATGACTCTGCTACCCGAAAGCGTGGGTTGCAGCGTCAGCGGCAACTTCTCCTGCTGCATGATATCCGTAACGTCACCGCTGCAACCTATCAAAAGCAGTGCTGAAACAGAAAGTGCTATATACTTCTTGACTGTCATTTAATCAATCTTCAATTATTTCAGAACCATACATCCTCACTTGCCTCGACCGTTTTCCAGTCCGTAAGTGATGCGGTGGCCTTAATCTCTGTCTTGGTGATCTTGAGGTTATAGACATAATGAACACCGGACTCCCATGCATCAACCGGAGCCGATACGGACGCACCTGATGCCTTCACCTTTATTGAAGCGACATCGGCATAGTAGACATCGTAGTCTGTAAGGGTTCCATTCACATACACGGTTATCTTGAAGCGGACCTTGTTGCTGCTGTCCGTATTGAGCAGAGTCTGCGGTACTATCACGTCATCATAGTGAATCTGGCTGCTTACACCGTTAAGTTCATATGTCTGGGCATCCAGAGTTACCAGTACCGAACGGTCACTGAGCAACACATCACCCTTAGTACCTACGTTAACCAGCTCCACCTTGCAGTAGCTAAGGTCCACATAATCCTTGGCATCCACAGCACTTGATGTCAGGTTCACCTCCAGCCGGCTCATCATATACCTGAAATTCAGGTTTATGGCCGATGTACGGGCGCAGATACCCTCAGTGCGCATATCCACATGAGCGTGATCCTCATTGTCACACATGTAGTCATCACCGCTGAACTCCGGCATTCCCATCACAAAGTTGCTTGGGAACGTAGCGGCGTCATACGCACCGTTCTCTACAACCACAGCCTGGTCTCCGTTTCCGTTTGAATAGACAGCCGTACCTACCGGATATATTCCGCGGAAATGATAGTGCTGGTTATGGTGTGTCCAATAGAGGGTTGTAGTGGATGTCCAGTCTGTAGTTCCGTCTATGTTTACCGCAGGAGTTGCCTCATGCATGTAATCCTTATTTATACTCTCACTGCGCCAGAATGCGAACGTGTTGATTCCTGATGACGGTGTACCATCACCCACATGAGCATCAACGTTTATTACCGGATGAACCTCCTCAGAGTCAACACTGGTCCAATTGGTGACAGATGCCGTGATGCGAATGCCGGTCTTGTTGACCGTGATGTTGATGATGTAGTTATATCCTGCCAGGGTCTTGAAATCAGTATGACCGCCTTTAGCTGTAATGGCGTCATGAATCTCCTTGGCACGGATATAGTAGATATTGTCATCAGCATTCACAACCGCAATCACGGCATCGTCCGTAGCGCCCAGCTGGGTTCCGGGATATACCACAGCCTGCTTGATTACCGTAATGGCGGCATCGGTGGTACTTGTGGTACCGGCTATGACTGTGGCTTTAGTGCCGTCACTCTGGGCCGATGCATCCTTGATGCTTACCGTACCCTGGATCAGAGCGTAGTCATTAACCTGATTGGCAATGGCGGCCAGAGTTGTGGCATTGGTAAGCGTCACGGTGGGATCGGTCTCAAACTTGAATTTGGTGGCACCTACAGTTCCGCGTGTAAAGCCCTCACCGGCCTTAAGGTTTACGGTAATCTTGCTCAGAGGATGTATGAAAACCATCTTCCTGGCGTCATCATCATCCCTCTCTGCAAACTTGTAAGCCGTAAGGTTGTTTGATACTATGATATCACCGCTAAGCACATCCGTTCCGTCTGTAACTACATTCCAATCAAGGCTCTCCCACTGAGCGTCTGTTGTTACGGCGGGAGCGGCATTCTTACCGTCCACGGCCACACCCAGAATGCTCAGACCGGCTGCGCGGCTATCGGCATTATCGGGATCACCCGTTCCGTAGTCATCCCAGTAGAGCATCTCGCTTTCCAGGAATGACAACGCGTTGACCTGAGACCCTGATTGGGCTGCAAGCGTCTTGCATGTGGTTTTCTGGCTGACAGGTACACTGGGCGACTTTCTTTTCCAGATACCGTTCACACGGAGCCTTACCTGGGTACCTTCCTGCATGGCATAGTACTGGTCTGATGCTCCGGCACGTGTAACGGCTCTCCGGGCTGGTGAGCTCTCAACTCCAACATTGAAGCTGATAGCTCCATCGGCCTTAGTGCCCGGCTGGTCCCACAACTCATCGCCCGAGCAGGACCACAGCCCCGCCGCAAGCAATGTCATGAGATATATTTTTACTTTATTTCCTGTCATAACAGAGTGTTAATCCTCCAGTGAGATATCCTGATTATCGGCAGTTACGGTTACCCAATCGCTAACTGTGCAGGTAACATCGTTGATACCGGCTTTGGTCAGTGTAAAGGTGTAGATGTAGCTGTGGTTGGGATACCAGAAAACAATCTCTTTGTTTGCCTCCTGATTCTTGCTGTTATTGGTTGCAGTAGCTTTAATCTCACTCAACTTCTGGACTACATAATACTGGTTGTTGTCCGGAGTCTTGATGGTAATACCTACATATAGTTCTGAACCTGAATCACGCTTAAGTTTCTGAGGTACGGCAGCAAAAGTGAAAGCACCGGTTTTCTTGTATGTACCATCTGTTACATCAATTCCGGCTGTAGGCTTGGTGAATGCTGCACTGGCTGAAAGATCACCTGTAGTGCTTACAAGGCCGTTGCCAATCTTAACCTGTCCGTCTTTATAGAAGTGTGTAAGAGTTACCTCACACTGGTTCGATTTTACCTCAAGCTGAACGGAATCTGATGTCTTGGTTGTGCGCAGAACCACATTGATATTACTCATCATATGAAGCTCTGTCAGGTTGATTGTAGAGTTTGTGGCACCTATGGCAGGGCTCAGGAAATCTGTATAACCTTTTGCCATGTCATACTGTATGGGGCTTGTTGTTGAACTTTTGAACGGAGCACCCCAGTGATAATCATGGTCAGCCTGTGCACCGGACTCAATCTCAAAATAGTCATCAACATCACTCTCCTTTTCCTTTATGACAGTATTCTTGTCAACCGTACGGAAATGGTAGAATGACTTGTTGTTCTCAAAGAACCACTCTGTCACCCACTTATCGCCTGACTTGTTGAGTGTAGCTTTTTCAGTATAATTTCCGCCCCAGTTAGTGGCATCACTCATGTCGGTTTTGATCTGGGCAGACTCATCATTCAGTCTGTAGAGGTCAAAGTTTTCACAGGCTGTACCGTTTGAGTTATTGAACAGGCTCAATGTGATATGTGAGTTGTCCATTGTCTGGTCTTCGGCAATTACATCAGTCCAGGGCTCAAGAGTGGCAGTAACATTTATGATCTTGCTCTTGCCAACTGTGATGTTGAATACGTAGTTACGGCCCTTCTCCATGTTGATGGTTGTGGCTGTTTTTTCTGTGATACCACTCTTTCCATCCAAAGCTTCGAACATCATGTCCTGGGTAATGAAATACTTGTTGTCATCAATGATGAACTCCAGCACATTGGTGTCATCATCATCGTTGATTACATAACCCGGAATGATCTGGGCTACAAGAGAATATTTGGCTCCGGTGGCAAGAGTTGTGGTTGCCATCTTTGTGATGCCCAAGGATACTGTATCAGTCCATGCACCTGTCTCAATATTGAGTGTTCCGGATGTAGGAACGTTCAGGATCTTGACGTTGGTATCGGTAGCAAAATTGAAAGAACCGTCACCATATCCTGTACCCTTGACAAGATTAATTGTCACGCGGCTCAGTGCATGATTGAACTTAAGGTTACCCTGGTCAAACTTACCCGGGCCATCCTTGAAAGATTCATCCTTAAGACGGAACTGGAGCTCACCCCCTTGTATTATATCATAAGCAGACGTTGAATAGTTGTATGACTTAGCACCGCCCTCACCGTGTTCTTTGATATTGTTGCTATAGGTAAGATCCTCATTAGGAATCGCATCAGCGCCACTCTGGTCTCTTGAAACTGTCCATTCAATCTTCTCTGACAGTGCTACGGTGCTCCAGCTGGTGGATCCGGCAAGATGGTCAATAAGAGTCTTGTCATCGGCTCCGTTTGTGACATCAGCCTTACCCGGAACTGCTACGGCAAATACAGAGAGCTTGGCAGCACGACCGAATGCGTCATCCCAGTAACGTACATTATCATCACTGGGTGCCTTTATGTTTGAGAAAGACACATCACTCTGTGTTTTATCTTCCTGAGCTGTAGCCCATGTTCGTGTCTCGCGTATGTTGCTGGCATCCTTGGTGCTGCGGATATGCATTGCTATCTGTGTATTCTCGGCAAATCCGGCACGGCTAAGACGGGCTGAATTATCCTGTCCTACAAATGTGATTGCGGTTTTTGTGCTGGGATCGATATCCTGGATATCGTCCTTGATGTCACTTGAACATGCTGATGCTACCAGTACGGTGGCTAATATCAGCGGTTGGAAAAGAACTTTCATTTTATGTCTGTTTTTTATCATTCAGATTGATTTATTGCTCGAGATTGGTCTCGATTGATCCGTAGACATCGGTCCATGGAGTGAGTTCGGCACTGAAATCAATGGTCAACGGATAGAACTCAGTCACTTTCATGATGTACGTGTATATGTAGTTTGACTCCCAGTCAAAGGAATCAACGCCGGCATCCTCAATGGGCACATCGGTATAATGGATGGTCTTGGCGGCCTTGTCATAGGTGATGTGTCCGTCCGGGCTGGTAAAGTCACTCTTGTAATCCAGACCGTACACATCAAATGATATGGTCATGCGGACTCCATGCTGGGGAATCTGCAGCAGGCCTTGAGGAACCTCACAGAAATAGGCATGAGCGCGGTCCACTGCCTTGTTCAGGTCACCCTGTTTGGTGGCATCGGTCTGCAGGAGCAGTTTCTCATCGGCGGTCTGTGCCTTGACGGTTGCGGTGAATGAGCCGTGAATCATATCGCTGTTACTCAGGTCGGCTGTGTAGCCCCTACCCTCTGTGATGAAATCACCGGAAACCACCTTTACCTTAATATTAAAAAGGTGGAACTCCGCCGGGGTCTCCTTACGGTATGTGTTGTATATGCCAAAACGCACCTTTGATGTGAAATGGTGGAACGGAAGCGCCACGTATCGGTCATACTTTGTGGTTGCGCCGTTCTGTGTGCGGTCCTTGCTTATGAATGTACTGCCACTGAGCAGATCCACATCCTTAAGGTTTGACCCGTCAGTGCACTCCACCTGCGCAGGCATATAGGGTTCTGCACCTGCCGTGAGAATGCCGTTGCTGCCGGTCTGATAGGCAAAAGTGACCGTAGACGGAATCTCCAGCTTACTGTCGGTAAGCACAAAACCGTCAATGACGGCAGCATCCGGACAGGGTGTGATGGCGTAAAAACGGTACGGGAAAGCCGTGGCATCCCAATAACGCTCTATCTGCGTCTTGTAATAGCCATCGGCCGTAGAACCTACATAATCCCATTTGGAGAGGTTTGACCAGGGGTCGGCCTGATATTTCACCTCATATTTGTCCATCACCATAAACTGACGGGCCGATCCAAAACCTTTCCAGCAGTTGACCATGAAACCCTGTGTAAGATAGTCCGTACGGGCGGCACGGGTCACGGGACCGCTCATGACAGCCTGACTGAACTCCATGGGCATATCGCCGTCATAGACATCCTCGGTCAGGATGGTTGAATCCTGATAACAACCGGCAAGACCGGCACAAATCAATGCGCCGATCCACCTTAATGCCAAGTATTTATGATTAATACTCAGTCTCATTAGCTGTGTAATCCTCTACAGTAGCGCCATCAAATACGATGGGATATAATGCAGGATCAGCGGGAACCTTAGGATCGTTTACGTTAATGACAGTACTCTCAGGATTTGTTGTTCCTGTTGCGTTCTCTGTTATCTTAAACACATAGGTGTACTTGGTGTTGGGCTGCCATGCTGCGATGAAGGTTGAGCCCGATTTGGCAGGTACATACACACGTGCATCGTGAACGGTAATCTCCTCACCATTGTCCTGGGCAATCAGCTTATAAGATACGTGGAATGTAAAACCTACATTGCTGTCTTCAGGTTGAGCAACCGGATAGTAAACGGTAGGTGATACTGCATAATTCTGGGTACCCGTTGTCGTTGCCTCGGGGATTACATTGTAGCTCTTTCCGGTCAAAGTGGCAGTGATAGGTTCAAGATTGTTACCTGTCGTGCCGGGAATAGCGAACTTGAGATTGTCCTGTGTTGTTGAAGCACCTTCATGGTTGACAGTGGCTTTCGGTGCACTGATAATAGAATTGGCATGATAATCAATTGTTGCACCGCAGTCTGTATAGTAACTGGCCTTGGTGTAGGTATCACCAGACTTGGTTGCAGGTGTAGCCTGTATACCGGTTCCGTCAGTAGTAACGTCTATTATCTCAACTCTGTAACCGCGTACATCCTCATAGAAATTGAGGTTAAGCTGGGCACCCAGATGCTTGAACTCAAGCTTTACATCCTTGAGATCCGAATTGGTTGCAAAGGCACCTGCATAGATGAACTCCTGCAGTGAAGCGTCATTGTAACCGGCTGTCTGAGCGTCATGAGCCACAGTGATCTTTCCGTTATGATCATCAAAGCTAACACCGCTTGAACGGTAAGGAGCATATGCAAAGAACTCTGTTATGGTATATGCAAGGTCCCAGTAACGCAGATACTGGTTGGCATTGGCAGACATATAGTCACTGAGAGTATTTACATAACCCTTTAAAGCATCGGTATTTTTATACTCTGCTGTACCCAGATTCTCATAGAACCAGGGAGATGTGTGGTCATCCTGATCACCTATACTGCTATCCCATGTGCTTGAACCTGAATTGTCATAACCAACACCATGACCGTCAGAGTAACCTACCAGATAGTTATCCATAACCAACTGGCGTGCAGTAACTCCGCCGTTATCCTTATAGGCCCATACACCGAAATTGTAGTGGCCCAACTCCTCAAGGTTCTTGGCACGGGTAATGTTCCTCTTCTCAACGTTGAAAGAGATAGGTACGTTACGATCCTGAACCTCATTGTTGATCAACTCATCGCTGCTGCAGCTTACCAGAACCACAGCGGCAAAAGCCCAAATAATTCTCTTTTTCATATTGATACGTTTTCATTGTTGTTATTTATTCTGATTTCAAATCTCAATCTCCCATACCACCTCATCATAATCCTCTACGGTAGGAATGAACAGGCTGCCTTTGGACGATGGTCCCGGATCAGGGGGCGTAAGTTCCGAGCAGTCTATCCATACGGTGAGGATACCTCCGTGAGCCTGCGCGTGACACTGGTCGGTCACGTCAAACTGATAGGTCTTAACACCACCGTTATTCCATATCAGGTCAAAATAGAGATAGTTCTTAAGGGTTGTGCGTGAGCCCGCATACTGAGCCTTGGAACGCACGTACGGCTCGTTGTCACAGAGTCCGAATGTGGTGAGCTTTCCGCCTATCACATCACTTTTACGGCCCTTTACCGTCAGGTCCTTTTTCATGCGGGTATTGAAGTATATCACGGCAGGGCTGTTTCCGGTATGACCCGTATTCACGTTGGTGGAACTGGCCATTGATGATAGGGCCGAATTGCCGTTTATACCCTTTATCTTTCCGTCATCATTATTGCAAAGGATAAGCTGGACCAGATAGATATACACCAGCGGACGGAGTTTGGTCTCCAGATGTTTGATGTAGATATTCTCAACCGGGTCATAATCATAATCGTCCAGATTATATGAGATATAGATATCCTCAGGATATGCACCGTAGAATATCTCCGGCTGGTTGAGCAGGCCTATGGCTCCGTCATCCTGTGAAGTTCCGGCACGGGTCATGTCAAGGATACCTTTTGACAGGCCTCTGGTACCGGTCGTAGTGGCCGTGACAGAGTCAAGCGTCTCATGCATGACAACCACCTGGGTACCATCCTTTGAGTCTATTTCACTGTAGAACAGCATATCATAGTAACCGAACTGGAAATACCTGCGGAACCTGTTGGAGCGTATTGAGAATGCGTCATCACTCAAATGCTTGCGTCTAGGCTTGTCACCCTTGTAGTAGCGATGCACCTCATAACCGGTAGGTCTTGTATAACCTATGTTACCCCACAGAGAATCATCCTTAACGTCCCAGCCGTAATACCAATCCGTAGTAAAATCCACGTCAATGTCCCATACCACCTCCATCTCTGTCTCCACCTGCGGGATCATCATCTCCAGGTTCTGTCCGGGCAGATGCAGGGGCGGTTCAATGCATGAGACGATGCACAGCATCAGCAGAGCCGTCAGGGCCGATATTCTATAACATGCACGCATCATCTGTCTGCCTCCTTTCTCTTTCTGTAAATGATATCATATGTCAGGTGAATGCCTGCATTGGTGGGACCAAACCAGATGAAACGGTGATTGCGCTCCCTGAACTGGCTGGCGCTGCCCAGATAGTTGTAATAGTAGAGGCCGTCCACCTGTCCGGTAAGCGGATTGCCATAGACGTAGGGATCATATCGGGTAATGAAAAGACCCGCGCTCAGACTCAGTTCAAGCCTCAGGTTTCCCTTTCTGTTAAGGTTGCAGGTGTGTCCTATGCTCAGACCGGCGCCACCGCCTTCACCTTCCCAGCCCTTGCGCTCGTTGAAACCTATACCGTAGACTGTACCCTCGGCATATGCTCCCAGATAGGTACCCAGGAACTCACCTCCTCCCCTGAAATAACGGCGCAGTTCCAACTGGGCATCGCGCACCTGAAAGAACTTGCAGTCATCCCAGTGACGATGGTTGGTAAACGTGAATCCGGCATTGTATGTGTAGTGTCCCCAGAGCGGATAGTATTCCAACTGGACATTCACACCCGGAGCGAACCCAAAATGCGGTTCAATCAGAAGGTCATGAACCAGATTGGTCCTCACGGCAACCATGTGACGGCGTTTGAATTCCCTGGGGAATGAAGGTACGGTTCTCATATAGGGAATTGTGTCACGCTTAATCTCAACAGGATCATAACGCAGTCCGCGTACCAACGCACGCTGTGGATGCGGAGCGTAGAACAGGACCACGCGGCTCTGACGCAAGGTGGGGAAATATTTCTCAAGCAGGCGTTTCCACGTACGTCCGCCGTTCAAGGCCATCAGACGCTGCTTGCACATACGCTCATCACCGTTGCAGTCATCCCATATCGCCTTTACCTGATCCGTCTCCTTGTCACCGGCACGTTTCATGAGCGTAATCAGATATCCGTAGTCCTCAGTAATGAACTGCGAGCTCAGGGCATCGTCAAAAATAGGCTGGTCCGAGTACTCCTGCAGGAAATCCATCAGTCTCCTGGTACGTTCACGGCTCAGACGGACATTGTTGTCATACGGTCCCTCAGGTGATGCGGCACCCTTAACCAGCACACCGCAAAGCACCAGGTCCATTTTCTTGAGCAACGGCACCAGTGAGTCATTGTAGTAAGCTACGAATGGGTCATCGGCCCTGAGTTCTGTACGGTTTACCTTGAAACTGATACCCTGGGCAACCTGATCAAAGAGTGAATCGGAAATATCGGGAGGGGTTGTAGTGAATGTCTCTGCCACGTAGACGAACGGGCACTCCGGTAATTGTCTGTAAATCACTTCATCAGAAGACTTAGCCGATACAGGCAACACCCAAGCGAACAATATGGCAGCAAGTATGAGACTATGAGATAATAGTCGGTCAACAGGTCTACTCACTTTCACTACGGTATTTGCAACAACTTTCGTTTATTTAGAAAAGGTGCGCAAATGTAGCTAAAAACCCCTACAGGATATCTTGTAGGGGTGATAAGCAAATCAAATATTAGCTAAGAACATTTAAAAGCCATAGTTAAAAAAACTAATTTTGGGGGCCAAAGGGGAAGGTTGACTTTCCCCTTTGGCCCCCAAATTAATCGATAATTCGAATCAAAGTTTAAGATCTATGCTCTTAAGGTCTGAGTCAAGAGATGAACCGCCATAAAGGATCCTGTAGTTACCCGGTCTGAACTTAAGTCCGTCAACCTTCTCGTCATAGAAGCTGAAAGCATCCTTGTTAAGCTCCACCTTGACCGTCTTGGTCTGTCCTGCAGGAATGTTCACACGTGCAAATCCGGCCAGAGACTTGATGGGTGCGCCTGCATCATCAAGAGCCTTTACGTAAACCTGGATAACCTCATCACCATCCACGCTGCCTGTATTGGTAACAGGAACAGTCAGTGTCATATTCTGAGCCTTACCGGCAGTCTTGGCATCACCGTAATTGAATGTGGTGTAGCTCAAACCGTATCCGAATGCATACAGAGGCTCACCCTTGAAATAGCGGTAAGTACGGTTCTGCATTGAATAATCCTGGAAATCAGGCAGCTGGTCTGTCGATGCGTAGAAAGTAACAGGCAGACGTCCGGCAGGGTTATAATCACCGAACAGTACATCGGCAACAGCCTCACCGCAAGCCTGGCCACCGTACCATGCCTGGATAAGAGCGTCATACTGACTCTCAACGTTTCCGAATCCCATTGCACTACCCGATACATTTACCAATACCACCGGTTTGCCGGTAGCATCCAGTTCTGCAAGCAGCTGACGCTGAATCTCAGGCAGCTCAATCTCCGAGCGGTCATGTCCCTCACCCTCTATGTCCGATGAGATTCCGCTAACCATTACGATTACATCAGCACCGGAAATCTTCTTGATAACCTTGGCAAAATCAACCGGACCGCGGCTGTAGATATCAAATGAGAATGAAGCTGAACGGGCCTCGGGCTGTGAGAGCTCTATCGATATCTCATAAGTCTTGCCCTCCTCAACCTTGAATGTTGTGGCAGCGGCATTACGTCCGAATCCGCCAAATCCGCCGAATCCTCCGAATCCGCCACGACCGCCGGCCTGACCCTGATTCTCAGCAATTGTCTTTCCGTTCACCTTGAAGGTGTAGCGTGAGCTGCCTCGTACGTTATATGTCATGTCACCGGTATAGTCTGCGACAAAGCTGCCTGTGTACTTGGCAGAGAAGCCTGTCATATTCACACCGTCAGCCCAGGGGCAATCCTCATGTGCAAGAGCGGGAGATGTGGTATTGAGTGTCAGAGGCTCGTCATAATCAACCTTTGCAACCACGTCACCGGTCCAGTCAAGGGTATTGTAATACTCGGCATGCAGTCCCTTGCCACCGTTTATCTGTGCAACGTAATGTGTGGTGATGTAAGGAACATTCAAATCACAACCCTTCTCATAGATGATCTCTGCATTAGGAGCAGCCTCACGGATTCCGTCCAGTATGGTCTTGGTATTGGCGGCCGAAGGATAACCGTTGTAGTTACCCAGAATCACGCGTGCGTCATCGGCATTAGGACCTACTACGGCAATCTTCATATCCTTCTTAAGAGGCAGCAGGTTACCTGAGTTCTTAAGCAGTACGATAGCCTCATGGGCAGCCTTGCTTGCCAGAGCAGTATGTGCGGGACTGCTCAGGTCATCAAGTCCCAGGTTGGCCCAAGGCAGATTCTCGGCAGGATCAAACATACCCAGCTCAAAGCGTGCCTTGAGGATACGCTTTACATTTACATCAATGTCAGCCTCAGTTATGAGCCCCTGCTCAATTGCCTGAGTGAGAGAACGGTAGCTTGTACCGCACTCTATATCTGCACCTGAAAGGACGGCGTCGGCCGATGCGCTTGCGGCATCCTTGTGAGTGCCGTGCTGACGGGCGTTGAAGAAGTCACCTATGGCACCGCAGTCGGTAACCACCAGACCCTTGTAACCCCACTTGTTGCGCAGGATATCCTGCAGCAGACGGTCGCTGGCGCAGCAGGGATCACCGTCATAACGCTGATATGCGCACATAACCTCCTGAACGTTTCCGTCCTGGACCAGGCTCTTGAATGCCGGCAGGTAGGTCTCCCAAAGGTCACGACCCGATACGCTCACGTTGAACTGATGACGCAGAGGCTCGGGACCGCTGTGTACGGCATAATGCTTGGCGCAGGAGTGCAACTTGTAATATTTCTTATCAGTGCCCTGCATACCCTTAACGGTCTGTGTACCCATTACGGCATTCAGGTACGGATCCTCACCCGGAGTCTCCTGACCACGTCCCCAACGGGGATCACGGAATATGTTCACATTGGGACACCAGAATGAAAGTCCCTGATGCCAGATGCTTCCGTTAGGCTGGTTCACGCCCAGCTGATGATGGTCAGTGGTATTCCACACGGCACGGGCCTCATCGGACACGGCGGTATAGATCTCAAGCTGCTGAGGTGCATCAAAGGTGGCACCAAGCGCAATCACCTGCGGGAATACGGTAACGTCATCATAACAGATACCGTGACAGGCCTCATTCCACCAGTTGTAGGCGGGAATATCCAGACGGTCCACTGATACGGAACCGTTCATCATAAGGCCTATCTTCTCCTCAGGAGTAAGCAGCGAAAGCAGGTTGTCTGCCCTCTTATCAAATGACAGGCGGGGATTCTGGAACGGATACTCGTAATTGTTGTTCTTGCAGCCCGGCATCAGCGCAACGACTGCAAACAGGCATGAAAACAAAGCGTTTTTATTCATACAAGGTCAGTTGAAAAAAAATGGTTTGACTTTTAGTGTCAGCGAAGTTAACAAAACTTTCACAAAAAGAGAGGCCAACTCACTAAAAAAGAGTATCTTTGCACCCGATTCAGTTACAGATAATAAAAAAAAGGACTGTCACAATTATGAAAAAATTCACCTTGTTCTTATTGGGATTGTTGTCATTTGCAGCATGTACAGATGACTACAACGTACAGAATGAAACAAACTACCTCCCCGAAACTGAAATTTTCGTACAGGGACAGCAGTTGTACGCCGGCACCATGTCAAAAGCCGCATACGGTTGGCCGAAAGTCAACCTGAATGAAGGATGGGAAGTAGCCCGATTCACAATCCGCGCCGACGGTCAGGTCCAGGATTATACGGACAAGAGCCCCGCAAGCTATTACGGAAGGTCCGGCAATACCGGAAACAACCAGGGTAAACTTTCAACCCTCTACCCCTACGGCCGTTACAATGACCGTGACCTGGACTACTACAAGAAAGACCGTAAGACAGGTGAGAACATAGGTTGGTTCAGATACGTCTATGATCCCATGGGACTCAAGACCCAGCTGGCAATCCTTGAGGCTCCCACCGTTGCTGAGATCCTGACCGATATCAGGAATGACATCAAGAACGGAAAGGTTGCCGACAAGAACGGGGCCAAGCTTACACAGATTGACAACTGGCTCCGCCAGGACACTCTGGAGCCCGGATATCTTGACTCACACGTACTCTGGTATGTGGCAAAGGAGGTAGGCATGCAGCATGGCTGGCATGTAAACGGCGTCATTGCAGATACCGTTGTCCAGGACTACAGGATCAATCCCGATGTCAATATCCCCGACAATGTAGAGATAGACATACACCAGCAGGAGCACTATGACTGGAATGAGATCAAGACATCCATCCACATCAGGACAGATTGCCAGTCAATCGCCATCAATCTCCCCCTGGATTATGAGACCATCATAGAGCAGGATGACTTTGATATAAGGATCTTTGACTATTACTACACAGAGGATACCATCATAACCCATAAGATCACCCATAACGAGGACGGTATCACCATAGAGATAGAGAACATCCCGGCCACCATGATATCCAAGCTCAAGAGACTGTACGGTGACGGTATCACGGTTGAGATACACAGCTACTGCACGGTATCAGACTACTGGGAGAAACTCAAGAACAGCTGCGTAATCAGCACTGGAAAGCCCTGCACCGTAATAGGTCAGATTACAAGTGCATTCAATGATGAGGTAGTTCCCGTCAAAGTGATGCATCCATAATACGCATGTCTTAATAGCGAGACGGCCCTCAATCATTTTGGGGCCGTCTTATTTATATATAAAGTATACCGATTAATCCGTATAATAACCTTTCTGACTCTCCATACCGTCCGTAACCGTTTTCTGGTTTGCGTTCTGTTCATGCCACAGCTGCTCGTAATCACGCACATAATCGGCACGGGGAACCACATTGGTGTCAAACTGGAGCTCCACGCATGTAGTATCCTGGAAATTGCCGTAGCAATAGACCACATGATACACATAACCGGTGTTCTTGATGGTGTTGAATTTAAGGTTCACATAACCCACCTTCTCGGGCAGCACCACGATAGGCAGTTCTCCCTGAGGAATGATACATCCGCACGTGGTCTGTATCTCCTGAATGAACAACGGATTCCTGGACGTGTTCTCAATCTCATACCTGATATCCATCATATCTCCCTGAATAACAGGATAGTAGTGACGAACCGGATCCACTATGATAACGGTAGCCGGTTTAAGTTTCTTGCTGCATGACACCGCCACGACAAGTACGGCAAGCAGCATCAGAGGTTTGAAAACAGTCTTTATTTTCATATTGATATCGTTGTCAGAATCCTTCAATCTCATCAAGCGCCATAGTCCGCTCATCCTTGTTGCGCACCACCGTCAGCACAGGAGAACCGCTATATCCTGCAGGCAGGTCAAACTCAACCATAGAGCGGTTGTTGTTGCCGGCCATCGGCTTGGGTACTTTCCTGGCCACGACATTACCGTCAACACTCAGTGACACGCTTAGAGGCAGAGCTATATGGTATATGGCGTTTCGGGTCATATATACCCTCACCCTCTTGAGCCCCTTCTTGGGGATGGCAATGCGCAGTGACGGATCGGCCGATGACAGCATCTGTCCGCAGTGGTATGATGACGGCAGGCCCAGCATCCCGTCAGTAAGGACCGATATGTCACTGTAATCCTCATCCAGCGCGGTAAGAGGCTCCAGACGTACTCCCCTGAGCTTGTTCCTGCGGCCGGTCTCATCAATATGTCTCAGCATATACCGGTATTCGCTTATATAGCTGTCTGTACTGCCACCGGCTTCACTGTAGGTGGTGATACCCTGCTTGACCATCCTGTCCAATCCGTCAAGCATACGCCTGGCTCCAAGGGTATCGGAATTGATTCGCATCAGTTCAAGACGGGTAAACATCATGGCCCGGCTCATAAGCTGTACTTCAGTGCGTTCCGGATCCTTGATCATGGGGAGTATGCCAAGAAGTTCCTCATGGAAACTGACAAACTCTGCAGCCGGCAGATAACAGCCCACCTCTCTGGTTACACCTTCATACATGGGGAGCGGACGTCCAACACTCCTTACCATATCCTCCTGGAATGTCATGAAACGGCCTATAAGGTCTCCGGTAACAGGATACCAGTCATTGCTGAGTTTCATAAGCAATGGACGCCAATCCATATCGGGATTCTGCAACAGGGATGCAATCACATGGGTCTTAAGACGCGACATGGTGCTGAAGTCCGTACCGCTGCCGTTAAAGAACACACCCGTCACCCCCGCATCGGCATATAAGCGCAGTCTGTGCTGCACCACGTCAAGTATGGGGAACGGAGTGAAATAGTCATCAAAATTGTTTATGTAATCCCACACATAAATCCTTTTAGTAAACCCGGACCACTCTCTGAGCAGCGCCAGGAATTCATCCTCCTGGGGCGTATGAACCGGGCTGAGCGGATAGGATATGGAACTTATGAGCACTCCTGCATTAGCCGGCAGAGGTTTCTTGGGCAAACCGGCCGCCGTACTGTAGTACGATGTAAAGAACAGATGCTTGGGATACTTCTCAGTAAGACGTTCCAGCATATTGTACAACGCTCCCGATGCATCACCGGCCCTGTTGCCGCAGGCCACGCATTGCGGACATAGGCACACCGTCCCGTTATCATTGGGCAGGATAGCAAAACGCGTAGTCCTGTCACGTCCGTAGTTGTCATCGATAAAATCACAGATGTAATTGAACAGGGCGTTGGATGTAAAACAGAACTGGTCCATATTGACGCTGTTTCCATTCCTGGCGTAGACAGTCTGTGACGGACTCTTGGGGAGAACCACTGAAAGGTTATGCCCCCATATTCCCCAATCCCGGTCAATACTGTTCAGGTGAAGCGCTTCCTGCTCACCGGAAAGCGTCTCCGGCAGATATACCTCACGGTATTCAAAGGGAGATGTTGAAGTTTGTGGCTGGGCCATTCCGCAGTCATAGCAGGTTATTGCCACAAAAATAAATGAGATGAGATACCTTTTCATAAAATCATATTTGGCGTAATCAGAATGCTATATGTGCCTGTAATGAAATGGCATAAATATTTCGATAAGAGTCTTTCAGAGTGCCGTTGGCCTGTTTGTACGGGTTATAGCAGGTGTTCCAACTGCCGTTAAGGCCCAGGCAGAGCTGATTTGTCAAGAGATACTGAATGTCAAAGCCCACCATCGCGTTCGTATGCGACACATCCCTCAGAGCCGTCTGTTCAAAGAAAGAGAGCTCGGGGAAAGAACCGAATCCGGTGATAATTGACACAGAAGATACGTTATCATTGTTTATCAGGAACTTACCCTTAAGACCTACGTTATAGTAGAGACTGTTTGTCATGACAGTAAGGTCTGTACTGCCCGTAAGGCTGATACGTTCCCATGATTTGCCTAAAGAAGGTGTCAACAGGAAGATATTGAACTCTCCTTGTGTTGACAGCCCGGTATTTGCCCCGCCCAGATAGAGATATGTGCTGGGAGTACGTCTGTAACCCAGACGCAGTGAAGGCGTCCATCCGCTTTCCGCATAATATGACAGGGACAGATTGGCTCCCACCTTGTTGAAGAAACGGGTTGAAAGGCTTACGTTAGCCATTCCGCTCAAACCCGATGCGAACTCATGCTCCCACTGTCCCATGAACTCCAGGCCCACGCCTCCGGGTTCATCGGCCGAATCGTCATGATAGCCGTCAATACCCTTGTAGCTTATCTGACCGGTATAGACATTACGCTTAGCCTGCCTTGAATAACTTAAAGATGCTATTGAATAGAGGTGTCCGGTCGATGCCAGCGGTCCGTTATGGGTATCAAACAATGCATGGGTATAATTCACGTCCAACCTGTTTTTGAAGCCTTTGTAGCTCAGGTAACGCATATGCTCCGTATACTCCTCAAGTTCGGCGTTTCCTGGCTCATAATAGTGCTGCTGATACTCATGTGCCTTTGCATAATCCTTGAGTGACTCGTATGCCAGACCCTTGGTATAAAGCAGTTCGCGGTTATTGGGATCATGCACCAATGCCGTATCAATGACCTCCATGGCCACATCGGGCATATGCTTCTTTAAGAGTTCATCGGCCCACTCCCGGCTTATACCTGAATAGGCGGTTGCCAGTTGCGGGGTCACGAACTCATCCCCATTGTCTGCAGGGCGCAACAGAGCCAAAGCCTGGGCCTCCCTATTCTGCATCTGCAGTGATAGGGCACGCTTTACTATAAAGTACGGTACATCAGGATAGGCGTCATAACCTGCCGCGGCATACTCATGGAACAGTTCATCCTTACCCAGCGTCTGGCTCATGTTGATTGCACTGCGCAATCCGGCCTCGCTGTCAGGTATGACATCCAGCAGGTCCTGTGCCTCTTCAAGTGCCTCAGGATAACGTTCCTCATCTATCAGTTCCCTCAACCTTGCTCCTACCAACTCTCCGTAGGCCGATGCAAAACGGGGACGGTTCTCAGGTCTCAGGTATGAAGACTCTATGAACAGGCCACGAGCCTGATCCATACGGTCAAGACGTCCCAGTACCATTATCTGCATAGTAACGGCAGCAGGCCATCTCTCTGAGCTGTCCGGCAGGAGCACCAGCACCTTGTCCAGATGACGGCGGGCATCCTCCCATTGTTCCGTCATGTAGTCGTTATTGGCCAGTTGTATCATGAGTGTGGTGTACTCATCCAACAGTTCCTCATCATCGGGAGTAAGTTCATACAACTCTTCAAGTATCTTGAGACCGCGGTTGCCGTTGCCCGACGCTCTCTCCAGGCTGTAGAGTTTCATAAGCAGCTGCGGAGTGCGTCCGTCCACCTTCATAGCCTCATCTATGTAATGGCGGGCATCATCAAAATATCCTCTTGCAAGTGCCGTGTTGATAAGATATGAAAGGGCGTCACGGTCCTGTGTAGCCAGATAGAGACGTCCGTAAGCCTCATACGGGTCATGAATGCGGGCGTCATTGGCCACCTCATACAACAGATTGTTGTAAGCATCACTGCCATACTTCTTGTTCCTTACAAATGCCAGAGCCTGGTTATAGAGTCCCAGGTCCGACATGATTCCGGCAACCTTGTTTATCAGTTCCGGATCATCCGGGAAATATACCAGGCCACGGTTTCCGGCACCGATCGCCTTCTCATACTCGCCCATCTTGGCATATGTGGAAACCAGTTCCAGATAATACTCACGCACCAGCGGATCCTTGTCAATCCACTCCTCCAGATTCTGGGCCGATTCATTCAGCGAGCTGCGTCTGAGCACATTGTCCCAGTTCTCACGGTTACGGCGGCGGACGTCATTCACCACCAGCGTATCATTGGGATAGATGTGTGACAGGCGTTCCAGGGCGGCATCGGCCTCAATCTCATTGCCCAGGCGACGGTAGAACGCAATCTTACGGCGCCACAGGTCACGGTCATACGGCTGGAACTCCAGCAACTCATTGATATAGCAGATGGCACTGGAATAGTGCCCCATCCTCTCCTCTATATCCACCAGGAAACGCTTGGCCTTGTACATCTGGTCATTGGCCTGAACTGCACGTACCATGTTGTATCGGGCGTTGTTGAGGTCATCCGTGAAATGATAGTACCGGCCGTTGAGGAAACGCAGTTCAGGGTCATCGGGAAAGACCGCAAGTCCGGCATCGATCTCACGCTTGGCATTGTTCCAGGCTCCGGAATTGATATAGCCCTCGGCCCTGCTGGTATAGTAACGGGGCGAATACTTTATCTCCTGTGCATGAACCTGACCCATGCACAAGACCACAAGAATCAGAGCCAATATGTAATTCCTGAGTCTCATACCTACTTCTTCTTGACACCGGTTCGCTGAATAGGAGCCCAGACGGCAGCCTTGTTACGAATGAACCTCCAGTAACCCACCAGTGAACTGTAGGTCACGATGGGATGATACATGAAAGGTTCTATGATGGTGGCTATTATCAGTTTTATGTAGCTGATTTTCTTATGTTTCCAATTTACGGCCTTGGCCTTGTTATCAGACAGTATCACGAACGATGTCATAAACAGCGAGAATGAATAGACCATGCCGAACACGATGCCTGACGTATTCCAGTTAACGCCGCCCTTGATGGTAAAGTAAATGAGCATGATGACACCTATCAGCTCAAGTATGGGGGCGATGAACTCAAATATGAATATATAGGGCAGCATTATACCGCCAATCACTCCGTAAGAGGGATTAAAGAAGAGTTTCTTGTGATTGATGACAATCTCGAACAGTCCGCGGGCCCATCTGATACGCTGACGGGTAAGTGACTTGAGGTTACTGGGACC
>Ga0265300_10000614_pt1 | contig 37600 bp, 31 predicted proteins | sample AusTroGonzalo_MG_FD_193482 | JGI IMG/M metagenome (GOLD analysis project Ga0265300, IMG submission 193482) | Bovine rumen microbial communities from tropical cattle in Woodstock, Queensland, Australia - Gonzalo_03 | ecosystem: Host-associated > Mammals > Digestive system > Stomach > Rumen ...
TGTGAGGGGCGCGGATTTCGGCTGGATAGTCGGGGAAGGTGGCGATATCATTGCCTGTGAGGGCAGAAGCGTCCGAAAACAGGGTTCCGGAAAGCTGCATACCGTCGCCAGAGTCACCCGCAAAACGAACGACGATGTCGTCAATTTTTGTGATTTGCTCTGTTGCCATAAAATTCTTTTTTTTATTGCTAAATTTGATAGATTTCTGCAAAAACTCATTACGCACCGCAAATTGTGCAGATGAAAAACCAAGTAACTATCAGTCAGATAATAACTTAACTTGTCGTTACACCCTTTGCTGAATGCGTTGCAAAAATATCAAATATAATGAGATTTCCAACCAATAATTTGCAGGAAGTGAGATTTTTTCATCGGGCAAAAATCACGCGTAACTATGCATGCCGCCCAGCAGGAAATTGACGCCGAAATAGGTGATTAACACGCTCAAGAAGGCCAAAATGCCGTAAATGTGGAAGAACATCGGGTTGCGGAAGGCTTTCCAGACCGTTTTGTGGAGCGGGATGGCGTAAACCAGCAGGGTGATGAGCGCCCAAACCTCTTTCGGGTCCCAAGACCAGTAGTTACCCCACGAGATGTTGGCCCACACCGCGCCGATGAAGATGCCGGCTGCCAGCAAGGCAACGGCAGGGTAGAGCATAAGGGTGCTGATGTCTTGCAAACGTTGCAGATAGGCGCGGTTATCGGGCTGCGAAATGCGCACCACCACCGCGCTGATGCCGTTCAGCATAATGAAGAAGAGCAGCGCGTAGGCCAGCATGATGACGGAGACATGCAGACTGAGCAGCGGCGACGAAAGCACCGGCATCAGGTGGGTGACCGGTGGGTTGGAACCGCCCATCATCTGCACCAACAGCACTACCCCTGTCATTAACAGTCCGGCGGGTAATGACATTTCGTATTTTCGGCTCATGATCAAGGTGATAACGCAGAGGCTCAGCGCCAACAGGTTCATCGAATCGAAGCTGCCGGCCATCGGCACATGCCCGCCTACAATCCATCGGAGGATGAACAGCAAGGCCAAGAAGGCGCACAGCAGCGACATCCAAACGGTGATCGCCACTCGGATAGGCTTGTGGAGCTTCCGCCCTTTGCCGATGCAGATCAATGCGATTGCAAAACAGAGCAGTCCCAACGTGATGTTGGCCATCGGCAGCCAACGGCCCATCGTCAGGCGATTGTAGAGCCGTTCGGCGCGGTATTGCGGCGCGGGTTGCGTGAGCCCGAGGGAGTACTTCTCCTGATAGATTTTGGTCTTTTCGAAAAGGTTGTTCAGCGCGTTGAGGTTACCCGTCACCACATACTCCTTGCACAAGCTCATCTGCTTGCGGATGAAGAGGTACTCGTCGTCGGGTATCTCCAAGGGCAGCTGGTCGTTTTGCGAGTACCAGGTCACCTGGCGCACGCTATCGGCGTGGGGGAACATCTTCAGCAGTTGACCGTTCAGCAACATGTTGATAATCTGTTTCTTTTCGTCTGCTGCTCGCTGCTTGTTCCGTTTCAGGTCTTTTTCGAGTTTGGGGATCGGTGCATTTTGCCATTCATCTGTATAGAATAGCCAACCGCTGAAAACCTGTTCCGGAGTGTAGCCTTGGTAGCGGGCTTTCCCGTAGAGTTTGGTGGTGAAGTCTTTGGCCAGCGTTTGTAGCGGACAGACACGACCCTTGTACATTACGTACATTTGCCCCATTTTGTCGGCACTCTCCTTCGGCAACGCGCGGGGCTTGTCGGCCGCTTGCGCGGGCAGAAACGCGCTCAGGGTGAGGAGGATGACCAGCATGGCCACTTTGCTTGCCGTCTTTTGCAGCAGTTGACGAAACTCACTCTTTTTGTCGAAAAACATCCCCACGATGGCGATGAAGAGCAGGATGTAGCCTGCATACGTGACGCCAACGCCCCAGGGGTCGTGCGCCACCGACAGTACCGAGTTGCCCTCCTCGTCGTAGTCGCTCTGGTAGAAGCGGTAGTGGCGGTGTTTGAGGATGTGGTTCATCGAAATGGTGGCATCCGAGACGGTTCCGTTGTCGGAGATTTGGAGATGGCTCACGAAGTCCATCGGCGAGTGGGTGCCGGGGTAGGTCTCCACCTCGAAACGGTTGAGCGTCAGCGTGAAGGGCAGCTTCTCCGTGTGTTTGTCTCCGTGCTTCTCCACGGTGAAATGGTTGTTCGGCACACTGGGTTTCAGCGTCATCTCGCCGTGCTGTCCGGTGAGCATCGTCAGCAGCGCTCCCAGCAGAATCAGCAGGAGGGAGCTGTGCAACAGGCAGACCACAGGGCGTTTCCACAATTTCCGCTGTACCAGCATAACGATCATGCCCACAGCGACTAACGCCCATAGTGCTACAAACCACCAGCTACCATAGACATGACTCAGCGCATGGTCATTGCCGTGGAACCGCTCTACAACGGTGCCCGCTGCCATCGCCCCGATCAGGGCGATGAGCAGCGCGGAGAGGATATGTTGGATGTTTTTCATATCGATGTTTCAAGTTTCAGGTTTCAAGTTTCAAGTTTCAAGTTTCAAGTTTCAAGTTTCAAGTTTCAAGTTTCAAGAGGAAAGTTTCAGTTTGCAAAAGTATGAAAATTGTAAAGACGTAATGCTCCGCATCTCTACTATTCCCTTAGATTGCATTAATAAACTTCACGACCGCATCTCTCTCCTCCTTGCTGAGGTTGCGGAATTTCTCCACAGACTTGCGGGCGTCGCTTTGTGCGCTTCCGTGCCACATGATGGCCTCCACGACGTTGCGTGCGCGGCAGTCGTGCAGACGGTCGCTGGCACCGGTGCAGAGCTCAGAGAGACCGCGCCCCCAGAGCGGGGTGGTGCGGCACCAACCTGTGCGGATGTCGTTTTTCATGCAGAGACGGTGTTGCACCATGTCGGTGTAAGGCCATATCTTTTGATTGGGATAGCGAGGCAGACGGCTGTCAGCCGTAGTGAAGAAGCCGTTGGGGTCGGTGAAGCGATCGGGACCGGTAGTCCAGCTGGGACGGTGGCAGTAGGCGCAGCCGATTTCGCGAAAGAGCTGGCGGCCCTTCTGCACTTCAGGGTCGTCAAGGTGACGGGCGGCGGGTACGGCCAATCCGCGGTGCCAGACCATCAGGTTGACGTAGTCGTCATTGTTCATCTCAGCCGGCAGATTCTTGTTCATCAGGTAGTTGTAAATATCCGTCTCGGGGTTGCCCGTGATGTTGTAATCGGGAAAATAGGTGTAGAAAGCGGCTTGCACGTCGGGATCTTGGGAGGCCACGCGGGCGTAAGTCTCGGTCATGTAGTGATAGCGGCGGTCGCCACGCGTCACGTTGGTGATGTTCCAGATGGCGTTCGCTCCGGGACCGTCTTGTAGCGGACCGCGAGAACAGGCGTAGGTGAAACGTTTCGGGTGGTTGGTGTTGCCGTAGAGCCCCGTAGGAGCCCAGTCGCCACCGGCCCACATCGCCGGGTTGAGCGGCACACCGGCGTTTTGCTCACGCAGGTATTGCGCCTTCAAAGAGTCGTCTGGGATGGCGTCCAGCAACCCGGTGCCGTAAATGCCAATGGTGGACTCCAGCCGAACAATCTCGCTGCCATAGGATATTTGCGTACCGTTCGACTCCAACGGTACGTAGTAAGCCGAGGCGGGAATGTGTACTTCGGGGTAGATCAGACTGTAGGTTTCGCCGTCGGGGAAACGGTTGCCCCACTCGTCGGTGTATTCCAGCCAGCTGATTTGGATCTGGCTCTCGTCGATGGGCGCTTTGAACGGCGGCACAGCCTTGGTTTGCGGCATACCGGTGAGCGACGAGATGTAGTTGTCGTTTTGGTCGGTAACCACCAAGAGGTATCCGTTGCCCCAATCGCCAGCGGCGTAGCGGTCCATGCGCTTCCCGTGTCCGTAGCCCGGGTGACAGGCGATACAGGAACTGCGAATATAGAGCGGTCCCAATCCATTGAACGGAGGTGTGTTCTGGGTGAAGTCGCGTTCGAAGAGATATTCGCCATACTTGAACGCCGCAATGTCGGTGACCGCAGGCGCCGGATCCTCATACGCCGATGAGGAACTGTTGAAGGTTGTCCCCAACTTGCCACCCGCGTAGGTTTCCTCCTCCATCCACGACAACTCCGTGTTCTCAGGCCTGTTACACGCCGCAAAAACACTTATGGCAACTATAATTAATAATGTGATTCTACTTTTCATAACGGTGTTTCTATTAATGAAAAAACTCCTAATGCCTAACTTATTCGTCGTATGTTCTCAACGCCTCATTCACTTTTGAAAGCACATCGTCGAGATTCTGGCAGGCTTCGATAGCGGCGGCGTTGGCGGGATTGGTGTAGTTACTCACAAACGGACGCGGCATAGCGTCGATTTTGGCGAGCGCCTCACGGATGGCATCTTCCACCTCGTTGTCGAGCTTGCTGTCCATCTTCTTCACATACGCGTGCAGGGAGAGCTTGTCGTTGCGCTGACCTTCGATGCCGCCATAATATGCGTTTTGGATGCTGATGATGTTGTTGTAGAAGTCTTCGATGGACTTTTGGCTGTAGGGCGATTCAATGTAGTTGGGATCCTCACCGTTATAGGGTTTACCGATCTTAGAGGTGCCCACCTCGTCGGCGATAGTCTTGCAGCCGTCTACGATGGCCATGAGTCCAGTCACGGTGCTGGCGTAGGTGCTGCCTGGGTTGCCGGCCTTCTTGAGATTGTCGCCGTAGCTGTTGTCACTGCCGTTGACGGTGGTGTTGAGTTCCAACTCCTCCACTTTGTCGCGATGCGATTTGGCAGCTTCGTCGCCAATCCAGCTCACCTCGAGTTGGAAGCAACGGTTGCGCAGATCGCCGGCTACAGCCACTGCGTAAACCATCTGCATATCAGTGATTTCGCTGGCGCTTTTCACCTGGCCGTTGCTGAAAAGGATGTACTCTATGCCGTGGAATCCGAGCAGGGCGTTGCCAAGCTGTTCGCCCGCCACTACGTCGCCGTCCTCGCCGTCAAGCGCGGCCAGCATACTCGGACTGTTCATCAGGTTGTTGAAGGCGTCCACGTCCAACGGCCATGAGTCGATATGCGGGTCTATGCCGAAGTCGGAGGCGGCACCGAATAGGAAAGCCTCGCTTTTCTCCCACCAAGCGCGGGCGTTCAGGAAGGTTTCGCATGCCTTGTTGAGGTCGCTTTGCGAACGACTGCTGCGGAAGGCTTCCAACTCGTTGACCAACTGGTCGGTGTAGTTGGCTAAATTGGTGTAAGTCGGCGCGATGGTGTGGTCCACATACTGTTGCAACACCTGAGCCTGTTTTTCGTTAACAAGGCTGCCGTTGCCGTGATTACAGCCGGCGGCCACGAATGCGATTGCCACGATGGTGGCGATGAATGTTTTTTTCATATTTATAGGTTTTTTTGTGTTTTCTTATGAAATTCTCTGCTGAACATCCCGGCCCACGTAATCCCCAGCGCACACCACGGCTCCTGGTTGTACTGCGATTTCAGCAGGCGGATGCCGCCTTCGGCTTTGATGACGATCTCCTTGATGGGGCTGTAGTTGAGGCCGCCGCTCACGCAATGGCGGTCGGTCCACGCGTAGTCGGTCATGTTGTGGCCCGGAATGTAGGAATCGTAGTACTCGTAGCGGGCGAAAAGGTAGAGTTTGTGGCGGTCCAGCTTCGGGTTTTTGTGGTGCTGGAAGACGTTGTATCCGATTTCGCCGCCTGCGCTCCAAGCCGCTTGTCCCACAAGGGTTTGCGGATATGGCGCTTGCGAGCTGTGGGGTAGGGTGGAGTTGTAGACGGAGATGAGTTCGCAATCGGAGAGGTGGCCGTAGAGACCGCTGCCGCGCAGCACGAGCCCGCCGGTTTTGTAGCTGAAATCGAGTCCGCCGATAACCGCTGTTCCGCGCACGTCGGCGTAGCGCGTGGAGCTCTCGTCGGTGATGATGTCGTTGCGGAAGGTGTTGCCCACAAAGCCGCTGATGCCAATGTGCAACCCCTTGATGCTGTAGTTGTCAACGCGGGCGGCTACGGCTAATTTGTTGGCAACACGGAATTCGTAAGGCGATGCGGAACCGTCGTGTGCCCAGCCGGAAACGCTGAACATACTGGAGTTAAGCGATGGGATGAGCATCACGTCGTAACGCCAGTCTTGGATGCGGCCCCAAACCTCAATGCCGGTTTCGTGCCAGGTACAGGGGATGATCGTGTTCTCACCCTCAGGACGATAGACACCGAAGAACTCGGTGGGCAGGTGGGCGTTGTTAGTGCCGCCAACGGGTACCACGATGTGACCGGCACGGATGTCCATCTTTCCGCCCCAGAAGGCCTTCTGCAACCAGAACTGCTCCAGGGCGACCTCGCCGCCGCGCTCGATCTCCTTTTCAAACTCCCCGGTCTCCTCGGCCTCTACCTCCACTGCCGACTCGGTGCCGCCGTGCTCGAATTCGATTTCCGTGTTGAAGGTCCAACCGTGCCCGAAATCATAGCCTAACATGATGACAGCGTGCGGCAGGTCCACGCGCCCGTGTCCTTTCGAATCAGCGTAGTTGGCCGCATGCGAATAGCGGAAAACGTTGTCGCTGAAGAAGTTGTATTTGTAAACGGCCTCGCCGTAACCACCTATGGTGAGCGTGCCTAACGATTTACCTTTTTTTGTGTTTTCAACTTTGGCGGTGTCTGCACCGTTCTGCGCAATAACCGTCTGTAAACCAAAGAATAGAATGCTCAACGAAGCTAATAAAATCTTTTTGCTCATAAACTTGATTTTATAATGCAAAAGTGTGAAACTCGCCTCGACTGCGGTATACCCAAAAATGGGGATTCGTGTAATAAGGGGTACTAATTATTGATGAGTCGTTGTTGTGATACTAAATAAAACATATTTTTGCGCTCTCAAAAATTGACCATTATTTGTTGATCATGTGTGATTACAAATATAGTATATGGCAATTGAACATATCAAGTTTGAAATGAAGAAGATAACAGTGAAAAGAACGGCTATAGTGATCGTCGGGGCAATACTCCTCGCAGTCGGTTTGTTTGCCATTTTCGGGAGGCATACCAAGCTGGCGGAGAGTGTTCGGCAGCAGACCGCCGTCATCCTCAAGAAGGAGTACATTCCCAATCAGAACGTGGATTTGGCATCGACGATGGCCTTCCAGAAAGCAGATTCGCTCTATGCCGATTTCCGTCAACATTTCCGGATGCACTACCAGACTATCGCCACTGCCACATTTCCTGACAGCAGCCGGATCATCCTTATCGCAGAACCCGCCCCTTTTCTCGAGCCCGACAGCATAGAGTCGATTTGCGACCGCTTCACCCATCAAACCTCCCAGCGAACCTTCAAGATCGGTTATGACGGACACGTCACCGACATGGTCATTCTGTTGGGAAATACCACTACGGAGAATCTTAACAACCTGGTAGCCAAGATTTCACAACAACAGTTTCTTTCCGATTATAAGCCCAATGCGCTTGATCTGCTTGACGGCACGAAACGTCACTATTTCACCCAAGACAATTTGGACTACCAGATCACCCTGGGCGAATTCGACGACTGGTTTTTTGCCGCAGGAGAGGCGTTTATCGATGAAAAAGATACGGCTAACGACCTCACCGTCAGCGATATGTTCAGTCAGAAGAGGCGAGGGGTGTTCTTCAGTCGCGAGCCGGGATTGGTGGCCTGGAGCATTCGCAGAGACAGCGACCTCTCCAAGCAGACCGCCGATATTCGTCGTTTCGCACTCGATGCCGACCTGATCCTCGGTGCGTTGCGGGATTCCACCACCTTGGTGGTTATCGGTCGTGAGCGGGAAACCCCGTTGGAGGTTCTGCCGCCTCTGCGCGTGGAAACCGTTCTCCTAATTGCCTCCATCAGTAGCAAGGAACTCTCGCAAAGTCTGGATGTCAACGACTGTATGGCCGGCAAGATGAGCAACGGTCGTGACTGGTGTCCCACCTACCTCAGTCGCGAGTTGGAGAACACCGAGTTGGGACATCTGCTCACCATCACCGATGTGTTGCTCAAGGATTGGTCGGAAAACGGCACCATTCAGGAGGCCTGCTACCATTATCCCTCACCGGGGCATTTTCCGTTCGACCGTCCGCTTTTCAAGAAGTTGGGACTCAGTGAGTTGGTCTATAACTGGAACACCGCCAACACGATGTATGCTATCGACCTGCCCGAATACACGATTTACACGCTCAACCGCACAGGGGCGCTGCCGGTCTCCTATTTCCATTCGCAGAGCAGCGGCACCAGTGTGGGGGCGCAATACGAGCGGCAGGCGGGCAACTATTTCGCGAGAGTCGGCAATACCGATATTGCCCGAGTGGTGCAGTATGTGGCTCTTTACCAGTTGTTTATGGATAACGGTATCACCTATAAGGGCAAACTTCTCCATTCTTCGTTCCCGTCACAGAAGCCCTATTTGCTAACCAAGCCGTGTAAGGATTTGATGGATGTTCTCAAAAATCTGACCGACGGCCAGATAGATGCGATTTCCGATTCGTTGGCATCCCTCCATTTTGCGGCGTATGGCGAGGAGCAGGTTAACAAGCAATTGCGGCAGAACGAACGCGACTACAACTTCACTTACACCGACGAGCACACGCGGGACATTTACAGGAATGTCAACCAGAATGAGAAACGCTCTTTGGTGGAGGAGTTTCGTGGGGTGCGCTCCATGTTGAAGGGACTTTCCGAGGAGGAATACACAAAGTTGGTGCGCTATTTGGCTTATCCGCGTGGCACAACCATCAACAGCCGAGAGACTTACAACCGGATGTTGCGGGCGCAGAAGGTCAACAACCTTTTGCGGCATGTGGGTAAAAACAACCTCCCGTTGTTGGGCGTTGACTTGGCAAAAGTTCGGGATTACTTTGTGGGCAGTCTACGCAACAGCGGCGGTCGCTACCTGAAAACGCCCTCTGTCATTGTGACGTACAACGACCTCAACACTACGGGCGGACACAATATCTCCTCCAAGATCAGTCGTGTGGGTAGCACCACCAACTACAAACGCTATAGTGGTGGTGAGCCCGTAGCGCAGGCAAATGTCCCGCCGGATAGTGAGACACCTGCAACACCGAAGACGAGCACCCCGTCCACGAGTTCCAAACCATCAACTGCTTCCAAACCATCGGGCGCAAAGCCTTCTTCCGGTAGCAAACCCTCATCCAGCAGTGCACGCACCACTACGAGCAAGAGTACATCCCCGTCCGCTGCCCGTCCTGCATCTTCAGGTTCCGTTCGTCCGCGCAGCAGCGTGATTTCCAGCAGTGGACGCAGCACCCGCGGTTTCTAACCCTCTAAGCTCCTAAGCATGTAAGCTCCTAAGCTTGTAAACAAAAAATCCCATCATATCAGAATAATATGTACTTTTGCACTTTCAAAAAATTGCCGTTATGAGCGAGAAAGTTACCCTTTTGGACAAAACTTTTGTCAAATACATCGATGGGAAAGAAGTCGATGAGGCCATCACCCGTGTGGCGAAGGAAATCATGCTGGAATACCGTTTCGACGATCCGATTCTGTTGATAACCCTCAACGGAGCGGTCTTTTTTGCCGTCGATCTCATCAAGCAACTGGACTTCCCCTGTCGTATCACCTGCGTGAAACTCTCCTCCTACAGCGGCACCGAGTCGACGGGCACCATCAAGAACCTCCTCGGTCTCAACGAAGACGTGAAAGGCAAGCGGGTGATTATCCTCGAAGACATCGTGGACACCGGTCGCACCTACCAATATTTATATAAGATGCTGATGGAAGCCGGTGCAAAGGATGTGCGCATGGCCACTATGACTATGAAGCCCGATGCTTACAAAGCCGACCTGCCCGTGCATTACGTCGGCATCCACATCCCCAACAAGTTCGTTGTGGGCCGCGGTCTCGATTACGACGGCTATGGCCGGAATCTGCCGGACATCTATCAAGTGGTTGCTGAATAGTTCCCCCCTTTAACCTTAAACATTAAACCTTAAACATTAAACCAATATGTCACAAATCAACCTCGTCATGTTTGGTGCCCCCGGTAGCGGCAAAGGCACCCAGGCCAAACAGATGGCCGAAAAATTCAATTTGCAACACGTCTCCACTGGCGACCTGTTCCGTTACGAAATCTCCCACAAGACTCCGCTGGGTTTGAAAGCGCAGGAGATCATCAACCGCGGCGACCTCTGTCCGGACGACATCACCCTCGGAATGTTGCGCAACCATATTGAGAAACACGCTGACGCCAAGGGCTTTATCTTCGACGGCGTACCGCGCACCATCAAGCAGGCCGAGATGCTCGACGACCCGACCTTCTTCACCAACCTCGACATCACGAAGGTGATCTACCTGAAAGTGGAGATGGAAGAGGTGCAACGCCGCATCCTCAAACGCGCTGAAATCGAGCAGCGTGCCGACGATACTCCCGCAACTGTAAAAGCCCGTGTGGAGAACTTCTTCGCCCAAACCATGCCGCTGGTGGAATACTACCAAAAGCAAGGCAAACTGGTGGAAATCAACGGAATGCAGGATATCGACCACGTCTTCGCCGATATCTGTAAGGTAGTAGAAACGTTGTAAAATAATTCCTTGAGCAGTCCCGAAGGGACAAGACGCGCGAAGCGCAATTAACCCCACATAAGGCGAAGCCGCAATGTGGGGATGTCAAAAACAACAATTTATGAACAATAACGAAGAAACCAAACCCCGCCGCATCGCCGTTCTCGGCTCGACGGGCTCGATGGGTACGCAAGCTTTGGAGGTCATTGCCCTCCATCCCGAGCTGTTGCAGTTGGAGATCATCGCTGCCAACTCCAGTGCGGACATTCTGATTCAGCAGGCGAAACAGTACCACCCCAACATCGTGGTGGTGGTGCAGGAAGAGGCCTACCGTAAAGTGAAAGAGGCTCTGGCCGAGGAAGATGTGAAGGTCTTCTGCGGCGAAGAGTCCTTGTGCGATGTCTGCGAGATGGACTGCGTCGATATCGTGCTCTCGTGCATCGTGGGCATTGCAGGATTGAAGCCGGCCTTCCGCACCGTGTCGTGCGGCACACCGTTGGCCATTGCCAACAAAGAGACCCTCGTGGTGGCTGGCGAGCTCATCATGCGCACCGCAAAGGAGCACAACGCTCCGGTGATCCCCGTCGATTCGGAGCATTCGGCCATCTTCCAATGTCTTGCCGGTGAGCACTTTAACCCCGTGGAGAAGCTGATTATCACTGCCTCTGGTGGTGCGTTCAGAACCTTCACCCCCGAGCAATTGGAGAAGGTGACGCTGAAAGACGCTCTCAAGCATCCCAACTGGAGTATGGGTCCGAAGGTGACTATCGACAGCGCCAGTCTGATGAACAAAGGCTTGGAGGTGATTGAAGCGAAGTGGCTGTTTGGCATGCCGTTGGAGAAGATCGATGTGCTGGTGCATCCGCAGTCGGTCATCCACTCCATGGTGCAGTTCGAAGACGGCTCCGTGAAAGCGCAACTCGGCATTCCCGATATGCGGTTGCCGATCCAGTATGCGCTGACCTATCCGTTGCGTCTGCCATTGCCCTATCCGCGTTTGGACTTCACCCAATACGGACAGTTCACCTTCGAGAAGCCTAACAGAGAGATGTTCCCCTGTTTGGATATGGCCTACAAGGCATCAGCTGCAGGTGGCGGAATGCCCTGCGTGATGAATGCCGCCAACGAAGCCGCCGTGAAGATGTTCATGGAGGAGAAGATCAAGTTCACCGACATCCCGCGCATCATCGAACACGCCCTCGCCACCGCCCCAAGCGTAAAACCGCAAACCATTGAGGAATACATCGCGTTGGATGCGGAAACGAAACAGCGGGTGATGAGATAATGTACAATGTATAATGTACAATGAACAAATAGGGCGCAATCGTTGAGGTTGCGCCCTATTTGATGTGAATTGAGAATCAATCATGCAGAAACATTATCGTTGAGGGTGCTAATCACACGCTTCTCCTCTTCGGTGTTGTGTGCGCAACGGATTTCCAAACCCTTGTCTTTCAGGAATGTTAGCAAGGGAAAATAATCATCGGAGCCGTCATCCTTTTTAAATGACCGTATGACAAGTCGGAAAAGCCAAACAAATCCGACAAGAAAATGATGTTCCAATATACTTGAACAATTCCGATAGACATTCCGTTTTTGTTGCGGCGTCCCGCTTTTCAGTCTGATTTTCAACAAGACGGCATCATTGAGACTTTGTGTAGTGGCAACGGGCCAAATGTAGAAAACACCGTATGTGAGGGATTCTATTTCTTCGTATGAGATGCAAATCTTACGGCGGAAAGGCCGCAACGGGAAACGGATCTCTACATGGTCATCGTAAAACTCGCTAACACGCAGGCGTATGATCCAAAGCAGAAATGTGGATACAATAAACAGTGCGACAAGAACTTTGAGTATTACAATATCGTTGTTGCATAGAAAAAAGAAAGGCATACTTAAAATCGCCAGCAGCACCAGTATTCGCCAAGTGTACACCCAGCAACGCATCGCACTCCATTTAGTCTTATAGTAGAAATCCGCCATGTTCTCAAACAAAACGCAAAAATACACTTTTCTTCAATCAGCCCCCCTCATCTCCTCATCTCTTCATCTTATTATCTTTCTCATCTCCTAATCTATATCTCGTACCCAAAACCCAACGAGACAAACCCCTTATACCCCGCGCCGAGCTCGAAGCTGCCGAACCAGTGACTACCGCCGGCTTTCACGCCGAAGAGGGTGGCATGGAAAGCGGAATAAATGTTGGAATGAGAAAAATAATCCTCATACACTTCATTACCATCGTACTTGCCGCGAATGTGCATCACGATACCGAGGGACAATGCCGAATAAAGGGTCACGTGCGGACGATTGAAGTAAGAAAAACGAATGTCGGGCAGGATTCCAAGTAGATGGTAAGACTGTGTACCCTCCAAATTGAAAGCGAGCGGGTCGTCTAACGTTTGCCGGATAGAAATATCGTCTTTGGTATAGCCGTAATTTATTGACGCCCCGATCCAAAACCACGGTAAAACACGGTAATGATATCCTACGGAAAACATTGGAAGTGTGGTTTTCGATTCTATGGAACATTCCGGTTGATCCCCAAAAAATTGATGCAGTTGCGGGGATTGCATGATGATATAACCAAAAGGATCGCTGACCTCCAGCTTGAACTCGTGATTATACATCTTGTTGTTGCCGTATTTCAAGGCGTAAGGTGCTGTTTCTGAACGGTGCTTTGATTTGCTAAACGTATGGATATAGGCTACTTGAGCGTAGAAGAAGTGGTTCCGGAGACTGAATTCTCCTTGTATGTCTTGGTATTCCTCTTCTGGCGGCGGCATGAGGTTGTCATAGGCATTGTATATGCGTTGGACGTAGCTGCCGATGGCAAATTCCCGGAGGGCGATGTTGTAACCGACATTCCAGCGGAGGAGATCGTTGTTGCGCAGACGGATATACATGCCCACACCTGCTAGAATATCAACGTTTAGGATGTCGCGGTCGATATAATTATAGTTGAGAATCAGCGGATTATCTTCGGACAATTGCTCAACGTAGTTTGAATAGTCGTACTCAGTTTCCATAGCGCTGTGATCGGGATTGTATCCGTAGATGAAAGTGTTCCAAGGCATACGTATGCGCACGCCTGCATCGACCAACGCCCAAGCTTTCGGGGAGATAGGGTAGTGGAACTCGAATTTGACTGGCATAGAAAGCCCTGTTCCATAAAGGTAATTGCGCTTGATCGTTTCCGGGTTGCCATCCTGCCATTCATACTTGAGCCGTAGTGCCCCTGTGGTGCCGTAGTTGAGCGCCGCTGACACCCCAAACCAGCGTGCGAAGTGCCAGGAAAACTCCAGCCCTGCGTGTCCGCCTACATACGGAACGCTCATCAAGCGGGGATCCTCGGTCAACTGAGCGGGCATTGTCAAGTCGAACTGCCCAATGTAACCGAGATGGAAGCCCTCAAACAGTTCCTCCAAAAAGAGCGATTCCTCTTGGCGCTTACGGGCGCTCTTTTTCTCCCGAAGTCCCTTTTGGTTGATGCTTTCCTGCTTGGGATAAGACAAATGTATTGTGTCATGTATATAAGTGGTGTCTCGGGTTATCAGCGTATCGTGCTCAATCACCGTTTCATAGATGTAGAGTGTGTCAGAACTTTGCGCGAAAAGTCCCGTTGCGGTCATCGCAACCATCATTAGAAGAAGTTTACGGAACATAGGTGGTGTCTTTAATGATGACGGTTTCGTTGATGACGACCGTGTCGCGCTGAACGATGGTCTTCTTAACGACGACAGGCTCCGGTGAGTTAGGAGTTAGGGGTTGGGAGTTGGGAGTTGGGGCGTCAGACGCGGGATGTGAGACGTTAGACGTTTGGCTGGTGACGTGAGACGTTTGATTGGTGGCGTTGGATAAAGATTTTACAGATGAGGGGGTGGAAAGACCTTCATTCCGAGGAGACGTTTCATGAAACGTCTCTACAGCGGTCACGGGCGTTTCCGTCGAAAGTGCAACCGTATCCTCGGTAATAATCGTCATCTCTGTTTTCGGTTCAGCCGGTTTCGGAGCCGCAGAATGCAGCAGGGCAATCATCACGAGGCAGCCCACCGCGAAGAAAATCGCACCCAGCAGAATCTCTTTGGTGTGGGAGCGCAGGAACACACCCGCGCCCGATTTCGAGGCGGCAGCGGCGGCGGCGAGATCCTCTTCCGACAGCGATTTCCGCGGTTCATGCGCCACGTCGGATATACCTTTCTCGAAAAGGCGGTCCAGGTCTGTTCTGCTCTTGTTCATATTATTGCTTTTTTACAAAGGTACTGCAATATCCATCGCATGCATCGTCGCACAAATGGAGCGCTTCTCCGTCTGCCCCGCTGTAGCTGATGACACCCCTTGGATCCATTAAGAAGCTGATTTTCCCATTGGTAGCCTTCGATATCTTCTCGATCTGTGCTATTGAAATGTGGAATCTGAAATTTGAATAGAAGGACTTATCTGCCCCGCCTTTGTTGATTAATGGTTCATCTTCAATGTAATCAATACTATACGTACCCGAAGTAACCTTTTTCCCATCTTTGTAGAAGGTGAATTGGCTGCCTTTAAAGACGAACTTGGCTTCGAAGCCTTCGCTCTCAGGTGTGTAGCACCAGCCGCCTATTCCGCCTGTGGTCGATTTCCATTGCCATGTGCCGGAGAGTTCTTGTTTTTCGGGTTTGTTGCAGGCGGTGGCCAGCAATGCCAGCAGAATCACTGCTATAAATTTCACTGTTTGTTTCATAATGCTATAATTTTTGGTATTACTCAATATTTTTGTCTGATGTCCGCACACCTACCGGAGTGCGAACCAACCGAATTTCTGCGTTTTCGCGTTTCATATTTCCGATGATTCCGTATTTCATTCGTTCCTACCGAGCCTTGCAGACCTAACGGCCTGCACCTTCCGCGCATCCAACAGCTTCATCTTCTCACCTTTTCATCGCCTCATCGCTTCATCGTAATGCTCATCGGTGATGGTGAACGTGAGCTTTCCGTAATAGGGCAGGTCATGAAAGACATGCCCAGTGTTTCGCTTCTCTTCGTAGATGTAGTTCGAAGATTGGAAATTGTAGGGGCTGATACCACCGGTCTCCCATGTATAATACGTCTTCTCGCACCAAAGTCCGTCATCATAGAAATTACCAAAGACCAGTGTCACTGAATCGCCATAAAAAGTCTTGAAATAGTTCACGCCCTCTTCGAAACTGGCACTGCCAATACCACCCAGCTGCCCAATGACGACTTCCTCATTAGGGGCAAGCGTGTAGGTTTCCCCTGCGGTGGCCGTTACGGTGTCATTAGTCTCCGGATGTAGAGGAATAATGGTGACATAGTGCGTTGATGCGTTACGGATGACCACGTCTTCCGTGTAGCCAGGGTCGCAGGCGGTGGCCAGCAATGCCAGTAAAATCACTGCTGCGAATATTATTGTTTGTTTCATAATGTTGTTGATTTTATTTATTTGTCTAATGTTAACTTTTGGAAATAGTCTCAAATCTCTATTTCCTCAGAAATATATGTGTAGGGCCTTCTGCCACTCCCACTTTTTCCCCTCGAATTACGAGCTTTTCTTTTTTTGACGGATCATCGTAGCGGATAATGTCGGCATGATACCAACCATGGAGATGAATTTTGTCATCAGTAGCCTCCTCTATTTTTTTGACTTGCAATCCAGTAAGGTTTAGCTTCAGTAAGAATTGCCTGTGATATGTGGCATCGCTTTTACTATTGAAGGAGTTGTCTTCATCTTGTTGAATTTGAAAGCTGCCCGATGTGATTTTTTCCCCATTTTTGTAGAGGGTGAAATTACCGCCAGTAAAGACTATCTCAACCTCAAAACCTGCGCTTTCTGAGGTGTGGGTTTCACCGAAACAGCCGCCAGCACTGCTGTAAGTCCAGCGCCAGGTACCGGCTAATTTTTCCTTTTCGGGTTTGTTGCATGCGGTGGCCAGCAATGCCAGCAGAATCACTGCTACGAATTTTGTTGCTCTTTTCATAATGTCATATTTTTGATGTTTCTAATTATCTAATATTTATTGGCTTTTGGCGTGAGTCTCAACTGCTAACTACTAACTCTCGTTTTCGCGCCAGTACTTTCAGCCGCTGTTGCAGTTCTGCCCGTGCGCGGGTGAGCAGCACTTTGGAGTTGGCGACCGAGATGCCGAGCGTTTCGGCGATTTTCGAGTGCGAGTAGTGCTCCACCGCATAGAGGTTGAAGACGGTTCGCTGTTTGACGGGCAGCTTCCCGATGGTCTCCAACAGCTCCTCCTGAGAGAACTCCGTCTGCGGAACGGCTTGCTCGTTGGACTCTTCCTCCACTTCCCGACCGTGCAGGTTCTCGTCCCACTCCACCATTTCCGGACAGTCGCGCAGGTGCATCAGTGCCTGGTTGATGGCGATTTTCTTCAGCCAGCCCTCAAAACTGCCGAAAGCATGGAAGGTACTGGCTTTCTCCATCGCGGCAAGGAACGCGTCCTGCGCCAAGTCCTCAGCGAGATCCCAGTCTGCGACATACCGGTAGCACGCGCCCACCATCTTCCCGATGTGCCGCCGATACTGCTCCGCCCAGAATGCTTCTTTCTTCATTCTTCCTTGCCTCTCTGTTATTAGGATGCAAAATTTTGAAAAGGTTACAAATTTGTCTGCCAGCTGTTGGCTGTTAGCCTTTGGTTTTGAATTATAATGTGTGTATGTGTCATATAATCAGGTGTTTGTTTAAGGTTTAAGGTTTATGGGGGTTAAAGGTTATTCGGAGAAATAGCCCATTTCAATTGTGAAGACTTTATCTTCGTAGAATTCGATAATCGTAGCTTCGTAAGGGTCTCCAATCCAAAGTCGGTCTAATGGAACAATGTATCTCACATCGTATGGCTTGTCCCAGTGTGCTTCGTTCAAATCCAACACTTGGAATGCTTCGTATAAATCCAATACTTGTTTCTTTGGCGTGCCGATGCGAATGCCTTTAGTCGTGACAAATGTTGTAGTAATCGATGAATCATCATCCGTAATTTTGATATATTCGACGCTGGATGGGGAGCCTATGGTGTCCGACACCATCCATAATGTCAGTCCCAACGAGAAATAATCCCAATTCTGGTGATAGTTGCCGTCGGATTCCAAATACTGGAATTCACCCTCGAGATCCGGTATGCCCAGAGAATCGATCACCGTTTGCCCCGGAATGTTATACGTCAACCAATGATTCAACGTGTCCTGCACGAAAACGCTTTCTTTCTGTGCGTAACCACTAGTCAGTAAAAAACAGGTCATTACATATATGCACAATTTTTTCATAAGCCCAATTGAATACTAAGCAGAAACTGCTAACTACTAACTACTAACTGCTAACTATTAAAAGCCCGCGAACGGCATAAACAACGGCGGGAGCAACAGCAGGAATCCCAACACGATGAGCACCAATAGGAATTTCCAGATGAAGCGGAACCAGGTGGAGTAGGGAATGCGAGCGACACCCAACACGCCGATGAGCACGCCGGAAGTGGGCGTTATCATATTGGTGAAACCGTCGCCGAATTGGAAGGCGAGGACGGTGAACTGACGCGGAATCTCCATCAGGTCAGACCATTCCGCCATCATCGGGATGGTAAGCGCGGCCTTGGCGGAACCCGACGGGATAATCAGGTTCAACAGGTTCTGCATCACGTACATGGTGGCGGTGCTGCCGATCCGGCCGGCATTCTGCATGCCCTGCGCCACCGCGTAAAGGATGGTGTCGATGATGTGACCCTCTTCCAAAACGATGATGATGCCGCCCGCCAAACCGACGACAAGAGCAGCCACCAAAATGTCTTTACAACCCTCCAAGAAGCTGCGGAAAATCTTGTCGAACTTCATCCCGAAAGCGAAACCGGCAGAGATGCCCATCGCAAAAAAGAGTCCGGCAATCTCCATCACGTACCAGTCGTAGCCCAATACGCCCGTCACGAGAATCAGAATCGTGAAGAGCAGCAGCGTAAGAATCAGATGGTGAACGGATTTCCGTGTGGCGAAGAAGCCGATGAGGATGAACAACCCCGCCCAAATCGGGAAGAGCATCATCCTGCGACTGCCCAGTCCCACGGTAACATCCGTATAGGGCATCGTGATGGCGCAATACAGTAAAATAGCTGAGATACAGCCATATACCACCCAAGCGTTCCATTTGGATTTCACCATCTCCTGATGGGATTCAGAGACAGCGGCTTTCTCACGCCAGTAGTTGTCGATGTCGTAAGTGAGCGATTTTTCGGGGTGTTTCTTGATGTAGTTGGCGTATATCAGAGTGAAAACGATGGCAATGATGGTCAGGATAATCCAGCAGATGAGTCGGTAACCGATGCCCGAGAAGGTGGGCAGTCCGGAGAGCCCTTGTGCAATACCAATGGTGAAGGGGTTGAGCATCGCGCCCGCGAAACCCACGTGCGCGGCCACGTAGCACATCAGCACGCCCGTGATGGAGTCGTAGCCCATGGAAACGGCCAACGGCACGAAGACCACGATGAAAGCGATGGTCTCCTCGCTCATCCCGAAAACCGAGCCGAACAAACTGAACATCAGCATAATGGCGATAATCAGCAGGTTGTTGACCCCCACCTTTCGGAAGAGGGCGTGTTGCTGCATCCGCTGCGTTTTATCGAGAAAGAGCCAAATGCCGCGGTTGATAGCGTCGGTTTCGTTCATCACCCAGAAGGCCCCGCCAATCATCAGGATGAAAACGATGATGCCGGAGGTGCGTTCGAAGCCCTTGAAAAAGGCGGTGAAAACCTGCCAGGTCTGCGGTGCGGGATCCACGCGGTGATAGGAATCGGCAACCACCACGTTGCGCTCGTGCCCATCTACCATAACGGTCTGACGGTCAAACTCTCCGCCCGGCACAATCCAGGTGAGGACCGCGCACACGGCGATGATGGTGAATACGATGGTGAAGGTGTGGGGGATGTTGAATTTGGTACGCATTCTGTTGTTATAAGGTTTACACGATTATAGATTTACACATTTACTCGTTTAGAGGGCTGATGTTTTGAATATTTGTTTCAGGATTCATGATTCAAGTTTCAAATGGTGACTGAAACCTGAAACTTGAAACCTGAAACTTGAAACTTGAAACTTGAAACATCTTAATTACTATTTCAAATGTATCAACGCTGCTGCACCTAATACCGCCGCGTCGTTGGCTTGTAATTGTGACAGATAAATGGAGATTTTGTCTTTGTAGATGTAGAGCAGATTTTCAGCAAAGTAGCGACGTAAAGGATTCAGGAGCGCTTCGCCGGCGCGGGTGGGACCGCCCATGAGGAAGAAGGCCTCCGGGGAGCAGAACGAGGCGGCATTGGCCATACCGATGGCGAGCCAGTAGGCGGTGGTGTCGTAGGCTTTCCGTGCGAGCGGGTCGCCGGCAACCGCCATCTCGCCCACATCCTTGCAGGTGAGTTCAGCGCCCTTGAACGTATCAGGAAACTCACCTTTGGCGGCCTCTTCGCGATAAGTTTGGCAGATGCCGCGTGCAGAGGCGTACATCTCCAAACAGCCCTTGCGACCGCAGCTGCAGAGTCTGTCGCTCAGCGGGTTGACGATGGCGTGCCCCAACTCTCCGGCCATACAGCCGTGTCCGTGGATGAGGTGGCCGTCCACGAAGATGCCGCTGCCTACGCCAGTACCGAGGGTGATGGTCACGAAGTGCTGCATCAGCTTTGCGCCGCCGTAGATATGCTCGCCCAAAGCGGCAGCATCCGCGTCGTTGGAGAGTGTAACCGGCAGGTGCAGAGCGGTTTGGAGCATCCCGCAGAGGGGAATCTCCTGCTTCATCCGCAGATTGGCGGTGTTCGCCCCGATGCAGCCTGTGTCGAAGTTCGCGTTCGGTGCTCCGATGCCGACTCCCGCCACTTCGGAAATGCCGTTCTCCGTCATCAGAGCGCGGATTGCCTCCGCCATATCGCGGACGTAATAGTCGGGATTGTCGTATTCTTGGGTCTTCAACCCTTTGCGTTGCAGTACTTTGCCGTCAGGATTCACCAATCCGATGTCCGTGTTGGTGCCGCCTATGTCGATGCCAATGGCTAATTTATTCATCATTTGAAATACTATTCGTAAATTTTCAGGGCGCAAAAGTAATATAAATAACGACACGAGCGAAATTTTTTGTAATTTTGCCGCTTGATTTTTGAATTTATAATAGATTGATTATTAAATAGTTGTATGGCAAAAAGCATATCAAAACTGAGAAATATCGGTATTGCTGCGCACATTGACGCCGGCAAAACCACCTGTTCGGAGCGAATTCTCTACTTCACCGGCGTGAACCGCAAAATCGGTGAGACGCACGACGGTCAGGCCACCATGGACTTCATGAAACAGGAGCAGGAACGCGGTATCACCATCGCTTCCGCCTCCATCACCGCTGAGTGGAAAGACCATCAAATCAACCTGATTGACACTCCCGGTCACGTCGATTTCACCATCGAGGTGGAGCGCTCCCTGCGCGTCATCGACGGTATGGTGGCCGTCTTCTGTGCTGTGGGTGGTGTGGAACCGCAGAGTGAGACCGTCTGGAATCAGGCTGACAAGTACCGCGTGCCGCGCATCGCGTTCGTGAACAAGATGGACCGCACCGGTGCTGATTTCTCCGAGGTGATCGCCCAGATGGAGAAGTACTTGGGTACCAACGCAGTACCGATCCAAATCCCGATGGGGCAGGAGAGTGAGTTTCAAGGTTGCATCGACCTGATCAAGATGAAAGCGCTGACCTTCTCCGAGAAGGAGGTCTTCGAGAACGAGATTCCTGCAGAGTTCGCCGCTGCCGCTGAGGCCGCCCACAAGAACATTATCGAGAAGCTCGCCGACTTCGACGACGAAATTGCCGACGCTTACCTCGAAGAACGCGAAATCAGCGAGGAGCAAATCCGCAAGGCTATTCGCGAAACGACCCTTAAGTTGTTGATTACGCCGGTGTTGTGTGGTGCTGCTTACAAGAACAAAGGCATTCAGCCGCTGTTGGATGCTGTCATCGAATTCTTGCCGTCACCCACTGACATTGGCGCGGTGATTGCCCACGATCCGGTTGACGAGGAGAAGACCTACACCCGCAATCCTTCCAATAACGAACAGTTCTCCGCTTTGGCGTTCAAGCTCATCAACGACCCGTATGTGGGTCAGCAGACCTTCATCCGCATTTTCAGCGGCAAGCTGACCAGCGGAATGAGCCTGTATAATACCAATAAGGACAAAAACGAGCGCGTGGGCCGTATTTTCCGCATCAAAGCGAAAGAACGTGAGGAGATTTCCGAAGCTGGTGCAGGCGAAATCGTCGCGCTGGTAGGTATGAAATACACCCGCACCGGTGACACCTTGTGTGACGAGAAACAGCCCATCGTGTTGGAGTCTATCCACGTGCCGCCGGCGGTCATTGAGATGAAGGTGACCCCGATGGACACGAAAAACCGCGACAAACTCGGTGAAGCATTGGCCAAATTGAGCAACGAAGACCCCTCCTTCCATGCGCATTACGACGATGAGACTGAGGAGACGATCATTTCCGGTATGGGAGAGCTGCATTTGGAAATTATCGTCGATCGCCTGAAAGACGAGTTCAAGGTGCCGATTGAGGTCGGTGCGCCGAGCGTCTCCTACCGCGAAACCATCACGCAAGAGTGCGAGAGCAACTACAAGCACGTGAAGCAGACGGGTGGTCACGGTCAGTTCGCGCACACGGTCATCCGTTTCGAGCCGAATCCCGGCAAGGGTTTCGAGTTCGTGGACGTGAGCAAGGGCGGTGTGGTGCCGCGCGAATACATCCCCTCTATCGAAAAGGGTTTGCGTGCCGCTATGGAGAAGAGTCCGCTGGCCGGTTATCCCGTGGTAGATGTGCGTTGCGTGCTCGTGGATGGCGCTTACCATCCCGTGGATTCCAGCGATATGGCCTTCCAGCTCTGTGCTGCTCAATGTTTTAAGAATGCATACAACAAGATGGCACCTGTGTTGATGGAACCGGTGATGAAGGTGGAGGTGAACACTCCTGACGAGTATATTGGCAACATCACCCGCGACATCACCAAGCGTCGTGGTCGTATCGAGAACATGCGCCGTTTCCGTAAAGGTTCGCAAAAGCTGGACGGTTTCATCCCGTTGATGGAAATGTTCGGCTATGCCACTGCGCTGCGTAACGTCACCAGCGGTCGTGCCAACTACTCCATGGAGTTCTACCAGTACATGCGTGTGCCCGCCGCCGTGCAGGAGGAGATTGTGAAAGCACGTCGCAGTGAGAAAGCTTAAGAAGCTACATATTAAGGAGAAAATCGAGGCCTTCCGTCATTGGCAACAGCAACCGCATCAGGTCGATCCGATGTCGGAGGAACATCATGTGTGCCATACTTGCGAGACGGAATACCAGGGTAATTTTTGTCCAAGGTGCGGACAATCGGCCAAAATCGGTCGGTACTCCTTTAAATCAGCCTTTCTGAGCTTTTTGGATGTTTGGGGATTGGGCAATCGCGGCATGTTCCGCACGCTTCGCGATTTGCTTCTCCGTCCAGGCTACATGATCCGCGACTACATCAAGGGAATGCAAATGGCCTATTTCCCTCCATTTAAAATGTTCTTCTTGCTTGCCACTCTTTCATTGTTGGTTGCTAACGGGTTGAATATCAAAGGTTATCATTCAGGGAGCAATGCAGATCAAGAAGCAGCGTTGGAAAAATTAAAGCAGGATCAACAAGATGTTGGAAAGGAAGAGGGTGTTGATACCTATACATACGCAATTTATGATGCGGTAGGGAAGGTGACGGAGGTTGTGTTTCGTCTTGCATCATGGTCACCTGCTCTTTTTGCCTTTTCGTGGTTGCTGCTCATGTCCATTATTCTTTATCCGTTTTTTCATTATTGCCCGAACATCCCTGATTTGCGCTATTCTGAGTTTGTTGTAGCTTGTGTCTATACAACAAATATGTACACCATTTTTTCTGCCGTGTGCGACTTCTTCTGTATCCAAGTCATAGGGTGGGTAGCTCTGGCTCTCATACTAGCACCTTTCAAACAGCTCTCGGGATATAGTTGGAAACGAATGTTTTTCTACCTGTTTGTTGCCTTTTTGAGTCTAATTGTTCTGATATTGGTGGTGATTGCAGCTCTTGTGGTTATTGTAGGATGGATTTACAATAAAGTTCCTGTTGCTACATGTATCATTTTATTGTCGATTTCAGCATTGGTAATATTGGTTTTGTTTCTTTTTATACGTTGGATCACGCGTATCAACAAGGAGAGGTTCGAACGGTATCAAGAGCGTTTACGCAAGGTAAGAACTACAATTAGGGGGGAGCTTCCAAAGCGGAAAGGCAAAGTGCCACCGATTCCTTCTGAAATGTAAAGTTGCTGGTTGTCAGATTGATATAGACCGCTCCATTCTTTATACATCCATGTTACGGGCGACCAATTGCCTATTTTGAATTGTGCCGCGTGCGTGTGTCCCGACAGCGTGAGGGGAATGTCCGTTTTGGGCACTACCTCCATACGCCAGTGCGACGGGTCGTGGGAGAGCAGAATGGTGAACAACTCCTCATCACATTTTGCAGTATCATAATGGGTTACACCCGAAACAGCCTTCGGTAGATTGCCGATTTGCGGGAAAGGCGGTTTGCCCGTGTTTTCCACGCCCACGATAGCGATTCTTGCACTGTCTCGTTCCACCACAAGCGATTCATTCATCAGAACCTTCCAACCCATAGTCTGTTCAATTTCAGCCACCTTTAGTCCGCCTTCGCGCACATCCGACCAGCGGCTCCGGTCGCCATATAGACAGTAGTCGTGGTTGCCTAAAACGGAAACAATCCCGTCTTTGGCGTGGAGCAGTGACAGCGTATGCGTAAAGGGCAATAACTCCTCGGGCTCCGTATTGACAATGTCGCCGGTGAAAGCCACTAAATCAGGATTCTCCTTATTGACCTGATCCACTATTTTTTGGATGAATTTGGTGTTGTCCCCGTAGGAGCCGACATGTAAGTCGCTGATATGCGCGATTTTGTATCCGTCGAAAGCATCCGGCAAATTGTCAAAATAGAGATCTACCTGCTTGGTTTCCAAATGCTTCCAACCGATGGTCAGTCCGTATAGTCCTATTACGGAGACGATGGAAGCCGCAACAATCCCGCAGATGGTAACGACGTTGTAGGAGGATATACTCCAGAGTCCCAGTAGTTTAGCGATAAGAGAAAAGGCCATAAACAGCATTTTCGGCAGCGCGAAACAGAGCAGAACGACGAGGAAAATGGTGGTGATGGTGTTGTTCAACCCGAAAAACTTCACGCTCAATATGGACAGCAAAGCCACTAAGCTCGGTGCGAAGAAAAGGAGTTTCCATACGAGCGGAATATTGCGCAAAAACACGCCGTAGATGTACAAATCCGGCAGTAATAACAGTGTCAATATGACAAAAATAGCGATAATCATTTTTTTGATATTAAATGTGAAATGGCTACAAATATTGTGCCAGAATTTGAATAATGATGTTTCTAAAAAAATGCTATCTTTGCGGCTTGTTTGAAAAGGCGTAAACTTCCGGCGGGAGTGGCAGTCTATTAGCTTGTTTGAAATTATAAAACATAAGAAAAAATGAAAAAAATTATCACCATTGGAATGACTTTAGTGCTTGTTGGCATGGGTTTTTCCGCAAAATCACAGACAGAAATGACAAAAGAACAAAAAATCAGTTACGCTCTCGGTGCCAACATCGGCATGAACATGAAGCAGGATATCAAGCAATTGGATTATGAATCCTTCTTGAAAGGTGTGAAGGATGCCTACGCTGGCACGAACCAGTTCACCGACCAGCAGATGCAGGAGATTTTTGCACAGCTGCAAGAGGATATTCAAGCTCAGAAGAAGAGCGGTGTGGCTGCCGAAATCGAAAAAGGCGCTAAGTTCCTCGAAGAGAATAAGAAGAATCCCGAAGTGAAGGAGACGGCTTCTGGTCTGCAATACATGGTTCTGCAAGAGGGTAAAGGCGAACATCCGACCGCAACAAGCAAGGTGACAGTGCACTACACTGGCAAACTGCTCGACGGTACCGTGTTCGACTCCTCTGTTGACAGAGGCGAGCCCATCACCTTCGGCCTCAACCAGGTGATTCGCGGCTGGACTGAAGGTCTGCAACTGATGACCCCCGGCTCCAAATACAGACTCTTCATCCCCTACAACCTCGCATACGGCGAGAACGGCGCAGGTGGCATGATCCCCGGTGGCGCTACGTTGATCTTCGATGTTGAGCTCATCAGCTTCGAGTAAGAAATTTGTAATTTGTATTTTAATTGTAGGATTCCAACATAAAATAATGTGTAGAGGCGATGTGTGCATCGTCTCTACATTTATTCAAACCCATAACCAAAATGACATTAGAAACCCAAATATCCCTCGCGTTACAGAACGCGCTGAAACAACTCTATAACATTGACATCGAAGCGGATCCCGCTTTGGTGCAGCCCACCCGTAAAGGCTTCATTGGCGACCTTACCGTGGTCGTCTTCCCGTGGGTGAAAGTCGCCCGAAAATCGCCCGATGCGCTCGGTGCGGAAATCGGTCAACAACTGAAAGATAACGTGGAGGTGATCGAAGACTTCAACGTGGTGAAGGGCTATCTGAACCTGCAAATCAAGGAGTCGTTTTGGATGGAATTGTTAGACCAGGAGTCTGATAATGAAGGTTACGGGTTGCAACCGACCCGCGACGAGGCGCCCGTGCTCATCGAGTACTCCTCACCGAACACCAACAAGCCGCTGCATCTTGGACATATCCGCAACAACCTTCTCGGTCATTCGGTGTCGCAGATCCTCAAGGCGTGCGGTCATCCCGTGGTGCAGGTCAACTTGGTAAACGACCGCGGCATCCACATCTGCAAGTCGATGCTAGCGTGGCTGAAATACGGCAACGGAGAGACTCCCGAAAGTTCCGGAATGAAGGGCGACCACCTCGTTGGAAAGTATTATGTTGTCTTCGATCAACACTACAAGCAAGAGCAGAAAGAACTTGTTGCTCAGGGATATACAGAAGACGAAGCGAAGAATAAGGCCCCACTGATTTTGGAAGCTCGCGAGATGCTCCGCAAGTGGGAGGACAACGACCCCGAGGTGCGTGCGTTGTGGGCGAAGATGAACGGCTGGGTCTATGCCGGCTTCGACCAGACCTACGAACGTTTGGGTATCCACTTCGACAAAACCTACTACGAATCCAATACGTACCTGTTGGGCAAGAGCCTCGTGCAGAAGGGCTTGGACAAGGGCGCGTTCTATCGTCACGAGGACGGTTCCGTGCGCGTGGATCTCACCGACGAGGGTCTGGACGAGAAGGTGCTGCTGCGTAAGGACGGTACATCCGTCTATATGACGCAGGATTTGGGCACCGCGCAGTTGCGTTACGAAGAATACCATCCTCAAAAGATGATTTACGTGGTCGGTAACGAGCAAAACTACCACTTCGATGTGCTTAAGTTAGTTCTGTCCAAGAAGTTGGAGAAAGAGTTCGGCGACTACATCTTCCACCTCTCCTACGGAATGGTAGAGCTGCCGTCGGGCAAGATGAAATCCCGCGAGGGCACTGTGGTGGATGCCGACGACCTGATGGACGATATGTACCAAGAGGCTAAGGAGAGTACCGAGGCGTTGGGCAAGTTCCAGTTCACCCCCGAAGAGGCCGACAAACTGTACGAGATGATCGGTCAGGGGGCACTCAAGTACTTCATCCTCAAGGTGGATCCGGCCAAGAACATGCTCTTCAACCCGGCGGAATCCATTGACTTCAACGGCAATACGGCCCCCTTCATCCAATACACCCACGCCCGTATCCGCTCGATGCTGCGCAAGGGTGCGGAGAACGGCATCGATATGACGGCTAAACTGCCGCAAATCGCTCTCAATGAGGAGGAAAAGACCTTGTTGAACATGCTTTACCAATATCCCAAGACGGTGCTGTCTGCGGGCGACAACTTCAGCCCCGCGCTCATCGCCAACTATTGCTACGATCTGGCCAAGCAGTTCAACCACTTTTATCAGGACACTCCGATTTTCAAGGAGGAGGACGCTGCGAAACGTTTGCTGCGTCTCAAGCTCTCTCGTTGGGTATCGCTCGTGCTGCGTAGCGGCATGAAGCTTTTGGGAATTGAGGTGCCGGAAAAAATGTAAGATTATGAACGCGAAATTTGACGAATTGCGGGAGAAATATCCCGTTTTTACATACGAAGGGTATGATTATGGCGTGGAAAACGGCGATTTGAACATCGTTTTCCATTTTTCGATAGGGGAGGAGATTCGGTTCGCACCGAAGATGACGTTGCGTGCAGGCGTCTATACCCCTGATTGGAACAGCTTCGACCTCAAACAGTTGGAGGGCATCGTCTTCCATATCGGCATGATTGAGCTGATCAGCTACTGGAAGTGTACCTGCAGTCCGACCATTGTGGTGAAACCCTTTACGCTCACTGAGGACCAGCAATGGTGGTGGCGTAAGCTCTACTGGTACGGACTCGGAGAGTTTATGTACCGCAACAGCATTGAGACCGACCACCTGCAGTTCCTGAACTTCGTATTCCCTGTGGGTACGAAATCCTCATCTTCTCTGACGTATCCTAAAGCACAAGACACGGATTCCGTGATTGTTCCTATTGGCGGCGGCAAGGATTCTGTGGTGACCTTGGAGGAGCTGCGCACTACCCGTAAGGTGGTGCCGTTCATCATCAACCCGCGTGGCGCTACGCTCGATTGTGCTCGTGTGGCCGGCTTCGACAGCGAGGAGAAAATCCTCGTCCTGCATCGAGAAATCGACCGCAAACTGCTGGAACTCAATGCACAAGGCTTTCTCAATGGACACACGCCTTTCTCCGCGATGTTGGCATTCTACTCCGTACTGTTGAGTGCGGTTACGGGCATCCGCGATGTGGCGCTTTCCAATGAATCGAGCGCAAACGAGCCGACCATTCCCGGCACTTACATCAACCACCAGTACTCCAAATCGTTGGAGTTCGAAACCGACTTCCGCGACTACGTACACGACTGGTTGGGCGACAGCAACCACTATTACAGCCACTTGCGTCAGCTTACTGAGTTGCAGATTGCCGAGCGTTTTGCGCAATATCCGCAGTATTTCCCGGTCTTCAAGAGCTGCAACGTCGGTAGCAAGGAGAACAAGTGGTGCGGACACTGTCCCAAGTGCCTCTTCGCTTACATCATCCTTTCGCCGTTCATCCCCGACGCGAAATTGCAGGAGATTTTCGGTCACGACCTGCTCAATGATGCAACCTTGGAGCAGACCTTCGATGAATTGGCGGGCCTCTCCAAAATCAAGCCGTTCGAGTGTGTGGGAACCGTGCGCGAGGTTAACGAAGCCCTTCGCCGCATCTGCAACACCCACGGCGACAAGTTCTTGCTGAAGCACTACGTCAACGCCACACTCGCGCAGATGGAGGACGATATGCTGGAGGAGTATTACAATATGGCACCGTGATATGACCGAAACATCAAAATTAAAAGGCTACATCGCCGGCATCATCGCGGCGGTGGCGTACGGAACCAATCCGTTGGGGGCGTTGTTCCTCTATCAGGAGGGGTTCAATCCGCCGAGCGTGATATTCTACCGTTTCACGTTTGCAGTTGTCATTCTGGCCATCATTTTGTTGGTGCAGAAGGTGCCGTTCAAAATCACGAAATACGAGTTCAAGGTGCTGCTCTCGTTGGGGGTGCTGTTCGCAGCCTCCGCGCTGTCGCTCTACACCTCATTCAAACACCTTGATTCTGGGGTCGCCTCCACCATCTTGTTCGCTTATCCGGTGATGGTGGCTGTCATCATGGCAGTCTTCTTCAAAGAGCGGGCCTCGATGGTGATGATTCTCTCTATTGTGCTGAGTATCATAGGAATATTGCTGTTGTATCAAGGAGATGGGGAAGCGAAGATGTCGCTTTGGGGCGTCATTTTGGTGCTGATTTCCTCGCTCACCTACGCTGTCTATATCGTGGTGGTGAACCGCACGCAGATTTCGATGCCGCCCTTCAAGATGACCTTCTACATCATGATGTTCGCGGCGATCATCATCGGCATTTACTCGTTCTGTGTACCGGGAAGCCGCATCATGCCCATCCCGAGCTGGACGGCCTTCGGCTGGATCTGCATGGTGGCCATCGTGCCGACCATCATCGCGATGACGATGCTCAACATCGGCATCCTGAACGCCGGCTCCACCCCCACAGCCATCTTGGGCGCACTGGAACCTGTTACTGCAGTCTGCATCTCCGTTCTCGTCTTCGACGGCCTCTTCACCCCACGCCTTGTGTGCGGTATCGTGCTCATCCTGGCGGCGGTGCTGTTGATTGTGGTGAAACGATGACAGTTAGCAGTTAGTAGTTAGTAGTTGGGTACGGGCAACCCCAATTCCCCTTCTGTTTTAGAAGGGGTGCCCGAAGGGCGGGGTAGTAATATAAAACTGCTTCCTTGAGCAGCCCCGTAGGGGCAAGAGCTCGGTAGCCAAGGGAATATGTAAGGAACGAGCGCCGCCACCCCTGGGCATAATGCGAAATTAGAACGAAAAATGAAATTATGAAGATAATTCGAACGATATTGATAGTCGTTTTTTGCGGGAGGATGTTGTTTAACAACGTTTTCGCGCAGAAGATCACCGAATACCTCCTCGAAAAACCCACCAGCACCGCTGTGGTGGTTTGTCCCGGCGGCAGCTATTTCTGGCTGGCGAAAAAATCGGAGGGCAGAGAGGTGGCGCAATGGCTGAACAAGAACGGTTACGCCGCCTACGTGCTCGAATACCCTGTCTCCGGCTGGTGGTCGTGGTTTACGCACATCCGCAGGAGCTGCTGCACCCAATACCCAGGACAGCTCGACGCGCTGGAAGGAGCGTTAAAATCCGTTAAATCGAAGGGGTACGAGAAGGTCGGGGCGATGGGCTTCTCCGCCGGCGGACACCTGGTGCTGAGCGGTGCGGAGTTGCTGCCCGACAGCACCGCGCCCGACTTCGTGGCGGCCATCTACCCGGTGGTCACCATGCGCGAACCGTACGTACACAAGCGTTCTCGTCGCGGACTGCTCGGCGAGCGCCGTCGCCGCGACCCCGTGATGCAGGACTCCCTATCCATGGAACTTCATGCCGACAAAGTGCGCTGCCCCGTCTTCCTGCTCAACTGCCTGGACGATCCTACCGTGGACTGGCACAATGCGCAGATGATGAACGATTCGTTGACAAACCATTTTGTGATCTATCTCCAATCACCTGTCGGTGGCCATGGTTTCGGCGTGAATGAAAAGAAAATGGCAAAATATAACAGCACATTTCTTATGTTTTGGCCCGATAAATGCTTGATTTGGATGAAAGTGGTTGAAGAAGGCTACCTCAAATTTGACCGCGAAAAGTTGTATAAGCGGATTATGGAAGAGTTTAACGAGATTGAACTGCATCAAGGTAATTAATGAAACAGGTTTTCATATTTTGGATTGTTCTTGCTGTAGGGCTGTCGTCGCTATTCGCCCAGGAGCCCTCTCCATTGATGGTTGAAGACTGGGAAACGGGCGACTTCACCACGCTGCAGTGGGAGCGCGTTGGCAGCAGTTCCCTGTGGGAGGTGACCAGCGAAGGCGCCCACAACGGCAGATACTGCGCCAGAAGTGGAAACTATTACCAAGACAATGTCTCCTCTGTGCTGCAACTTGCTGTCTATCTGACCGAAGGAGGTACGATTTCCTATTTCCGCAAGATTTTCTCTGCTCCCGGCGGCGGTGTCTTCTACTTCTACCTTGACGGTCAGCAGATGGATTCTCTGTCTGGATATGCGGATTGGAGCGAATTCCACTGCACCGTGTCGGGAGGTTTTCATGTGCTGAAGTTTGCTTATCGCAAGAATACCAATGAGAAAAAAGGTTCCGACTGTGTCTGGATGGACGATTTGAGTATTCCCGCCGGCATTATGCTCAATCCGCCCAGTGCGCCTTGCGATGCCCCCGAAGGGCTCGCAGCTGCGGTGTCGGGCACCAATGTCACGCTTTCTTGGAATGGCTCTTATAGTTCCCAGCTGGTCACCCTTTTCGATGATGTCGAAAGCCACGAATATGGGGCGATAAACTCCCCCGGAACCGTTGGTTGGAGCTACATTGACGGCGACGGCGAGCCGACGTCCACTTTCTCTTCACTGAACTTCCTGAACGAGGGCGCGACCATGTCCTACATCGTGCTGGATGACGAGCTGATTTACGGCACGGGAAACAACAACGCACAGGCGCATTCGGGACACCGGTTTTTTGCTTGTCCATTCCATTATACCATCCATAACGATGACTGGATTGTGAGTCCGGAGCTGAACTTCTCCGAGGCGTTTGTCTTTTCGTTCTACGCCCGCAGCTTTTCTTCGCAATTTGCTGATGAACAGTTTGTTGCAGCGTATTCTTTGACTGATGGAAGTGCCGGAAGCTTCATCCCGCTTCATAGTGAACCGGTTACCACCACGACTGTGTGGACGGAGTATTCTTTTCAGGTTCCACCGCAGGCAAAATATGTCGCCATTCACTGCATCTCTTTCAACCAATATTTGCTGTGTCTGGATGACATTTCCATACAGGGCACTGTGACCAACGGCCATACTTGCAACGTATATCGCGACGGAGAGCTCATTGTCTCCAATATTGCCGATTCCACCTATACCGACACGACTGCAACTCCTGGAAACCATTGTTACACGGTAACATACAATTGCAGCTCTACCGTTGAATCCGCTTTTTCGGACACGGTTTGCGTTACGGTCGGCCAGCCGGATGCGGCAATCAGAGCCGACTTGACCGCTGTTTCAGAACGAGTGCAAAATGGGCTTTTGGAGCGGGAATCTATCCCTGAGGAGCTGCTTTTCCCGACCAGGGATGACGTGGACAGCAGCCATATAGCCACCACGCTTGCAGCGATGTTCGACTGGGACAAATATCCCAGTTACGAGGTTTATACGCAGCTGTTGCAGCATTTTCAGGATTCGTTTCCTAATCTGTGTCGGATTGACACCATTTTGGATACTACGCCGCATCCTATGCTGCCTCATTCCATCTTTGCCATCCATATCAGCAACACGCTGGGACAGACGACCACCAAGCCCGCTTTCCTGTACTCTTCGACGATGCACGGCACAGAAGTCGTGGGTTACTACCTGATGCTGCATCTGGCGGACTATATCCTGAACAATGCCACAACGGATTCTGCTGTGATGCGGATTTTGGACAATGTCGATTTATACATCTGTCCGCTGGAGAATCCCGACGGCACCTACCACCTGTCCAACGATATGATTTGGCAAGGCGGCGGTTATTCGACCTACCACAACTACAACGATGTGCAGCTGAATCGCAACTATCCGCATCTGCCAGGATTGGGCACGACCGCCAATATTCAGCCTGAAACCCAGGCGATTATGGATTGGGTGACGCCCATCCATTTCGTCATGTCGGTCAATTTCCACTGCGGGGCGGAACTCCTTAACTATCCGTGGGATTCGTGGACCACGAGTCAGCGCCCCCATGCCGATGCCGACTGGTTTCGCTATGTCTGCCAGAACTACGCGACGTTGTGCCACGCGCAGGACACGACGTTCATGTACGGCAGCAATGGCCGGGCGGTCATTGACGGTGGTGACTGGGGTGTCGTGTATGGCAGCCGGCAGGACTACATGACCTATTACCAGCGTTGCCGCGAGGTTACCATCGAGACGAGCCTCACCCATGTGGTCAGGGATCCCGTGAAGTTGCAGTCGTTTTGGACGAACACCAAGGATGCGCTGCTGAGCTACGTGATGGAGAGCGACTACGGCTTTTGGGGTGTGGTCACCGATGCGGTCACGCACGAGCCCGTGGAGGCGAAGATCAAGGTTGTCAACCACGACAAGTTCCATTCCGAGGTCTTTTCGCATCTGCCGTTGGGCGCCTATCACCGGCCGATCATGGCGGGTACCTACACTGTGGAGGTCTCCGCGCCTTGTTATCAGACTGCCACGTTCACGGTGACGACCAAGCCTGGTGCCAAAGTGCGTTGCGATGTGGAGCTGCAGCCGCAAGTGGTTGCCCCGCAGTCTTTTGACCAATACATCCTTCCGGGAATGCAGACCACCGTGGTGGCGTTGGCGCAACATGAGGTATTGTGGTACGATTCCGATACCGCGACTCTGCCCATCGCGACGGGTAGCTACTTTACGACTCCTGTGCTGGATACGACCACTACCTATTTTCTGGAAGAGAGATACCAAGATGATACGTTGTTGTGTGTCAGCCCGCGCAGTTCGGTCACGGTGTTTGTGATCGACACTGCCACGAATGCGGTGCCTGAGGTCGTGAATCCCTTCGTCTTTAACGTCTATCCGAATCCCGCCGGCGATTACCTGATTTTGGATGCCGGCGACGAAACTATCACAGACATAGAGGTTTACGATTCGAAAGGGAAGCTTGTGCTTGCGCGACAAGGTGCTATGATACGGCGTCTGGATACTTCTGACTTGCATCCTGGTTCCTATTTCCTGCGTCTGGTTTGCCCCGACGGCCGTTCCGGGATGGTGAAGTTCGTGAAGGTGCGAGGGTGAGTTTTGCATGGTCAATGTCCAGCAATGTATTGCAGAATTGTGTACTTTTGCCGCCGTTTTTTTAGTAGAGTATGATTGACAGAACCAACGATATAGAATTCGCCTCCCCTGAGGAAATCAAGCAGTTTCAGGAAGAGAAATTGCGCGACGCATTGCAATATCTGCAGCAAAATTCGCGCTTCTACCAGCGGATGTTCGACCGTTACGGCATTAAGGTGGAGAAAATCCGCACCATTGAGGATTTGGTGAACATCCCGTTCACCGAAAAGAAGGATCTCCAACTTTTCAATGAAGACTTTCTCTGTGTGCCGAAGGAGAAGGTTATTGATTACATCACCACGAGCGGCACGCTGAGCGACCCCGTGACCTTCTGCTGCACCGAAAAAGACTTGCAACGGTTGGCATACAACGAGAAGAAGAGCTTCGAATGTGCTGGTTTACAGCCGGGTAACATCCTCCAGCTGATGGTCACCCTCGACAAGCGCTTCATGGCAGGACTGGCCTATTTCCTCGGTCTGCGTGAATTGGGCGCATCGGTGATTCGCGTGGGCAACGGCATTCCCGAACTGCAGTGGGACACCATCCAACGCATCAAACCCGACAGCATTATGTGCGTGCCGTCGTTTATCCCGCGACTCATCCAATACGCTGAGGACCACGGCATTGATTACCAGAACTCCAGCGTTCGGAAGATCATCGGCATTGGAGAAAGTCTGCGCAATCAGGACTTCTCGCTCAACCTTTTGGGCGAACAGATCAAGTCGAAATGGGATGTGGAGCTCTATGCCACTTACTCCTCCACCGAGATGGGCGCGACCTTCAGCGAGTGCGAGTACGGCGTGGGCGGTCACGTACACCCCGAACTCATCATCGTGGAGATTATCGGCGAGGACAACCTGCCCGTGGCCGACGGCGAGACTGGCGAGGTGGTGGTCACGACGTTAGGCGTGGAGGGTATGCCGCTCTTGCGCTTCCGAACGGGCGACATGTGCGCGAAGATTACAGAGCAATGTCCTTGTGGCAGAAACAGTTACCGACTTACCCCGTTGGTGGGACGCAAGAACAACATGATCAAGCTGAAAGGTACTACATTGTATCCACCCGCGCTTATGGACGTGCTCAACAACACGCCGTTTGTGCAGAATTACGTGATTTACGTGCAGGATTCGCAGCAGGGCACCGATGAGGTGGTCGTGAAGGTGGGACTGAATGCCGAGGCTATCGAAGGAAACGTCCGTTTCAAAGACCATCCTGAGGAGATTGTCAACGAGCTGAAGAACCGTTTCCGCGCCCACGTGCGAGTGGCACCCTCCGTGGTGATTCTGCCCGTGGACGAGGTGCAGCGCATCAATTTCCCGCCCAGTGCGAGAAAACCGGTGAAATTCGTGGATTTGCGGGGGTAAGGTGTCATAGAACATCGAATCATTATGATAATAAATACATTGAAAGAGCATAATCGCCTCTATGAGACGATTTTTATGGGATTTCTTTCCCTTTTTTGCTTCGCGATCTCCAACTTCCGATTTGTTTATACAAACACCAAAGTGTTCCTTTTCCTGAATTGGAACCTGTTTTTGGCTTTTGTGCCGTGGGCGGTGTCGAGTCTGATGATGCTTCATCCAAAACTTCGCCAATCGAAATGGATGTTCGCCCTTCTGCTTTGTACGTGGTTGCTCTTTTTTCCGAATGCCCCCTACATCCTGACCGATCTGTTTCACCTGCATATCTCTTCTGCTATGCCGGTATGGTTCGATCTGGTTCTCATTCTCTCGTTTGCCTGGACAGGACTTCTATTCGGTTTTCTAAGTCTTTGGGACATAGAAGATTTGATGAGAAAACGGCTTAAGGAAAAGTACGTCGTTTGCATTTCCATGATGCTTTTGTTTATTGGTAGTTTCGGCATCTATATCGGCCGTTATTTGCGTTGGAACAGCTGGGATATCCTCACCTCGCCGTTCCAGCTCCTCTATGACATTGGCGACCGCTTGGTCAACCCCTTCTCCCATCCCCGGACTTGGGGTGTCACCATCCTGATGGGTCTCTTCCTCAACATTTTATACTTTTCTTTCAGGATGATTCGAAAAAGATATTGCCCTGATTGCTTTGATGACGAGGATATACCGTACGCTGACGAAATTGATTATGATGGTAAAAGAGTATTTCTTGATGAAGAAGGACTTGGGATAGTTGATATTAACGGAAAGAATGGCTATATTGATAAAGATAAGAATTTGATTATCAACGCTGTTTTTGACGATGCATATCCATTTGTCAACGGCACAGCACCTGTTGAAATAAAAGGCAAATGGGGATTAATTAACAAAGAGGGAGAATTTGTGATTGAGCCTAAATATGATGACATAACATCATTTCATGAAGGATTGGCTGTGGTTGATCTCGATGGAAAAAGTGGGTATATTAACGAACAAGGTGAAATAGTGATACCTATTGTTTACGAGCAGGCGTCCGTTTTTCGGAATGGAGTTGCCCTTGTTTCTTTAGATGGCCAGAGTTTTTATTATATTGATAATCAGGGAAAAAAGATAAGGAAATGCGAGTGATACTATCTGTTATTCTGATTGTCAACGTCCTCGCCTTCCTCCTCTACGGCATCGACAAGTGGAAGGCGAAACACTCACGGTGGCGGATTCCCGAGAGTGTGCTGTTGGGAATGGCGGCGGTGGGCGGAAGCGTCGGTGCGTGGCTAGGAATGCATGTATGGCACCATAAAACCCAGCATAAGAAGTTCCGCTACGGCGTGCCTGCCATTCTGGTGGCGCAAATAGTTATGTTGGTATGGATTTTTCTGTCGAGATAATTCAAAAAGTACCTTTGCAATTGAAATCAAAGGTCTCACAGCTTCTGATACGCCAACCTCTCATCCCCCGACAGCAAATAGATAATCCCGCAGTAGGAAAACCCGTGCTTGTCGAGGTTGTGCTGCATGATGACGTTGTCGCGGTGCGTGTCGATGCGGATGTTGCGGTCGCGGGCGAAAGCGAACTCCATCACGCTGCTGAAAATGCCGTGCGTGCCGTGTTTGCCACCCATGCGGTGGATCACGTGGTAGGGTAGGGTGTCATCGAGCCACTGTCCACCGAAAATCTCCTTGTAGGTGGGCTCCGGCGATGGCAGAAATGCGAAATAGCCCACGATTTGCTCGTCGTCCTCGATTACAAAACCGCCTTGCTGCTCGATGTCGTGAACCACAACCTCCACCGACGGATATCCGTTAATCCACTGCTTCCAGTTGCCCGATGCCTGCATCTTCTGACGCGCCTCGTCAAAGACCGGCATGATGTCGGGAATGTCCGCTGTGGTGGCAGGACGGATGGTTCGGGAAGGACGATTATTCATTTACAGACAAATACATAGATGTGCAAAAGGGCTCTACGTCTCTACCGACGTACCACCTTCACAGTTTCAACTCCTCTCTTTGTGCGAATTTGACACATATAAACACCCGCAGGCAGCGGTGAAAAATCGAGCGCTGTGTGGTTG